>OBEQ010547020.1_pt1 | contig 13053 bp, 13 predicted proteins | sample 1670901 | NCBI WGS metagenome assembly OBEQ01 (sample SAMEA104232315, study PRJEB22302) | groundwater metagenome | biome: forest; feature: aquifer; material: groundwater | place: USA | collected 2011-08-07 | depth 5.4 m
TGGCTCCAGCCACTAATCAGGTTCTTGTATTCCGGCGTGAGGTTAAGGTCGAGGTCGCGGTTCCAGTAGGCGGCGCCGACGGCGCCATCGTTGCCGGGGCTGCCGTCGAAGTTGGGCAGGTAGTTTTGACTGCGTTGGATAGCGCCAAATGCGTCGTAGCGGATGACGTATTGGGTATCTCTGTCGTCCAGGGTTTCGCTCATGCCGGAGGTATCGGCCCAGGCATCGAGTAATTGTTCGAGCTGTGCGAGTTGGGCGTCGCGGGTGGTGGCGTTGGCGTATTGGGTGAGCAGAGAAGTCAGCGTGCTGGCTTCGGCGTTGCCGAGGGAGGCGGCTTCTCTTAAATCACGTAATGCGCCGCTGCCTTGCAGGGTGGGCAGGGCTTGGACTTCGGTTGCTACAGGAATCTGGTCGGTGAACTCGCGATGAAAAGTATCTTCGGCGAGGTTTACATCGGCGAGCTGGCTGGTCTCCCCTACTGTGCCGGTACTGCCGTCGGTCTTTATATAAGTACCGAGGTCGGCGATCTGGTTGCCGTTGGATAAGGTCTGTGAATTCTGGGTGGCGGACGTATTGATGGCCGCGATATTGTTGGCACTCAGGGTCGTTAACTCGCCTGCTTCGCTGATGCCGTTCTGGTTGAGGTCGCGCCAGACTCTTAAGTTGGCGAACTGGGTATCATTACTATCTACTTTGCCATCACTGTTGGTGTCTTGGTCGGCCAACGCACTGAAGCCATCGGCCGCGGTGCCGCCCGCGCTTAAGGGGGTGGAATCACCGAAGAGTTCGCGGCCGGAATCGATTACGCCGTTGCCGTTGCGATCTAGTACGAGGAAGCCGTCATCGCTCTTGACCCAGCCGGTGGCGGTCTTTATGCCGTCGCCGTCGTGGTCGAACATGATTGGGGTGGTGGGATTGACTCCAGTGGTTTCCAGGCCGTCGCCGTCGAGGTCTAGGGTGAGGGGGTCGCGGCGGAGGATGAAGCGTTGGGCGGAGGTGAAAAGGGAGTCGACTTTGTCGGGCTGCTTCGTGTGCGCGATGTTAACGCTGTAGACATTCTTAAAGCGCCGAAGAATGTCCTGTGCTCCTGCGGCTGTTTTTCGTGCGTATTCTGTGCTGAAAATAAAGCGGCTGAGGTCGTCAATATCCGCTTTACCGTCGAACTGGACCGCCACGTCCCAAAGTTTTACCTCTTTACCTTTCAGGTACTGCATCATGGCGCCGTCGTTGGCGGCATTTCCTGTTCCATCTACGCCGCTGATGCCGTACTGGTTGTTGTAATCAACCAATAAGAGCTGAGCGTTCTGATTGGTGGCAATAAAATTCGCCATCTCGGTATTGCCGGAGGCGTTGAGTTCGGAGACGATGTTTTCGACTAGTTGGACATCATTAGTTAATTTTTGGTCGAAGAACGTATCAACTTCAGAGCTGTGTTCAGAAAGTGCTGTATTTAACCGGTTAAGGTCACCAGGCTCCATTTCCGTCTGCTTAGCAAGCTTCTGAATATCCGCATCACTGAACGCTCTGTTACCCTCTTCGTCCACCAAACCTTTGAGAAATGTTTGCGCATCGCCATTCTTACCAACGTCCCACTGGGCCTGACCAAAACTGTAGGTAGATTTCGCTGTCGACAACGAAAATTGGTAGGCAGTGCCAGCCGGGGCCTCATTGAGGCTGTACATTTCAACTAACGCACTTTTGAAAACCGTTGTCTGCTCGGCGTTAAACGTTCCCATGACATTCTCCCTGTGTTTTTTTTAGTTCAGTTTGGATTTGTAGTATTCGACGACATCGGGTTGCGCCGACTTCAGAAAAGTATCCGGCGCCTTCTTCTGCAATTCGAACAGTTCGCGGTATTCGACTTGGGTCAGTACGTATTTGTGTGATTCGAGTAACCGGACCATCTCCATGGTGGGCGCGCGGGCGAAGAGGAATTTCCAATCCTTTCTGTCAATTGTTATCCCAGACCGGAGAATTCTGTTTGCCAGACTTCGATCACCGAGAAACATTATCGAAGAAAATCTGGATTCATAACTGCCCGCATATTCTTCACCGAAAAAATGAGAATCGAATCCTTTATTCAACATGAGCGAAATAAGTTGACTAAGATGTTCTTTCGAAAAACAAGCGGGCGACCTATAGGTCAATCCAAAAAGACCATCCAAGAATGAAGAGGTACTTGCATTGCGACGAAATTTCCCATGAAACGTGTCATTCACATCATAACGCTTCATCACTACGTCGAGCAGTTCTTCGACTTCCCGGCCTTCGTATTTAGACTCGCCCGTTCTGCACTTGCCATCGGTGGCATAGAGTGGAATTCTCCCCAACTCCTCTAGCGTTAGTGCCAACACGCCGCTATCCAGCCCGGGCATCTCCATCACGGTCTTTGCCTCGGCAAACTTCTTCTCTTTCAGTAAAGTTTTGATCTGTTTAGCAGGTCCAAATATTTCCAAATGCTCGCGCTGATATGGACTCAACGGCGCATCTGCCTGTACGGAAAATGAAAACGCTATCCCACACATCAAGACGAAATAAGAAATTCTCGTGCGGAAGACGTATCGATGTAATTTGGCGATCATTGAAATCCTCTTCCAAAAGCTGGCGCAGATATATTTAACACCACAGCGAAGCAGCTCGTAGGTTGGGGTGAGCACCGCGAACCCCAACGCTTCTTGTTGTGTAGGCCTCAAAATGGAACAGATTTATTTTTCACGTTAAGCCGCAAACTAACAATCATCAGCAATGAAAGTAAAGGCACTTTCGTACACAGTCACCCTCACGCCGCGCGCATCAATTCCCATTCACGTGATGTGGACGGCATAGTCTGCAACGTGCATCGTATGTTCGTCGAAAAGGTTTTTGGCCCCGCATCATGAAGCGGTATCGATCGGTTCGCGCCGCAAAATCATAATGTAAACAAAGAGTGCGCCGAACGAGGCCAACAAATGCTTTGCCGAGTGGCCACTTAATATCTGCGATGTCAGTTCAAAAAGTTCTCGGTCGTAAAACTCCGCACCTTTGGCAAGCACATAACAACCAAGCCCGTAAAGCAGATAGGTGCGATGCGTGAACCTCGATGGGAATAACGCGAGGACAAAGGGGATCATCAGGAACGGCGCGAGCTGTACCCATGCATAGAACCGGAGATCGTTGGTGTAGTACCACCAAATGACGCTTGCCGTGCCCAACAGCACCAGTGGCAACAGCGCTCGGCGACCGAACCCCTCACCAAGATGTTCGCTTAAAAGCGCGCTGAATAGCCCCATGAACGCGACCGTCATCGGCAATCGGTCCCATACCAAGGTCTGGTCTTGCGGGGCAATGTGGTAGTAACCGGACCCGACACCCACTAATGCGACTCCGACAAAGAACACAGCCCAAGAAAGCCATGCCCCTGTTTTGCGATGCCCAATGCAACGTGCAAATCCGACAATGCCGATAACAAGAAACAAAATATTCGACATAACGTTGGCGAAGTTGGGGATGCCAAACATTGTGCGATTGTCAGCAAAGTCGTGGTACGAGAGATTCAGGGCGATGGGTCCGACCAGCATCACGGCAACGAATGACGACAGCGCAATGCCGGCCAACAAAAGCTCGCGCCAGCGAGCGGGCCGGTGGGCACTCAAGCATCCTGAGAGGTACCGCGTCACAAGAGCTCCCCTTATTTTGCCCCTGATTTTTTTATGTCGCTGGGTCGACTACGCAGCGTCAGGCGACTGGCAACGACGCTAGCAAATGGGACGTAACCTGTAAATGTTCTTTAGTGCCGATGCGGCAATAGCGTTCTCCTCCGTAACAGTTGGGAGTCGAAGAAATCGAGGTCATCCGCAAGGGCGGCAATTTCGGTTGGAACAGCATAGTTAAGGGGAAATCTGCACGTCGGACGTATTGCGGCAAGCAGATTCCCGGCTTGTGCGGCATGTACCTGTATGCGGATTACGTTACGAAACGTCTGTGGGGGCTACGCTACGATGGCACCAAGGTAACGCTCGTAGCACACACCGGTCTTGTGGTTACGGCCACGCTCCCGGGCGACGTTTGCGATGACGGCTTCCACGTCGAGCATCCGGATCGCATCAATCGCGGCCTCCAGCGCGCCTTCGTTGCACAGGCTGCGGATCGCGGCTTGTTCGTAGCCAATCTGCGCCGCGCGCGATTCGTCACCGCGTTCACTCATCAAGGTTTTTTCTACTCGCGTGCTGAGCCGGAACGCGAAACGCGAGCGGAGGCGTTGTCGAGCGAGCCTGCCGCAACAGATAACCGCGCAAAATTCGCGGCAGACGAACCATAGAGCGCAATGCGCATGGCGCGGATCACTTCTGCATCGGGATCGAGGAACATGATACCCATGCCACCTCCCGCGATGCGCCGCACAACCATCGCCTGCAGGCAGTAGGCGTCGCGCCGCTCTCCGGAGGCTAAGTCGAAGACGACCGCCAACGGCGCATTGACCGGCAGCGACACCGACTCGGCATTGATCGACATGCCGCCCAGGCTCACATCCTGCATTGCCGCGTGGATCAACCCGATGCGCGGGCATTCGACGACGACATTCCCTGTCACAGATTTACGCGTGCTCCAGCGATGTTCCATATACGGTCTCCATGAACCCATCTTTCCGGTTTAACGCCGACTGCCCTGTCGGAACAATCAGAAATAAATAGATGCCGTCACGCGGCGCGCGAACCCCACGTATTCTGCGGCGGTGCCAGCGGCATACCGGTGCCGTACAACGTGGCACGCAGCGAACGAATGGTGTCGGTGTCGAGTTCCTGAAATAAAAGCCCCGCGCGCATCGCATCGCGACGCACGACCGTGGCGTGAAGGCGAAAATCACTACGGTGATCTCCAGGAAATAAATTGAAGGCGACCGACACGGGTGTATTCAATGGCAGGCTGACTTCACCGGTGTCGACGAGCGCGCCACCCAGGCTTACGTCACGCAGGACAGCGGAAATCCTGCCGAACCTGGCACTCTCCACCGTCACTTCACCCGACTGCAGTTTGCGAATGCTCCAGCGATTTTCCATAAGTAAATCCTCCGTGGCCAATTGCGAGTCGACGACAAGCCCCCTGCCCGAATGCAGTGACCGATTAAGGCCGCGCGGGCTTCATATTATCCCGTGCCAACTATGACAAGCATCACCGCAGATCGGAAAGACGATCGGCGCTGCGCTCCGTTCCGGATTGGTGCAGGCGCAAAAAACGCCCTTGTAGTGCAATTGCAGTGTGAACTTTCTGGAACTCCTCGCTACAACAAATCTCCCTCCCCCATCTCAGGGGGTTTTGAGATGAGTCCTAGTGTGACGCATATTTCTCGTCGTCTATCGTCGCCGGCTTACTGCGCATGCCGCGCGTCAGCGCAAGCAGGTCGTTACGCAGGGATTCTACGGTGCCACTGCCCAGGTCGAGGAACATCAGTCCGGCTGCGCCGCTGCTGGCACGACGAACAATCATGGCGCGCAAATGATAACCACCGTCGCGCTCGCGCGTCGGCAGGCGGAACCCCACCATGACCGGCGCGTTCAACGGCAGCGTGGTAGACGCCGCTTCCACGCCCATTCCACCCAAACTTACATTGCATATCGCCGCTCGCACTTTTCCGGCCCGAGCGCATTCGATAACGACCTCTCCCGTTACGGGCCTGCGTGCATTCCAGCGATGCTCCATGGCGTCCTCGCGATGAGGTAACCGGCGTGGAATCATTGTAAGCCCGGCAGGCACCGGGTGCGCAAGCGCCACGTTTCCGTGCACGTTTCGCGCCAGACAATTTTTCCGGGTTTGTTACGGGATCGACTCCACCCGGTAACGTTTAATACGCAACGTCTTCGACCAATAATCGGGCCGCAAGCCTGATTTGCATTTAAGTTGGCGCAGAAATTCCTGCGGGTCCGGCATCTGCGCCCACACCGACGGTAAAAATGTGCCGCGGAACCGGCCTTCTTCCAATACCAACCCGTCGGCGTGCGGCCGCAATTGCGCAATCAGGTCCGCCTCCGAGGAAAACATTATTTCTTCCGGCAGACTGAGAATCGAGAGATGGATGTCGAGACCGGCAAACTCGGCTTCCACGAGCGGCGGAAAACGCGGATCCTCGAACGCGGCACCGTAGGCATTGCGCGCCACGTCGTCGACCAGCGGCCGCTCGCCATCGAGATTGCCGATGCAACCGCGCAGGCGTTGACCGTAATGCAGGGTGACGAAGCTTGCACGCAGCTGGCGTAACGGTTCGGGATAATCCCCCACACGCACCGGCGCCCTCGCGCCGCGCAACCCGGCATGAATCGTTTCACTGGCAACCCGCAGCAGCTGCTGACGCAGCGGCGGTGTCAGCGGTGGCATGTCGTCATTCGAAGACATAAGCGCCATAACCCACCACGCTGTCGCGCTCGCCGGCGGTATCGCCCGAGTTGCGCAGATCGATCGTATGCGCCTGCAGGCCTTTGCGGCGCGCGACGTAGAGCAGGCCGGCGACCGGATTGCGTCCACAGGCATGGTGATAGCTGATGGATTCCCCATCCAGCGCTTCGATCGCATGCGAGGTCGCACGATCCAGCAACTGCGCGGTGGCGTAGTCGTGATAGTGACTGAGGTCCGAACTGACGACGATCAACGTCTCCGGCCCGCCCCACAGCCGCTCCAGCACCTCGCCGACTTCCGCCGGTCTGGCATCGCCGACCACCAGCGGCACCAGCGAAAAATTATCGAGCACCTCCTGCAGAAACGGCAGATGCACTTCCAGGCTGTGCTCGCGTTCATGCGCGGCATCCGACACGCTGACCTGAGGCAACGTGCGAATCGCCGCTATCGCCTCGGCGTCCACGACAACACGGCCGAGCGGTGTCTCGAAATATTGCGCGCTGCAAAGTGCCAGACCACGAAACCCCACGCGATGCGCGGGACCCAACAAGACCACACGCCTGATCGTGTTTCGCGCACCGGCGACGCGGGCATACACGGAGGCGGCGATCGGACCGGAATAAATGTACCCGGCGTGTGGCGCGATAATGGCCTTCGGCACGGGCCCGGGCGTATGCGCCGCTGCCAAGCACTGGGCGACGGCCGCCTTCAGCGCACGCGCCGCCTGTGGATAGAACAGTCCGGCCACGGCCGGGAATCGCACATTTTCCATGTCAGTTTGTGTCCGCTTCAGCGCTATCAAGATGATCCCAAACGCGCCGCTTTTCAAGCACGCGCAAATGGGACTAGGATTTGTTTAGGGAGCGCACTTATTTGGACATGGCGATGGCGACCGAAACCGAACGCTTCGAATCGGCGGTACCGACGCGCTACTGGCACGCGCTGGAGGATGGGCGCGTGCAGTGCGATGTGTGCCCGCGCTTCTGCAAGTTGCGCGAAGGACAACGCGGACTGTGCTTCGTACGCGGCCGCCAGGACGACCAGATCGTGCTCACCACCTACGGCCGCTCGAGCGGTTACTGCATCGACCCGATTGAAAAGAAACCGCTCAATCACTTTCTGCCTGGCACGCCGATCCTTTCCTTCGGCACCGCCGGTTGCAATCTCGCCTGCAAGTTTTGCCAGAACTGGGACATCAGCAAATCGCGCGAGTGGGATCGCCTGACCGACCAGGCCGATCCGGTCACTATCGCGATGGCGGCGAAAAAGCTCGGCTGCCGCAGTGTCGCCTACACCTACAACGATCCGGTCATCTTCCTGGAATACGCGATCGATGTAGCACGGGCTTGCCACGCGCTGGGTATCAAGTCGGTTGCCGTCACCGCCGGTTACATCACGCCGGAACCGCGGCGCGAGTTCTACCAGTATATGGATGCGGCGAATGTCGACCTCAAAGGCTTCACCGAAGACTTCTACTGGAAAATATGCGGCGGACATCTGCAACCCGTGCTCGATACGCTGGTGTACCTGAAGCATGAAACGAACGTCTGGTTCGAAGTGACGACGTTGCTGATTCCGGGCCAAAACGATTCCGAGCGTGAGCTCGAGGCCATGACGCAATGGGCCGTCGAATATCTCGGCCCCGATGTGCCGTGGCACTTCACGGCGTTTCATCCGGACTGGAAGATGATGAACGTGCCGCACACACCCGCCGCGACGCTTACGCGGGCGCGCGCCATCGCCATCAAAAACGGCTTGCGCTACGTGTACACCGGTAACGTGCACGATGAAGCCGGCGGCTCGACGTATTGCCATCACTGCGGCGAGAGGCTGGTCGGACGCGATTGGTATCAATTGACTGCGTGGAATCTGGATGCCGCGGGAAATTGCCGCCACTGCGGCACGCGCCTGCCCGGCGTGTTCGAGGCGCGCCCTGGCACGTGGGGCCCGCAGCGCGTTCCCGTGCGTCTCGCAGGCGTCATGACATGAGCGCTCACCTCGACACCGGAATAAATAACGAAGCGCGCGCCTTTCTGCACTGGGAACACTTCGCGCACGATGCCGACATCGGCGTACGCGGCATCGGGTACACACGCGAGGAGGCATTCGCCGAGGCCGCGCTCGCGTTGACCGCCGTCATCGCCGATCCCACCGGCGTGCGTGCCGTGGAGCCGATCGACATACGCTGCAGCGCCCCGGATGACGACATGCTGCTGGTCGATTGGCTCAACGCCCTGATCTACGAAATGGCCACACGCAAGCTGCTGTTCTCGCGCTTCGATGTGCATATCGCCAATCACTGCCTCGATGCGCACGCCTGGGGCGAACCGGTGTTGAACGAACATCATCAACCGGCAGTCGAGATTAAAGGGGCTACGTATACGGCGCTGCGAGTCGCGAACGAAAACGGTTTGTGGGTAGCCCAATGCGTAGTGGATGTTTAACGCTCATACACGGAGCTCGCGTATGCACACGACCTCTCTCAGGCACGTCACTGTAAAAAGGAAAGCGGCCTTGCTGTTCGCAATCTGCTGGGTGATTGCCTTCCTGTTCCTGTTTGCCCCCACCGCAACGAAAACGCCTCCGGCACTGTGGCACCCCTGGGCGGTAATTCTCGCCGTGAGCTACAGCGCCTACGCCGGCGCAGTGTTTCTGGTTGAGATCCTGCGCCTGAGCACGTCACGGTTCGGCATTCGCAACGACGCGACCCACTTTCGTTGGGTGATGATCGCATCATTGCCGCTGGTGGCGATCGCGGCCGTCGTTTGCTGGTGGCTATCGCGAGCGCACGGATAGCATCCGCGGTAACATCCGGGATCCGCCACCCTCGCAACCCGGAAGCACACGTTCGATGGATGTCTCGCTTTTCACGCGCCGTGCCGAGCACACCTGGGAAATCGCTCCGCACGCGGCCATGCGCGTGCCAGCCGTGATCTACGCCGACGCGCAACTCATCCGCGATATGGATCACAAGGTCTACGAACAGTTGCGCAATGTCGCGTCGCTGCCCGGCATTGTGAAGGCCGCTTACGCGATGCCGGATGCACATTGGGGCTACGGCTTTCCCATCGGCGGTGTGGCGGCCTTCGACGCCGATGACGGCGGCATCGTCTCCGCGGGCGGCGTCGGTTACGACATCTCCTGCGGCGTGCGCTGCTTATACACGCGTATGAGCGTCGACGAGGTGCTGGCAGTGCAACAACCGCTCGCCGATACGCTTTACGACAAAATCCCCGCCGGCCTCGGCAGCACCGGCGCCATCCGCCTGGCGCAATCAGACATGGATAAAATGCTGGTGGGCGGCGCGCGCTGGGCCATCGAGCAAGGTTGGGGCGAACACGACGATCTGGCGCGCATCGAGGAAACCGGCCGCATGGACGGCGCGCGACCCGATTGCGTCTCCGATCAGGCCAAGAAACGCCAGCGCGATGAAATGGGCACGCTCGGTAGCGGCAATCATTACCTCGAAGTGCAAAAGATCGTGCACGTATACGACGCGCAGGCGGCGGGCGCGTTCGGGCTGTTCGAGAACGAGGTGGTGATTTCCATTCACTGCGGCTCGCGCGGCCTCGGCCATCAGATCGGCACCGAGTTTCTAAAGAAGATGGCCATCACCGCCCACGCGCACGGCATCGCCCTGCCCGAGCGCGAACTCGCCTGTGCGCCGATTCATTCCAGCGTCGGCGAGGAATACCTGGGCGCAATGCGCGCCGCCATTAACTGTGCGCTCGCCAATCGCCAGATCCTTACACACCTCACGCGCGAGGCCTTCGCACACGTGTTGCCCGGCACGCGCCTACCGCTTTTCTACGATGTCTCGCACAACACCTGCAAAGTGGAACAACACACCGTCGACGGCGCGCGCCGTCGGCTGTACGTGCATCGCAAAGGCGCCACGCGTGCCTTCGGTCCCGGTCATCCGGACGTGCCGGAGGCATTCCGCGCCGTCGGCCAGCCGGTGTTGATCGGCGGCTCCATGGGCACGGCGTCGTACGTACTCGCCGGCATGGCAGAAGGCGAAGCGCGCTCGTTCAGCTCCGCGTGCCACGGCGCCGGCCGCGCCATGAGCCGGCACCAGGCGTTCAAGACCTGGAAAGGCCAACAGGTAATCGACGAGCTGGCCACTCGCGGCATTTTTATCCGCAGCCCGTCGGCGCGCGGCATCGCCGAAGAAGCGCCGGGCGCGTACAAGAATGTCTCCGCCGTTGTCGAGGCCGCCGAACAGGCCGGCCTGGCACGCAAGGTCGTGCGCCTTGAACCACTTATTTGCATCAAGGGGTGACGGCGTTTTGGGTTACGCCCTCCGGGTAATTCAAAAATGTAGGGTGCGCTGTGCGCACCCATCGACAAAAACGGTGCGTGGAACGCACCCTACATAAATAAATGAGAGCTTCCCTAATGTAAGGTGTACAAACTGGAAATTCCGCGTCCGCGGGAGTCGTGACGAAGCACCGCCAGAAGAGAAAAGCCGTACCGCATGGCGACGGCCAAAAGCACACTAAAAGACGACCGCCGGCAACAACTGCCGCCCCGGTGACGAGGTGAGTCATCCGATCCGGGAACGCGTGCGACTACACACCGCGGAACCGAGTTGAAAGGAAAACCGGCTCCGGTGCTTTTGGCGCCGCAACGCTACGGCTACAATGCCAGCATTCACCCCCACTCAGGAAATGATTCTCATGGCCAAGAAGAAAGCCCGCGCGAAAGCGAAAGCAAAACCGAAACTCAAGTCGAAGTCCAGGCTCAAGACAAAGGCGAAAGCCGTACTGAAGGCGAAAAAGCGCCCCGCGGTCAAAGCCAAACCCAAGGTGAAGGCAAAAGCCAAACCGAAAGCGATGAAGCCGAAGGCGGCCGCACCGAAAAAAGCGGCGCCCGCCAAGAACGCACCGGCCGCCGCGAGCGCCACCTCGTTGCCGAATATGGAAGTCGCCACCACCAGCGGCGGCCGCCTGCGGCTCTCCGATCTCAAAGGCAAGAACGTGGTGCTGTACTTCTACCCGAAAGACGACACGCCGGGCTGCACCACCGAAGGCTGCGACATTCGCGACCGCTACGCCGACTTCCAGGGTAGCAACACGGTGGTGTTCGGCGTCTCGCGCGACGATCTCGCCTCGCACGAAAAATTCAAATCCAAGTTCGGTTTTCCGTTCGAGCTGATTACCGATCCGGAAGAAAAACTGTGCCGGACGTTCGACGTCATCCGCAAGAAGTCGCTCTACGGCAAGGAATACATGGGCGTCGATCGCTCAACGTTCGTCTTCGACAAGCAGGGAAAGCTGCGTAAGGAGTTTCGCAGCGTGAAGGTCGATGGCCACGCAGAAGAAATTCTGAACACATTGAAAAGCCTTTGATGCACTGAGTATTCACCGCAAAGGCGCGAGGCACGCAAAGAAAATGCATCTTAAAACCTTTGCGCTCTTTGCACCTTTGCGGTGAAAAGTAGTACCTTTGGTACGCCCCTTTCCCGACCAAGCAGTACTTATAAGCTTCAGGCTACATGACCGAGAAACGAAAGATCTTTGTACTGGACACCAACGTCCTTATCCACGATCCCTCCTCGATTCTGCGTTTCCACGAACACGACATCGTCATCCCGATCGTCGTGCTCGAGGAGCTCGATCCCGTCAAGGTCGGCATGTCGGAAATTGCGCGCAACGTGCGGCAGGTGAGCCGCATGATCGACGGCATGGTCGAGAAGGCCAACGGCAACATCAGCGGCGGCGTGAAATTGCCCTCGTACGCGCCCGAGATGCAGACCGGCCGCCTGTTCTTCCACATGGAAGCGGTGCGCGCCAAGTTGCCCGATGGCATGTCGCTGGAACATGCCGACAACGTGCTGCTCGGCGTCACGCTCGATCTCGGCAAGAGCCATCCCGACCGCCAAGCGGTGCTGGTCACCAAAGACATCAACCTGCGCATCAAGGCGCACGCACTCGGCGTGCGCGCCGAAGACTACACCAACGACCAGGTGCTCGAAGACGCCAACCTGCTCTACACCGGCATGGACAAACTGGATGCGGATTTCTGGGACAAGCACAGCAAGGAAATGGAGTCCTGGAAGGAAGAAGGCCGCACGTTCTACCGTCTCAAGGGCCCACGTGCCCGCAGCTGGTTCCCGAGCCAGTTCCTGCAGACCACCGACGAGAATCCCTTTGAAGCCATCGTGCGTCGCATCGAAGGCGATTCGGCGATCATTGAAGTCGTGCGCGACTTCAAATCCGATCGCCACAAAATCTGGGGCATCAACGCCCGCAACCGTGAACAGAACCTGGCGTTCAATCTTTTAATGGATCCGGAAGTCGACTTCGTCAGCCTGCTCGGACACGCCGGCACCGGCAAAACGCTGCTCACCCTCGCCGCCGCGCTCACGCAAACGCTTGAGACGCGCCGCTACAGCGAAATCATCATGACACGCCAGACCGTACCGGTCGGCGAAGACATCGGCTTCCTCCCCGGGACCGAAGAAGAAAAGATGGGCCCGTGGATGGGCGCCCTCGAAGATAACCTCGACGTGCTGCAGGAAACTACCGGCAGCAGCGAACACGGCGCCTGGGGCCGCGCCGCCACCAACGACTTCCTGCGCCAACGCATCCGCATCAAGTCGCTCAACTTCATGCGCGGACGCACGTTCCTGAAAAAATTTCTCATCATCGACGAGGCGCAGAACCTGAGCCCGCACCAGATGAA
>OBEQ012837359.1_pt1 | contig 13053 bp, 7 predicted proteins | sample 1670901 | NCBI WGS metagenome assembly OBEQ01 (sample SAMEA104232315, study PRJEB22302) | groundwater metagenome | biome: forest; feature: aquifer; material: groundwater | place: USA | collected 2011-08-07 | depth 5.4 m
ACTTTCACCGGCTTACAATCCTTCTCTGGTGGCGCTTCCTCTTCAACTGGCTTTGAGATTACCACCGGCAACCTCGGCATTAACGCTGGCGCCGTGACTGATACCCGCTTAGAAGTCGGTGGCACAGCCAGTATTAGTGGAGCGACGACCTTCGGTTCTACACTGGGAGTCACAGGTGCCACTACTCTTTCATCAACTCTCTCTGTAACTGGTAGAGCTGACTTCTCAAGCAATGCGTCATTATCTTTAAACTTTGAGGTTATTGGTTATGCTTCCAGCTCTGCCATCTATGGGGCTGGATTAACCAACTGTACTTCTTCTAATTTCCTGCAGTGGTCTAGTGTGACAGGAAAGTTTTCTTGTCTGGCTGATACCTTCGGCGCCGCTGGTTCTGGTATCAGGACGGAATCTTCTGAAACCACGATTACGGCTGCAGCCACTGCCTTAAACTTTGATGCCGGCAAGTTTACACTCACCGCCTCTGGTTCTATCGAGACTAACTTCAATCTGAACTGGAATGCAGGTGGCCCAGCCTCTAGATCCCAAGCTAACACCTGGACGGCTCTCAACACTTTCTCTGGTGGCGCTTCAGTATCAACTAATTTCGAGATTACTAACGCCTCAAACTTAGGCATTAATTCTGGAGCGGCCACTGAAGCCAGGCTCGAGATTGGAGATTCAACTAGTACTACAAATAATATAGCTTCAATTTCTGCCAGTGCCCTAACTTCTGGAGATATTTTGCATATAACCACACCAGTTGGTGGCGCTACTTTCACCGGTGACGCGATTGATGTTAACGATTTAGCAGGTGCAAACCTATTCACCATAACTGGCAAAGGCAGACTGGAATTGGGTAATGCTGGAACGCCCAGAAGCGTCTTCTCGATGACAGATACTCTCTCTGGTTCCGCCACCTCTGGTTCTTTCGCCATCAAGTCCTCTAACACCATCGGTTCTGTGGCTTCGATTTCTGCCGCAAGCTTGACTACTGGTAATGGTTTGCGAATTGAAGCGAATGCTCTGACCACAGGTAGTTTACTTTCACTTAATAGCACCGGCACAATTACCACCGGTGGAGCCGGCATCAACCTCACTGCCAATTCTATGACTACTGGCTCTGGTATTCTAGCTAACGTTAATGGCCTGACTTCTGGTTTTGGCATTAACCTGCGCAGTACGGGAACTATTGTAACTCCCGGAGCCTTATTGAACCTGACGGCCAATTCAATGACTACGGGTTCTATCGCCTCGATGTCCGGCACGGGTCTAACCACTGGCCGTCTTCTTGATCTAACCGCTCCTGCTTCTACTTCGGCCGCTAACGTCTTCCGTATCAGAAATGGTAACCAAAACACCATGACTACTGTGGCTTCACTAAGTAATCAAGGACAATTTGAATTATTCGGAGTCAACGGCGTTACCACTGGTGCCATTGCTTCTATTTCAGCTGGAGGAATCACTTCTGGCAATGTCTTGCAAGTCATCGGCGGTACTGTAAATACGGGCAACCTAGTCGCTCTGACTGCCAATGGTCTTACTACTGGCTTTGGATTGAACTTAAGAAGTACCGGTGCTATTACAACGGGTGCATTAGAGAATCTAGTCGACAACACTATGACCGCTGGTTCACTGGCTTCGTGGTCGGCCAATGCTGCCAGTTATACGGGGAATGTGTTTTCTTTAAAGGCCAATGGTATCACAACAGGTAATGCCATGAATGTTTCTTCTACAGGTGCTATCTCTGCCGCCGGTTCTCTATTAAAACTTACCAACTCGGGTGCCACCACCGGTACACTCTTGTCTCTAGTTAACAACACCATGACCGCCGGTTCCTTGGCTTCACTCTCTGCCAATGCAGGAAGCTATACGGGGACTGTCTTTAACTTGCAAGGTTCTGGTCTTACCTCTGGTACTCTCATGAACTTAAACACTGGTGTCACTACCGGTAAGGCCCTGAACATTACGGCTAATGGTTTAACTTCTGGTGCCGGTTTGTATATTAGTAGTACCGGCACTCTCGGTGCTGGTACTGCCTCTGGTTCTCTCTTTGCCCTTACTAACAACACGGCCACCAACGCCAACCTGGCTTCCATCTCTGGCAATGCCTTAACCAAGGGCTCGCTCATCTTTGCTCAAGCCAACGGTTTAACCACTGGCTTTGGGTTGAACCTTAGAAGTACCGGAGCTATCGTTACCCCTGGTGCCTTATTGAACTTAACGGCCAACTCTCTAACTACCGGTTCTGTAGCCTCAATCTCGGGTACTGGTGTAACATCAGGTAATCTCTTGAAACTTACCGGTGGTGTAACTACTGGCTCTGGTATCCTTGCTAACGTTAACGGTCTTACCACTGGATTCGGACTTAACCTGAGGAGTACTGGGACAATTACTACCGGTGGGGCAATGCTCAATATCATGAACAATACAATGACTACAGGATCCGTAGCTTCTGTGTCAGCGACAGGATTAACCTCTGGTAATATATTTAACATTCTTGCTTCTACGTCAGCCTTTACTGGTAAAGTCTTTAGAATCCAAGCCAAAAACCTAACCACTGGTGGCGGAGTGTTTGATATTAGTGTCCCTGCTTCTAGTACTGCAAAGATTCCAGTACTTAAAGTGACAACTTCTACGGGTCAAGTTGTAGCTTCTATGTCCAACGGCGGTTATCTTTCCTTGCGTGGCAGAATCTTTAATCACGCTGGTGGGTCGGCCGCCTGTACAGGTTCTAATGCTCCGGCGAGTGGTTGTATCGACTACGCGGAAGCTTATCCAACTCAAGATGCTTCAATTGCCGCCGCCGATTTAGTCAGTGTTGATAGTTCTAATTCTACAAATGTTGCGAAGTCGTTACCTGGGTCTAGACTTCTAGGCATTGTTTCTACCAATCCAGCCGCCTTAATTTATGGAACCGGATTCTCGTATGGTGCGGCGGCCGGAGAAGATATACCACAAGGCAGTGTTGCTGTAGCACTGGCTGGCCGTGTTCCATTGAAAGTTTCTACCGAGAACGGACCGATTCAAATTGGCGATTATCTAACTATCTCTTCGACTCCTGGCGTAGCAATGAAAGCGACCAAAGCTGGCCAAGCCATTGGGCCGGTGCTAGCGAGTTATTCCGGTAAGGAGGTTGGTCAAGTTACGACTTTTGTCAACGTCGGCTATTACAATGGTGTAACTCTTGAAGACTTGGCTCCCGGTATTAGTGGCGATGATTTAGCTAAGAATCTACTTTCACGCTGGTCAGGAAACACAACGCCGGTCAACCTATCCGACATATTTACAGACCGCCTTGCCGCTGCTTTCGAAATCATTTCTCCCAAAATAACAACAAGCGGTTTGGTACTGGATAATGTTAGTGCCCTGAAAGATGCTATATCGTTCCAAAGCGATACGATTTTCTTTGGCCGTCCTTATTTCAATGCTGACAGTGCCGGGTTTGCAAAAATATTTAAAGATCAGCAAAAGGTTGATATAATATTTGATAAAGAATATCTAGAACAGCCCATCGTAACTACGAACATTTCTATAGAAGCAAGTGACTCAATTTCCGCAGACACAATATTTAGCAATAATATTCAGTACGTGGTTACCAAGAAGAACACCAAGGGTTTTACTATTAGCTTAAGTAAGTCGGCACCTGATACTATCCGTTTCAGTTGGATTGCACTTGCGGTCAAAGGCGCTAAGACTTTTGAGTTGATTGATGTCACACCTTCGGTGATTCCAAATTCATCACCAACAGCGACCCCATCAGTCCCGCTTGCCAGTGATACACCGATTCCGACAGCCCCTAGTAGTCTAGACATCTCTCCATTACCAACCCCCAGTGACATACCATTACTTAGCCCTAGTGACACACCAACCCCAACCCCCAGTGAAACTCCAATACCCTCACAATGAAATTAGGATTAATTAAACTTGGCAAAAAGAAACTTTTATTTCTCCATGCAGTTTTTTTGATTGCAAATGTTCTGGTCGTCGGACAGTTGATGAGGAGCTTCTTACGGCCAGCCAGTTTTATCAGAAAATACCCGTTACTAGATGCTTCACGAGCATATACAGATCAAAAAGACTTTGTTATCAATATTGTTCCCTTAAGAAATCAACTCCAGACTCTAGTTCGAGAGCAAGATAATTTAAACATTTCGCTATATCTAGAATTCATCAATACTGGTGCTAATATTACGATCAATCCCGATAATCAAGTTTGGCCTGCTAGTCTAGCTAAGCTACCTTTGGCGATAGTGATTATGAAGAAAGTGGAAAATGGAGACTTGTCATTGAAGGATAAGTTAGAAATCAAAGACTCATACCGAGATGATCGTTCGGGTAGTTTAGCTAGCAAAACCAATGATACCAAGCTTAGTGTTGATCAGCTCCTACATTATTTACTTGTAGAATCTGACAATACCGCTCAAAAAACATTTTTAGCCAATATTACATTAGCTGATATACAAGATTTGGTTGATTCACTAGGACTGGAAAGCCTACTCAACAGTGACGGTAAATTGAACGCCCGCGAATATGCTCGCTTATTTCGAGCGCTTTATTATTCAGCTTTATTAACCCCCAAAGATTCCGAATACATGCTCGACCTCCTTAGCCAAGCTGAATTTAGAGACTTCTTGTCGACTGGATTGCCACAAAATACCAAATTTGCTCATAAATATGGGGAAGACTTAGATCATCAGATATTTATTGACTCCGGAATAGTTTACCTACCAAATCGACCTTTTTCGTTAGTTGTGATGATTCAAGCCAAAGACCCTACCCAGTCCGATAATAGAAAGCTAGCTATTGAAGTAATGCGCAAGATTTCCAAGGTAGCTTACACGTACTTTTCTGAGTAGCTAATTATCAACAGGCATACTAAATTTCGACTTGACCACAGTTACTCAAAGGAATAACATATATAGATATGGACACTAATAATTTAGAGACAAATAGTAGTACTAGCACCACTGGTAGAATGAAGAAACCAATAAATATACTTCTGGTCTGTTTACTTATTTTGGCTGCGGCGGTGGCTTCTTACTTTTATTATCAGTACAGTGACTTAAGCAAGAATCCCAACAAGGTAGCAGAGAACGAGACTAAATCTCTCGTTGTTGCCGTGGGAAAATTGATGCTTTTACCCAGTGACGAGACTCCTACTGTTGCTACTGTTTCTGATCCAAGTAAACTAAAAGATCAACCATTTTTTTCTAAATCCCAGAAAGGTGACCGTATCTTGCTTTATGTTAAATCTAGAAAAGCAATCCTTTACAGGCCGACCACTAATCAGATTATCGAAGTGGCCCCCATTAATATTAGCAACCAACAACAACCGGCACCTTCTCCATCACCAAAACCCTAAAAGATTTACTACTCAACAAAACCAGCCTATCCTGGTTTTGTAATTTTGCTATAATAAAGAGATGAGACGGATTTTTAGTATTGTCTGGCTGACTGTTTTTATTTTTTTGGCATGTTTCGATACTACTTTTGCTGAAATTGCTACTGGATCTAGTATGTCGTCTGACAATTTTAAAATTCTTGATGCGCAACAAGCCATCCTAGGTGGTACTGCAACAGCCAGCTCTTCTTTATTTGGTTTGATCACAGTTATTGGTAATTTTGCTATTGGCAGCGCTTCCTCACAAAATTTTGGCCTGAACAGTGGTTTCCTTTATTTTCCCAAAGTAGTGGCACCAGTCTTGAATACAGCTACGGCTGGTAATGCCAAAGTTGATCTAGCTTGGACGGCGGCTTCTGGATTTCAGGGGTTTAGCATAAGCGGATACAATGCGTGTACTAAATCCTCCGGTTCCTACAGTTGTGAGAATGTGGGAAATGCTACTTCTTTTACTAAAAGTAGTTTAAGTAATGGAACGACTTACACCTTTAAAATTCAAGCCAAAGACGGACTAGGGGATATTATTGCAGAGTCCAATGAAAAAAGTGCATCACCAACTGCACCAGCTGGAGGAGGCGGTGGTGGCGGTGGTGGTGGCGGTGGCGGATACGCTCCACCTTCTTCTGGTGGAACAGGCACTGTAGTTGTTAAAGGATCATCTTATCCCAATTCTACTGTAAATATTCTTGTGGATGATAATTTATCAACTTCGATTCAAGCAGGATATAATGGTGGTTTTGAAGTAACCTTGAATTCTTTAGCAGTAGGTAGTCGCTCGATCGGACTTAATTCACAAGATGCCAATGGAAGAAAGTCTATCACGGTTAATTTTATGATAACTGTCAGTGCTAATACAACCGTAACCCTTAGCAATGTTCTCACGCCCACAACTATTGATATTAGCTCTCCTCAAATAGCAAGAGGGGGGATTTTGAGAATTTTTGGTCAGAGTCAGCCCATAGCAGAAGTTAATGTTCATGTTGCTTCGGAGGAGAAAATTGTAAAAACGTTCAGTGACAGCACTGGATCTTATGCCATCAAGTTCGACACTACACCATTGGAAGAAGATCAGCATTCAACAAAATCCAGAGCAATCGTTAGTTCAGTCGTCAGTCCATTTTCCAAGGTCCTTCAATTTAGTGTCGGTAGCGTAGACAGTAATACTTTCAAATCAGCAGATCTTAATAAGGACGGTCGAGTTAATCTTATAGATTTCAGCATCTTACTTTATTGGTGGAACACTAAGAATTCCCGAGGTCTCAATATTGCTGATATCAACCATGATGATAAAGTAAATATTGTAGATTTCAGTATAATGTTATTTCAATGGACAAAATAAATCATAACTTATCAATTATAATTAAGTTCGGCTGTCTCTTGGTAGCGGTGCTGTTTTTTATATTTCCAGCATCTGCCCAAGCAGCACGGGTTTTTTTTGAACCTACCGAAAGCACTCATGCAGTAGGGGACACTTTTAGCGTAGATGTCAGAATTGATACCGAAGGTGAGACTATAAATGCCCTAGATTTAGGAATCATATATCCACCCCTTGTGAATGTCGCAGGGATTAATAAGACCGGATCAGCGATACAGCTTTGGGTGTTTGAACCAAATTTTACCAGTACTGGAATATTTTTGACAGGAGGAAATCCAAGTGGAATTAGTGGTTCTAATAAAATAATTGCCAGATTGAGTTTGCAAGCCAAGGCTATCGGTGATGGAATCTTTCAACTGTCGCCAAATTCCACGGTCCTGCTTAATGATGGTCAGGGAACTCAAGCTAAGTTGAGGATTAGTAACCCCGCAATTCATATAGTTCCCAAGCAAGTTTCAATAAAACCTTCTACTCCGATCCCTTCTAATTCACTGGTTGTTTCTCCTTCACCATCGGTCAGTAATATGCCACAAGATAAAACGCGACCAGAAAGCTTCACGATATTTGTAGGACGCGACCCCAATATTTTCGGAGGTCAGTATTTTGCTTCATTTTTTACCACCGATGCAGAATCTGGAGTCGATCACTATGAGATTCAAGAGAATGGGGGTCCGTTTAAAATAGCTCAAAACCCATATCTTTTATCAGACCAGACATTAAAAAGTGTAGTGCGCGTACGGGCTTATGATAATGCAGGTAATTTCAGAGAGAGTACTTATCCATCGCTTCTAAAACGTTTCTGGCTGTGGATTCTTCATATACTAGCTTTTTTTGTGAAATGATATAATAACAAGAGCCCATGCATTGGAGTAGGACAGTCAAAATTTTCGTATTATTCAACGTACTTCTTTTTGTTGGATTATTTTTTTTGTTATCTCGATCAGTCCAAGCTCAACCCGGTGCATCCCTCTATTTCTCTCCAGCCAGTGGTACAAAAAAGGTCGGCGCGACATTTCCGATAGCAGTTCTGGTCAATAGTGGTGGCCAATCAATTAATGCTGCAGAAGGAGAGGTTGATTTCGATTCAAATAAATTGGAGGTCGTATCAATTTCCAAGTCCAACAGCATATTCAACATTTGGACTACAGAGCCAGCATTTTCTAATCGTAATGGCACAGTGAATTTTGGTGGAGGTTTGCCTAGCCCAGGTTATACTGGTACCAACGGGACAATAATTAGGATTACTTTCAGAGTTAAAGTTGCTGGAGCTGGTAGTTCGACCGAGATAACATTTGCATCGGTTACCATATTGGCTAACGATGGTCAAGGTACCAACATTCTTTCTGGATTGGGCAGAGCCACTTTCTCTATTGGTTCTCCAGCTCTTCCTTCGCCCACTCCTATCGTAACGGAGAAACCAGCAACTACCCCTACTACCAACAAGAACATTACCGCAATTCAAGTTACCTCACCTTCTCATCCCGATCAAAGTAAGTGGTATGCCAATAATAATCCAGAGTTTCAATGGACTCTACCTGCTGATGCAACCGAAGTTTTATTGGTCTTGGGTAAAAAATCCACCTCTATTCCGACCAGAAGTTACATCCCTCCAATTAGCAACAGGAAACTCGACAATGTAGCCGATGGTGTCTGGTATTTCAATGGCAGAATCAGAACTTCTACGAGTCCTGATTTATCATTTAGTTATAAATTTAACGTTGATGTAGCTTCGCCTCGTAGTTTTGAAATCACGAGAATAGATCAGAATGACCCTACCAATCCCCAACCCCAACTCTCTTTGGCAACTTCTGATGATACCTCGGGTGTAAATAGATACGAGATTAGGCTAGACGGCGGTGATCCTACAACTGTCAGTCAAAGTTTGGTAGGAAAATCCTATGCCTTGCCGGTACAGTTCCCGGGTAAGCATTCAATCGCAGTTCAGGCTATCGATAACGCTGGAAATACAGCTACTGCCACTGGAAGCTTTGAAGTTGTTTCAATAGATATCCCAGTTATCAAATCTTCACTGGATAAACTTAAAACCGGCGAAACATTTCATGTCAGTGGTACCGCCAAACCCGGTTATACCGTTAGACTCTACAGCATCAATAAGAACGACAGGAAAAAGGCTTTAGCCAGTGTTATTAATATAGACAATACTAAGACCACCCCGCAAACTGAGGCTGAGTTGCAGAAGAACTCTATTCAAGTTGCTGAGACAAAATCCGATCAAGAAGGCAACTGGGATATCGCCATACCTTCGCCCAAGAGCGGAGCGTACACTATCTATACTAGAGCTATAGATGATCGCGGAGCCATCTCTTCACCTTCTAACACCAAGGCACTTAGTGTCTATAAGCCCGGGATAGAAACTATCCTCAATTTCTTGAATAAGAGTTGGCAAGTTGCTCTAGATTTTGCGGCCAACCAATGGTTGTGGATACTGCTGGCTCTCTTGGGTATTTTTACAGGTATGTTCTTGATTAAGGAAGCTTACCCAGCCCTAGCACTAGAATTCCAAAAGATTCGTTACATATCCAACGAGTACAAACTGCATAAAGAGCTAGGTACTAAGACTAAGAAAACTATAGTTGAACTAAAACTCCTCAATAATGACATCAAAAAAGAGCTGGCGCTCTTAGATAAAATCGAACAGCATCGTGGCTTACAATCTGATGAGAAATATTTGAAGGAAAAGTTAGAAAAGTATCTACAGATTCTAAAAACTATCCGTTAATTCAGTCTCTATCCTCTCCCTTCCGCTTATCAGCTTTAATTTTTCATACTTTTGATTTTGTGAATGAATCTCTACGCAACAAAAAAGTTTTACTGATGGGTCTAGGTATACTTCAGGGCGGAGTGAATACTGCCAGATGGCTGGTGAATCAAGGCGCTCAACTCACGGTCACCGATTTGAAATCGGAGCGGGATTTGGCTTCTTCTATAGAAACACTGTCAGATATTAAGACTCAAATTACTTGGAAACTTGATGGGCATAATGAGAAAGATTTTCTAGATAATGACATTATAGTGGTCAACCCTGATGTCCCATTGCATAGTCCGTTTTTGCAGTTGGCAATCAGGAACGGTAAGCAGATAGAGAATGAGCTAACTTTGTTTTATAAGTTTTGTCCCAGTAAGGACTCGATAGCTGTAACGGGTACGAGGGGCAAGACGACGACTGTCAACTGGATAGCTCATTTTTTGCGTCGGAGTGGGGGTAACGTTTTGTTGGCTGGCAACTCTCCAGAAGCCCCGCTTCTTAATACGGTCGGGAAATGTGATTTGGAGACTCGAGTAGTGATTGAAGAGCCATCATTTCTTTTGGAACATTTACCAAACAGTGGCTTGGCCTCCCACGTTGCCGTCATAACCAACCTCTATCAAGATCATTTGAATCGATACAAAGACATGGAGCACTACGCTCAAATCAAGGCAAATATTTTCTCTAATCAAAAACCGGAAGATTATCTTATTCTTAACCGAGATAACGCGTGGACTGATTTTTTTCTGAAACTGAAGCCACGTTCAAAAATATTGTTTTTTTCCACAATCAAGCTAAATGCTGGGCAAAATGGTATTTATCATAATCTAAGCGATGACATTATTTATCGCAATGGTGGTCAGGAAGTAGTAGTCACCAATACCAAACAATTTATTGATGCTTGGGGACAGCATAATCTCGAGAATCTTCTAGTTTCGGTTCTTGTTGCAGTTATTTCCGGAGTGCCTACTCAAAAAATTAGTGAAGCAGTAAGAACTTTGCCCCAAGTGAAATTCAGACAAGAACAAGTATTTTCTCGAGATAACCTTAAAATCTACAATGATACCAGCGCAACGTCGCCGGATGCTACTATTGCTGGTATTGAACGATTTGCAGGACCGAATCGCAATTTGGTTTTGATAACCGGAGGCACTAACCGCAACTTGGATTTTTCGAAGCTAAGCGCTGTAATTAAACAATACTTACCACTCGAGAATGTGATTTTTCTTGCTGGTAGCGCTACCGAAATAATGCAGAAAGAGCTACAATGGAGTGACCATACGGTATTTGAAACCCTTGAAGAATGTCTGGTAACAGCCATAAAAATAAGTAAACAGTTTGTAGGAAAGACCATAATTTTGTTTTCACCTGCATCAAAAAGCTTTGAGAAATTCAAAAATGAGTTTGACCGTGGTGAGCAGTTCAATAAATTGGTTAAAAAACTTCTATGATTAATCCCGTTAGAAGTCGCCCTAGCGGGTTAATTATCACAAACAGTATTTAATCATTAGTTGGCAAAGTTTTCTGTCGGTATACCGATGTGGATTACCTTGCAACTTCTAACGGGATGAATACACTAACAGAAGCTTATAAAATAATTTTTGGTAAAAAACCGGAAAATCTGGAATCATGGGAGATAGCTAGGGCAATAATGAATAAATTTGACGTTCCCAAATTGGGTGAACAACTTGCCCGGGAGGTTTTGACCGAGATTATTACCAATGTGGGTTTTCCCAACAGTGAGATTACTCATGAAATCGTTGGTCATGCTGAAAACTTGTTGACAGAATTTACGGATGAATTTGGCGACGAACCACATTTCGCGGCTGTTGAAGCAGGGGAAAATCAAAAAAAGTATCGAAAATAAAACATCGATTCCAATGGTACGCATCGCGTATCCCATAAAAATCTCGCGAGCTTGAACGGGTATTTTTATGGGAACCCCTCGCGGCGTACCAATCGGAACCTTCGACGAGCATGACTATTCCAAAAGAAGTAAAACTGGTGTTGAAGACACTACAGGATGCTGGATTTGAAGCGTATATCGTGGGTGGCTGCGTACGCGATTTTTTGATGGAGAAGAAGCCCTATGATTGGGATGTCACTACCAACGCACAACCCGAAGCCATTCAAAAGTTATTTGAAGACAGCTTCTACCTGAACGACTTCGGGACCGTTACGGTTAAATCTGACAATGAGGACGTGAGTCTGCGACAGATTCAGGTGACCACCTATAGGATTGACGAATCATATACGGACAAGCGTCATCCAGATGGTGTGAAGTTCACTAAAAACTTGGAAGAGGATTTGGCGCGGCGCGACTTCACCATGAATGCTGTTGCCATGGACGCTGATAGAAAAGTTATAGATCCCTTTGGTGGAGCTGGTGATATTGAACAAAGAACTATCAAAGCTGTTGATGACCCCAACAAAAGATTCGGGGAAGATGCATTGCGGGTTCTTCGAGCAGTGCGTTTTTCTACCGTGCTAGATTTCAAGATTGAACCGAAAACTCTCGAAGCAATTAAAACTCATGCCGGTTCGTTGCGTGCTATTTCTAAAGAGCGCATCAGAGACGAATTGGTTAAAATTATTAATTCTCCCAGAGCCATGCAGGGGATAGAGTTATTGCGAGAGACTGGGCTACTCGAACATATCATTCCGGAACTACTTGAAGGGTATGGAGTGGGTCAGAATAAGCACCATATTTATACCGTCTGGGAACACAATCTGCGAGCATTGAAGTATGCTGTCGATAAAAATTACGATTTCAATATCCGAATGGGAGCGTTGCTTCATGATGTCGGTAAGCCACGAAGCAAGAGGGGGGATGGCCCGGATTCAACTTTTTACGCCCACGAAATCATTGGAGGCAAGATGACCTTTCAGATTATGACGCGGTTGTGTTTTCCAAAAGACGTAACCGACCAAGTGACTCATCTTGTACGTTACCACCTCTTCTACTACAATGTCGGCGAAGTTAGCGAAGCGGGCGTGAGGCGATTCTTGAGCCGAGTTGGTCCGGAGAATGTCGACGATTTGATTAAAATTCGTGAAGCTGACCGGATTGGCTCTGGCGTACCAAAAGCGGTACCCTACAAATTGAGACACTTATTGTTTATGATTGATAAGGTCAAGCGGGATCCAATTTCCGCCAAGATGCTCAAGGTCAATGGCGAGGATATTATGAAAATATTAGATATTCAGCCTGGGCCGCGGGTGGGAATGACAATGAATGCCTTAATGAATGAAGTGCTGGACGATCCGAATAAGAATACCGGTGAATATCTAGAATCGCGCACAAAAGAATTAAACCAACTTCCCGAAGCCGAGCTGGCCGAACTGATGGAATACGGCGCGCTGCACGCGCTGGAAGGCCATGGGGCGGTGCAGGGGTTCAGCGCCGAGTGCGTGCCTGCGCTGCGCCGGGCCGGCCGGCTGCGCCGCGATTTCGACCTGGATCTGTTTACCGTGGCGCTGCTGATCGACTACCTGGACCAGATCGAAATG
>OBEQ011211308.1_pt1 | contig 13051 bp, 18 predicted proteins | sample 1670901 | NCBI WGS metagenome assembly OBEQ01 (sample SAMEA104232315, study PRJEB22302) | groundwater metagenome | biome: forest; feature: aquifer; material: groundwater | place: USA | collected 2011-08-07 | depth 5.4 m
CACCGAGCCCAAGGCCGTCGCCGGCAGCGCGAAACTAAGATCGGTCCAACTCAGCAATACAAGAAAAAGAAGGAATGCCACAGCGATGCATAGAACACCGAATCCGAGCATCTTATTCCTCAGGACTTGAGAGATAAGATCCCAGACCTGCCCGAGCCGGCACAGCGTCACATCGCCCATGCGCTCCATTCCTCTTCGGAGAGCCACATTCCCCACGGCATCCGCCAGCACAACCCCAATAACCGCAAACCACGTTCTCATCCAATATTCCTGCGTTCACTCAAACCCACAACCGCGACCCCAACGGAAATCAGGCACGTCCCCAACCACCGACTCACCGAGATAGATTCTCCCAGCAGCTGCCAGGCCACCAAGGTTGTCAGCACATATCCGGATGCCGTCATCGGCAGAACGTAACTCAGCTCAAGTCTGGAAAGCGCCGTCAGGAAAGAAAGGAAGTATCCGATCAGGAGGATCACCCCGAGGACGACCCAGGGATTCTTCAGCAGGCGAGGGCCCACAACGAGAACGGCAGGAAGACTGGTTGGATTGATCTCCCCAACCAAACGCATGCCGTGGCTCAAGCAGCTGTTGCCCAAGACCTCGAACGACACGATCAGTAAAAGCAGAAGAGCGTTTTTCAATTTCCCTTGGGTTCTTCGGCGGCTTTGAGGTATCCCGCTGCTTTTAATTTTTCGATGGCCCTTTTAGCCATCTCCCTCCCCCAGGTTTGACCGACCATCATGCTTTCCTGCATAACACTCGGCAATACGCTGATAACCTTCACGCCCAGCGGACTCTCGTAGAACGCGATCAGCTCCTTAATTTCGCCATCGGTGTAATATTTCGCGTAAATGGGAATTATCTGATCCATGAGGTCTTCTTCATGAACTTCATTCATAAAACTTTCCCAGAATTGCTCGGGAACCTGCGGCGCGGAAGCCTTCATGGGATTGAGCATCGCCCTCATGACCTGAACTGCAATTTTTGATGAATTCGTCAGAACTAAAAGCCTCTTAATGTTCTCTTTCCGCGCATCGCTTATGGCAGGCGCCGCCGCTTCCTGCGAAAACACAGGCGTGCCCTGCAGACCCAAGACACACAAAAAGAGTAAACCGCTGATCGTCTTATTTTTCATGGGTTCCTCCCTTTAACTTTATCAATACTCCCGAAAACGGAACAGATTCACCATACGTAAAAACGAACGGCCACGTAGTGGCAGATGCTTCCGCCCAGAACGAACAGATGCCATACCGTGTGAGCGAAACGTTTTCTCTTGAAGAAAAAGACCGGAACGCCGGCGCTGTAGAGCAGACCCCCCGCGACCAGCCAGTAGGGCCCTGCAGCCGGCAATCTTTTCATCAAAGGGCCGGCGCCGATCAAAATCAGCCAGCCCATCACCAGATAGGACAAGCTCGAGAACACCTGGAGCTTTTCGGCTGGGAACAACCATGTCACCACGATTCCCGCCAACGCCAATCCCCAGATCACGCCGAACAAGCTCCAGCCCAACGCGCTTCTTAAAGTGACCAATGTGAACGGTGTATAGGTGCCCGCGATCAGCAAGTAAATGGCGGATTGGTCGATGATCTCAAGTATCCGCTTGGGGCGCGGAGCTTGGACCGCGTGATAGAGGGTGGAGGCCGCGTACAGCAGGATCAGGCTCGCCCCGTAAATGCTGAAGCTGACCACCTGCCAGGCGTCCCCGTGAAGGGCCGCCGGCGTGACCAGGGCCGCGAGTCCTGCGATGCTTAAAAGAAGGCCTAAACCGCAAGTCAGCGTGTTGGCGGCTTCTTCGTTCAAAGGATCTTCCCCTCGAAATGTTTTTTGAACTCTTCGCCGATCTCACGAATAGCGTGTTTGAGGCCCTCTAGAAACTGGCCTCGGGAGAAGTGGCGCTGAAGCGATTCCGAGATCTCCTTCCAAAAAGAATCGCCGACGCGCTCATGGATCCCCGAGTCTCCTAAAATCGCAAACGAGCGATCCTCAAGCGAAAGATAAATCAAGACGGCATTCCGTTGTTTCCTTCGATGCAACCGCTGTTTCTGGAAAATCTTCTTTGCCCGATCCATCACATTACCGCCGGCTCTCCGGTCGAGATGGATCCGGATCTCGCCCGTCGTATCCTTCTCCGCCGCCCGGATGGCTTCGACGATTTCCCTCTTTTCCTCTTTGCTCAAGAAATGATGGGGATGCAGCCTGCGCTCTACCATGACCCGCTGGCGCCTCCTCCCCCAAATCCTCCGCCACCACCGCTGAAACCTCCGCCACCGCCTAAACCACCTCCAAAACCACCCAATCCTCCTATCCCGTACCCGCTGTAATAGCCCCGTCCACTCAACCCGGATGAATTGGAAAATCCCTGTCGGAAAATGGGACGCAGAAGGAGCGAGAAAGCACCCAGGATCAAGATGCCGACACTGGGAATTACCAGGAAAGAGCTGCCGGTAACCACCGCGGCAACAGATCCAACAAGGCCAGCAAGGCATAGAAACCAGAGGACGGCTGCCGGAAGAAACTGGACGATCATAAAACCGGGGCCTATCAGCTGCCCAAAAGGAATCCCGCTCCCTAACCTTAAACGCGGAGAGGGTTGATACTCCCCCCGCGTGGCGGACAGGATCGCCGCGACCGCCTGTTCGATCCCCCCGTCGTAATCGCCGGCCCGGAATCGCGGCACAATCTCGTTTTCAATAATCTGTCTAGAAAGGGCATCCGTCAGCACGCCCTCAAGCCCGTAGCCCACCTCGATCCGGACCTTCCGGTCCTCCTTGAAGATCACCAGGATGACGCCGTTGTCTTTTCCCTTCTGGCCCGGCTTCCAGGCCTCGGCCAGCCGGATCGAATAACTCTCCAGAGCATCTCCCTCCAGCCGGGGAAACGTGGCCACTAGAACCTGGTTGCTGGTTTTCTCTTCAAAATCCTTGAGCACCTGCTCCAGCCGCTGCCGCGCGGAATCGGAGAGTATCTTGGCGTAATCGGAGACATAGCCGTTGGGCCGCTTGGGAACGTCCAGCGCGAAGAGCGGCGCGGAACTGAACAGGAAGAAAGCGGCGGATAAAAAGAGGCCGTGGAACAGCCGGCGCATCAAAACTTTACAACGGGAGCCTTGGCAGCAGCCTCGTCGGCCTGAAAATACGCCTTCTCCTTGACCCCGCCGAGGTTCGCGATCCAATTGGCCGGGAAACTCCGCCGGAGCGTATTGAAGCTCCGGGCGGTCTCGTTGAAACGCATCCGCTCCACCGTGATGCGGTTCTCGGTTCCCTCCAGCTGAGACTGGAGCGCGAGGAAATTCTGATTGGCCTTCAGATCGGGGTAGCGCTCGACCACCACCAGCAAGCGGCTCAGCGCCCCGGACAATCCCTGCTGCGCCTGCTGGAATTTCGAAAGCGCCTCAGGGTCACTGATCATGCCCGGAGAAACGCTCAACTGCCCCACTTTTGAACGCGCGTTCACAACATCTTCAAGGGTTTGCTTTTCGTGGGCGGCATACCCTTTGACAGTCTCAACCAGGTTCGGGATCAAATCCATCCGGCGCTGGTAAACGCTCTGCACCTGCCCCCAGGCGCTTGAAACCTGCTCATCCGCGGTAACAAGCTGATTATAGATTCCCCCGATGGTCATCACCCCGAGGAGCACAACCGCCACCACAATCAGGACTCCAATCCAGACCTTTTTCATTCAATCCTCCACAATATGATTTATCTAGATTATAAACCCCGCTGGGGCATTTCCAGCTTATTCACGGGTGTGGATTACGAGAACCGGGGTTGAGCGATCCGGTCGACACTTTCTTCCTTATGCAGGCGCTCATCCAGCCCGATCCGGCGGAACAGGTCCGCCACGGACGGGAAGCGCCCGTACTCTTCCTCAAAGTCGCTGACGAACGGCTCACGCTCCATTGCCGGGTTCTCGGCCACGAATCCCATGTATTCATGCTCAGCGTGGTCCTCGAAATCGGCATTGAGCCCGTAGCTCCAAGACGGCTTGATCACGTACAGCAACCAGCTCACGTGGTAGTAGGCGAAGGCCAGGATCTGGGGGACCACCCGGTGCAGGAAGAAATTCTCCGGGATCCCCTTCCCCTGCACCATCTCCTCAAGAATCAACAGGTGCCACTGCTCGTTGTCCTGCTGCCGGCGGGATTCCCGGACGAACTCAAAGATGCGCCGGGCAAAATGAGGCCGGCTGTAGGTGTGGGTCATGGCGATGTAGGCCACGTGCTCCCAGGCCTGATAGGGAACGCGGGCGACCACCTCGAGCACCTTGAACTTGGAAAGCGTTCGCCCGCGGCCATAAAAGAGGTCCATCGTGAAGAAAAGCAGGCCGGCGAGGAACCCGTACCGCCGCCGCGGCGCGGCGAGGGTCCGTTCCTGCTCAGCCTTCAGGACCGCCGCTGTTTCCATGTTCCTCTTGGCTATACCCGTTTCCAGTAAACCGTGAACTGCACGAGGACATCTTTGCGGACGCGGATGATTCCCGCTGCGGAAGGGGGTTTCAGATCGAACAGCGTCGTGGTGAGCGGGACCTCCCCCGTCGCCTCAATCGCATCTCCCGAAATAGAGGCCTTCACCTCGAACGAGATCGTCCGCTCCACTTCGCGAATCTTCAAGAGCCCCTCCACCCGATAGCGGTCATCCTTCAATTTAATTGCCTTCGTTGGGGTGAACCGGATGTTCGGATAATGCGCGGCATCAAACATCCTCCACATCGCCTGGTTGCGGGCCCAAATGCCGGTATGGAGGCTTTGCACCGGCACGATCACCTCCTCCGGACCGGCGAAAAGCTGGGATTCCGGATCAAACACCATTTTCCCCTGCAGTGAACGGGTCCTCCCCACAAAACTATGGAATGTGGCGTGCCCGATGAACTTTAACGTGCTCTCCTTGGAGTCCAGCTCATAGGTAAGCGGTTCAGCCCAAACCTTGCCTGTCCCGAGCAAGAAGGAGGCAGCCAACGCAATCGTTACCAGCGGAGCAAGAGGGCGAATTGTATCAGCCATAACCTGTCCCTTCATGAAGCGTCCCCTTTCTCTCATTAGCCGTGAGCCACGCGATGAATGAGCTCCGACAAAAACGGCTGATAGCGGACTCCGAGCTTCCGCGCTTTTTGCTTGATGCTCTCCAAATCCTCGCGGTTAACCCGAATATTCAGGACCGCATCTTTCCTGCGATGCGCAACCGCTTGAGCAACTCCTTCAAAATCCACCTTGCTGACGTCAACGTACTCCCCCTTCAGCAGGGCTTGCTCTATCTCCCTTTCTTTCCGAGTCAATTTGACGCGTTTCATAACTTCTCCTACCTCCTCCACAAACTGATCATATACTTTTGTATATACAGTTTGTCTAAAAAATATGCCGGGGCTCAGCAGCGGGTGCAGTTGATTTCGGCTTCCTTGCGACGGCTGGCAAAACCCCGGACGATCTTCACCGCCCCCTTAGGAACGTCAAATTGCTTGGCCAGCGCCTCAATCACCGCGGCATTCGCCTTGCCGTCTTCCGCCGGAGCGGATACCGCCACTCTCCAGCTTCCATCCGGCATCTGCTCCACTCCGGGCCTCTTCGCCCAAGGCACCACCTTTATTTGGATCCGCATTTACTGCAATCGGGGAAAGAGCGGCGTGCCCTTGGAAATCGCCTGACCCGCGGGGATATGCTCTTTGAGGGCGACGGGGAGGCGCTGGGCGCTGAGGTCGGTGGTGAAGCCAAGTTGTTTCCAGGTGGATTCGGCGGTGCCGGGCAGGAACGGCCACGTCAGCAGGGCGATTGCGCGGACTGTGTCGGCTAGCTGATAGAGGAAGCTCTCCAGCTCCTGCCGCTTCCCTTCCTTGGCCAGCGTCCATGGAGCCCGTTCTTCCACTAGCTTGTTCGCGCGGGTGATCAGCTCCCAAAGAGATTTGAGCGCTTTTTCCGGCGCTATCTCGGATAACGCAGTCCAGACGCCGGCTTCCGCCTGGACCGCCAGCTCAACGAGAGCCGGGTCCGGCTTGCCGGCGGGAACCTTCCCGCCGGTGTGTTTCTCCAGCATCGTGAGCGTCCGGTAGACCAGGTTCCCCAGGTCGTTCGCCAGGTCGGAGTTGATCCGCTTGGTGAGCGCCTCCTCGGAGAAGACGCCGTCGTCGCCGAAGGGGACGTCCCGCAGAAGGAAGTAGCGAAAGGCGTCCAGGCCGTAGGCTTCCACGACCGCCTGGGGATCCACGATGTTCCCCTTCGACTTGGACATCTTCTCTCCCCGGATCAGCCACCAGCCGTGGGCGAAGACCATTTTGGGGGGAGTCAATCCCAGCGCGTGCAGGATGATCGGCCAGTAGAGGCAGTGATGCCGGATGATGTCCTTGCCGACGAGGTGGAGGGGGCCGGCCTCTCCCCAGTAGCGCTTGAACTTGTCGCCGTCGGGCCAGCCGAGCGCAGAGATGTAGTTGATCAGCGCATCGAACCAGACGTAGGTGGTGTGGTTCGGGCTGAAGGGGACCGGGATGCCCCAAGGGACCCGCTCTTTCGGACGGGTGACGCAGAGGGCCGGCAGCTCGGCGGTCAGCATCCCGAGCACCTCGTTGCGGCGGGACTCCGGGCGGATGAAGCCGGAGTTCTTCTGGATGTAATCCTTGAGCCAGGCCCGGTGCTTCTCCAGCGGGAGGAAGTAATCCTCTTCCTCTATCTGGCTCACCGGCCGTTGGCATTGCGGGCAGGCCGGCTTGGCGGTGTCCACCTCTCTCAACCCGAAGCTGGTCTCGCAGGGGACGCAGTACCAGAATTTGTAGCGGCCCAGCTCCAGCTGGGGTTTCAGTTTCTCCAGCACCTGCTGGACGATCCGCTGGTGCTCCGGATCGGTGGTGCGAATGAAGTGGTCGTACGAGATGTCGAGCATTTTCCAGAGAGAGCGGAAGGTACCGGAGGTCCGGTCGGTGAATTCTTTCGGAGAAACCCCCTCCGCCGCGGCGGCCTGCGAGATCTTTTCACCGTGCTCGTCGGTGCCGGTGAGCAGGAAGACCTCTTCCCCTCTCTGCCGGTGCGCGCGGGCGAGCGTGTCGGCAACAACGGTGGTGTAGGCGTGGCCGATGTGCGGCTTCGCGTTGACGTAATAAAGCGGCGTGGTCAGATAGAACGACTTAGACATGGCTCAGCAGAACCGCGAGGGCGGTTTTAACGGAGGCGTTGCGCTGGACCGCCTCTTGCACCAGGTAGGCGCGGTCCACCTGGCGGAGGATCTCCTCAAGCTCGCCGGGAGATTGCTTCGTCTCTTTTTTGAGATCTTCCAAGCGATCCTGATGGATAACCCAATCCGGATTCCCTCCCACTGAAAGCACCAGGAGATCCCGCCACCAGCCAGCGTACCACTCCACGTATTCCTTGATCTCTTCCCGCGAGGCCTTCTTCGGGAATGGGTTCTCGATGTCTCTCCTCTTCAAAGCTGACAGGATCAGGTCCAACGCTTCGTTGCGGTCGGTCAGCCGGTTGGTCTTGTGGAACTGGAGCGCCATCCCCAACCGGCCGCCGGAGCAGATGGCCAGCATCCGGGCCGCGGCCGGGTCAAGATTCTCTTTTTCCTGGAGGGTGGCGGCGGTCCGCTCGATCCCCTGCGGGGAGCAGCGGACCCGGTGGCAGCGGGAAAGCAGGGTCGCCGGCAGGCGGTGCGGGGCCCGCGCCAGCAGGATGAAGATGCTCCGGGCCGGCGGCTCTTCCAGGATCTTGAGGCAGGCGTGCGTGGACTCCTCGGTGAGCTGGTCTGCCGGGTCCAGGATCGCCACCTTCCAGTTCCCGCTGAACGGCGTGAGGCTCATCCATCCTTCCATCGTCCGGATCTGCTCGATGCCGATGTCGCCGCTTTCCAATTCCGGCTTCACAATGAACAGGTCGTGGGGACCGCAGCCGAGCTCCTGGGCGAACGCGACGGCCAGCGCTTGCTTGCCGATCCCTTCCGGGCCGACGAACAGGTAAGTGTGGGCCAGGCGGTCATGGGCGATCTGCCCCTTCAGCAGGCGGATGACCGGCTCATGCCCGATGACGTCAGCGAAGGACATTCTCGACGATTCTCCGAATCTCATCATGAACTTGTTTGATCGGACGATCCGCGCGGACCCGCTTGATTCGCCTTTTTTTTCGTCGGGCTAGAACAAGATATCCTTGACGAACCTTTTGATGAAAAGTTACCGGTTTAGCCTCGAATCGGTTCGGATGACGGACTCTAGCTAGCCCCCGCCGAACTGGCAAATCCAGGAGGATTGTCAAATCCGGCTCAAGTCCTCCAGTGGCAGCCTGGCCGATTTCTTCAACAAGTTCAAGGTCCATGCCGCCGGCCCATCCCTGATAAACCCACGTGGAATCTTGGAACCGGTCCAGAATGACGATCTTGCCAGCCTTGAGCGCAGGGCGGATCACTTCGGATACCAGCACCGCGCGGCTTGCTTCGTACAGTAAGAGCTCCACGGTTGCGTCCATGGCGTCCCGCAACAGGATCCGGCGGAGCTTGGAGCCGATCACCGTCCCACCCGGCTCGCGAGTTACCAGGACTGAATATCCCTCTTTCTCTAACCAGTATTTAAGGAAGAGAGCATGTGTCGTCTTGCCTGCACCTTCCGGACCTTCGAATGTGATGAAGAGGCCGCGCTTCATATCTTCTTTCTCACGACGGTCCCGCCCGCCGTGTCCTCGACGACGTAGCCCATCTCGGCGAGCTGCTGCCGAATTTTATCGGAGGTTGCGAAATCTTTTTTGGCGCGGGCCGCGTCCCGTTCCTTGGCCAGTTTCTCCGCCGCCGGATCAGTTTTCTCGGCCGATTGGAAGAAACCGAGCGTTTTGCCCAGCTCCTGCAGTTTACGGGAACCGCCGGAGCGGCTGACCAGCCCGTGCAGGCAAGCCAGTGCACGCGGGGTGTTGAGGTCGTCCTCCATCGCCGCTTTGAATTCCATTTCGATCTCGGCCATGCCGGCGCCGTCGCCGGCGGAAGATTTCACCTGCTCGTGCGCGATGAAGCCGGCCCAGCGTTCGTAGGCGTGGGCGGCTTCGTCCAGGTGCTCCCAGGTGAAATCCTGCGGGGAGCGGTAATGGGCGCTCAGGAAAAAGAGGCGCAGCACATCGGCGGGATGCTTTTTCAGCGCCTCCTGGATCGTCACGAAATTCCCGAGCGACTTGGACATCTTCTGCCCGTTGACCGTGAGCAGGCCGTTGTGCAGCCAGAACCGGGCGAATTTCTTCTCGGCTCCAAGCGCCTGTGCCAGCTCATTCTCATGATGCGGGAAGACCAGATCCTGCCCGCCGCCGTGAATATCAAAGGTGTCGCCGAGCAAACGCGTGGACATGGCGGAGCACTCGATGTGCCAGCCGGGCCGGCCCGGACCCCAGGGGCTCTCCCAGCTGGGCTCCTCCGGCTTGGCCTTTTTCCAGAGCGCGAAATCCAGGGGGTCTTTCTTGCTGGCACCCGCGTCCACGTGGGCGTTCTCCATCATCTGGTCCGGTTTCTGGCGGGAGAGCTGGCCGTACTCCTTGAGCGCCCGCACGGAGAAGTAAACGCCGTCCGAACCTTCGTAGGCCATGCCGCGCGCGATAAGCTCCTGGATGAAGGCAACCATCTGAGGAATGAACTCAGTCGCTTTGGGCTCCTCATGGGGAGGCAGCAGGCCGAGCGCGGAAAAATCCCGCTGGAATCGTTCGGTGTAAAAAGAAGCCACCACCTGGGCAGCCTCCTTTAAACCTGAAGGGGTCAGACCCCAAGGGGTCTGACCCCTTTGCTGCGCGCGGTCAATGATCTTGTCGTCCACGTCGGTGATGTTCCGGACATGGCGGACCGTGGTGCCGCCCGCTTGCAGGAACCGCCGCAGGACGTCGAAGACCACCGCCCCGCGCGCGTGCCCGATGTGGCAGTCGTCGTAGACGGTGACGCCGCAGACGTACATCGTCACCTGCTTAGGGTGAAGCGGGCGGAACTCCTCCTTGCGGCCGGTGAGCGTGTTGGTGAAGCGGATCGGCATGAATCAGGCTTTCTTGCGGTGTTCCTTGATGTCGCGTTCCAGGAGGTCGATCTCCTGCTGGAGCTTCTCGAGCGCCTGCGTCAACGGGTCCGGCAGGTGAGTGTGGTCCAGGTTGATGCCGGGGAAGCGGCGGCCCTCCTGCTTGACGATCCGACCCGGCACGCCGACCACCACCGAGTTGGGCGGCACTTCCCGCACCACCACGGCGTTGGCGCCGATCTGCACGTTGTCGCCGATGGTGAAGCTGCCGAGCACCTTGGCGCCGGCCCCGATCACCACGTTGTTGCCGATCGTCGGATGGCGCTTCCCCTTCTCTTTTCCGGTGCCGCCGAGCGTCACTCCCTGGAATAGCGTGACGTTGTTTCGGATCTCGGCCGTCTCGCCGATCACGACGCCCATGCCGTGGTCAATGAAGAGCCCCTTGCCGATCTTGGCCCCGGGGTGGATCTCGATGCCGGTGGCGGCCCGCGCCCCCTGCGAGATGAGCCGGGCGAGGAACCTGCAGCCGGGCAGCCCGGAGCGGTGGAGCGGACAGGCCGCCCGGTGGAACGCGATCGCCGACACGCTGGGATAGAGCAGAAGCACCTCCCAGGCCGAACCGGCGGCCGGGTCCCGCTCCAGCGCGGCCTGAATCTCGGACCGCATCAGCCAGCGCAGCGCAAGCGTAAGGACAATCGCCGTGCTAAGTCCGATCAGCAGAGGTTGCGTCACAGCAGCGCCACCACCGCGTACGCCGCGATGGCCTGCCCGGCACCAATCGGTCCCAATTTTTCCATAGTCTTCGCCTTCACGTTGACGCGGGCCGGCTCGATCTTGAAGCGGCGGGCAATGGAACGGCGGATCTCCGCGTGGTAAGGAGCCAGCTTCGGCTCTTCCGCCAGGACCGTGACGTCCACGTTCTCCACCTGGAACCCCCGCTTCTCGACCAATTCCAGCGCTTTCGCCAGGAAGATGTCGCTGGTCGCGTTTTTCCAGCGGGGATCCGTGTCGGGGAAGTAGAGCCCGATGTCCCCCGCCCCGATGGCGCCCAGCAGCGCGTCGGTGATCGCGTGGAAGATGGCGTCGGAGTCGGAGTGGCCCTCCAGCCCCTTGCTCCAGGGCAGCTTGACTCCGCCTAGGATCAAGGGCCGCCCCTCTGCCACCCGATGAATGTCAAACCCCATGCCGATTCTCATCCTCGAAGCAAGGCCTCCGCAATCTTGAGATCTTCCGGTGTCGTCACCTTGATATTCCGTTCCGAGCCGGGCACGATCCGGACACGCCCGCCCAACGCCTCGACAAGCGCCGCGTCATCGGTGGCTACGAATCCGTTGCGCCGCTCGCGCGCGTGCGCTCTCTCCAAGAGCTTGCGCTCGAACACCTGCGGCGTCTGCACCGCCCAAAGCTGCCGGCGGTCGAGCGTCTTTTCCACCCAGCCGGCGCGCGCCTGCTTGATCGTCGGCACCACCGGCACCGCGGCGATGGCCGCCTTGTGTCCCCGGGCCGCGCGCACGGTCGCCTCAATCAACGCGGGAGTCACGAGCGGCCGGGCCGCGTCGTGCACCAGCACCCACTTCGCGCGGGCCGGGAGCGCCTTAATTCCGCGGCGGACCGAAGCCATCCGGGAATCCCCTCCCGGCACCACCGCCGCCACCTTGCGCGCCCGCTCCCGGCGCACCAGCGCCCGGGCGACGGCCAGGTCTTTGGGATGGGCCACGATGACAACGTCCCGGACCGACGGCGACCGCTCCAGCGCCTTCAGCACCCAGGCCAGCATCGGCCGGCCGGCGAGCCGGATGAACGCTTTGCGCCGCCGCGCCTTGAGCCGTTTCCCCACCCCGCCCGCGGCGACGATCGCCGCGACGCTCACTCCTTCACCTCATACCTGGCGAGCCGGCTTCCAGGCAGGGCGGTGCTGCTGCTCTTCCTCCGGCTTGGCGAAGATCATCCGCCCGGCGGCGGTCTGCAGAACGCTGGTTACCATGACCCGCACGGTCTGCCCGATCAGGTGCCGGCCCTGCTCCACCACGACCATCGTGCCGTCGTCGAGGTAGGCGACCCCCTGGTTGTACTCCTTGCCTTCCTTGATCACGCGGGTCTCCATCACCTCGCCCGGCAGAACCACCGGCTTCAAGGCGTTGGCCAGCTCGTTGATGTTCAAGACCTGCACGCCCTGCAGCTCCGCGATCTTGTTCAGGTTGAAATCGTTGGTGAGGATCTTCCCGCCCAGCAGTTTGGCCAAGCGCACAAGCTTCGCGTCCACCTCCTTGGTGTCGGCGAAGTCCTCATCCTGGATCCGGACGTCGACATGCGGGATCTTCTGGATGCGGGCGAGGACGTCCAGGCCGCGCCGGCCGCGGTTGCGCTTAATGGGGTCCTGGCTGTCGGCGATCTGCTGGAGTTCCTTCAGGACGAAGCGGGGGACGATGAGGCGCCCTTCGACGAACCGCGTCTGGCAGATGTCGGCGATGCGGCCGTCAATCACCACGCTGGTGTCGAGGATCACCAGATCCTCCCGCTGGTCTTGGCGGGGGAACTTTACGTACGGGACGATGATGTTGAACTCATCACGCCCCCGCAGCGCGATGGCCATGCCGAAGTAGCAGAAGACCACCACCAGCACCGACCGGATCGGCGTGCCCAGCTCCGGCCCGACCGGCACCAGGTCCAGCGTGCTTAAGATCAGCCGCGCCATGATGAGCCCGAACAGCAGGCCAAAGACGGCCGCGGAGAGCCCCCGCGTGGAAACCTTTTTGAGGGAAAATTCCATTCCGATCAAAACGCCGGCCAGGCCGGCCCCGATCAGCCCGCCCGCCAGCGGCGACAGCCCGGGCGCCACCTGCCCGATCTGATATCCCACCAAAGCACTCAGCGCTACGAAAAAGAGTCGAATAGACCAGAGTCCCATGGATGAAACCTCCTCTCATTTTTTGCTTTCTTTAGAATGGAAAAATAATTTCCACGGATGAGCCTTCAGATCCTCGGTGAGACCCTTCAGGTCCTTATACAGATCGTCCTTCAGCTACGCAAGTTGATTCCCGTTGAGTATACGCTCACACCCGGTAAGAAAGATACGGATTATCGAATGTCGCAAATGATCTTGCCG
>OBEQ012564158.1_pt1 | contig 13051 bp, 17 predicted proteins | sample 1670901 | NCBI WGS metagenome assembly OBEQ01 (sample SAMEA104232315, study PRJEB22302) | groundwater metagenome | biome: forest; feature: aquifer; material: groundwater | place: USA | collected 2011-08-07 | depth 5.4 m
CGTATCTCCTTGCGGCAGTTCTTACGCCATGTTCCATGGCAAAGAACGCCGCGTCTCTGCGCACCCTTGCTGCTTGTAGATTGTTTGTGTAGGGCATGTACATATAGTAGCAGGTGTTTCCAAGGTGTTGGGGGATTACGAGGGTATTGACAAAACCCGCGAGTTCCTGTACAGTACTGTCAGCGTCAAAAGACCATTTGATCCCAAGAACGTAGAGGAGGTGTGCAATGCCGCAGATAACAGCAAGGTTTCTTGCCAATAGTCCTGATACCCGAAATCTCCGAGATGTGCTCAAGCTCCAAAAGGGTCTAATCCGAACGACCATCGCTGAAGTGCTGGGATATCCTGCCGAAGATGTGGCCTTCTATTCTTCTCAGGAGGACCCGGAGCTCACCGATAACGCATTGCCTCTGGAGATCGTGATTGATTCTGGCGTTCGCACGATCGATCGGGAAGAGGAATGCGCCGAGCGCATCAAGGAGCTTCTCATCCGGAGGTGTGCTGGAATTAAGACCTACAATTTTGGCATCTGGCTCAAAACCCACGCGAAGAACGCGTTCGTAGAGCATAAGCAAAGCTGAAAGCAGAGAAGCACACTATCAAGGCCGCATGGTTTTCCAGCGGCCTTTTCTTTTACACAAAATGTATGAATTGCAAAAACAACCGAAAAGAATATGATAAAGAATATGAAAGTACGAACGAGATTTGCGCCGTCGCCTACAGGGCCGTTTCATATGGGAAGCGCGAGAACCGCTTTGTTCAATTACCTTTTTACCAAAAAAGAAAAAGGGACTTTTCTATTGCGCGTTGAAGATACCGATAAAGAACGTTCAAAACCCGAATGGGAACGCGATATTATAGAAAACTTAAAATGGCTTGGCATTACTTATGACGAAGGCCCCATACGCCAAAGCGAGCGGACGCCAATTTACAAAAAATATCTTGAACAGCTTTTAGAACAAGGGAAAGCATACTATTGTTTTTGCAAAGAAGAAGAGCTCGAAGCGCAAAAGCAAGAGCAAATGAGCAGGGGAGAGGCGCCGCACTATAAAGGAACGTGCAGAGAGCTTTCAAAGCAACAGCAGGAAGAAAATCTTAAGAAAGGGCAGCCTGCTGTTATTCGCTTTATTATTGAAAAAAAGCAAGTTTCATTCAAAGACCTTATTCGAGGCGAAGTAAAATTTGATGCTGCGCTTTCGGGCGATATTGTAATTGCGAAAGATTTGCAAAATCCGCTGTATAATTTTTCGGTTGTTATTGATGACGAGTTAATGGAAATAACTCACGTGATCAGGGGAGAAGATCATATTTCAAACACGCCAAAGCAAATCCTTGTGCAAGAAGCCTTGGGCTTCAAAACTCCTTTGTATATGCATTTGCCTTTAATTTTGGGCGAAGACCGCACAAAGCTCTCAAAGCGGCACGGCGATAATTCGGTAAGCAAATTCAAACAAGAAGGGTATTTGCCCGAGGCAATTATCAATTTTCTTGCGCTTTTGGGTTGGAATCCGGGCGATGAAAGAGAGATTTTTACCTTAGAGTCGCTCGTAAAAGAATTTTCAATGGAAAAAATCCAAAAAGCAGGAGCAATATTCAATGTAAAGCGCCTCGACTGGATTAACGGCTTTTACATCCGCCAAAAGTCTTCAAAAGAACTTGTAAAACTGTGCGAGCCATACCTAAACAATGCCGACCAAACAATACTTGAAAAAGTTGTTGTGCTGTACCGGGAACGCTTGAAAAAGCTTTCTGAAATTACAGAGCTTTCCGATTTTTTCTTTAAAGACAAATTGTCTTATGCAAAAGAAATCTTGTTGTGGAAAAATTATTCCGCGCAAGACATTAAAAAATCTTTGGAAAATTTAGAAAAAATTATTTCTGAAATAAAAGAAAAAGATTTTACAAAAGAGAATCTTCAGAATATTTTACTCATAGAGGCTGATAGGGGAGTAGGCCCCGTAAAGGATAGGGGGCTTTTGCTCTGGCCCATGCGGGTTGCGCTTACCGGAAAACAGGCATCGGCCGGGCCTTTTGAGGTTGCAGAAATTCTGGGCAAGGAAAAAACTTTGCAAAGAATTAAAGAAGCGCAAGAACTGCTCGAATGACCCTGAGCTGGTCGAAGGGTTGACTAGGCAGTCTGGTATTAGGTATAATAGTATAACATGTCACTTAAACAATATCTTATTTTATTTATCATTTTGCTCTTGGTGCCGGGATTTTTGGGAAAAGTTTCTCTCCAGCCATTTTCTGATTTTTTCTCGCACATTTCATTGAATAGTTTTATCCATGCATTTTCAAAGGTGTTTCAGGATGACCTGAACTTTTATAAGGGTCTTGTCACCCCGTGGTTTAACCAGCTCATCAATTTGATCAAGAATAATATTCCAAAGAATACTCTCAAGCTACAGACCCCGTAACCTGTCCGGTCAGGAGGGGTCTTTTAGTGCCTCTGTGAACTGCTTGACATCCCCATAGGGGATAGATTATTGTGAATATAGAGCAGTTCGCATAATTATACTTAAGCGAATAGCTTATACCGGTTTCACACCTGCCTACCGGCAGGCAGGCAAATTAGCTTATTCTATGCAACAATCGCAAAAACCAATCCCCCAGCATGTTTCTGATTTTTTGGACTGGCTTGAAATTGAAAAAGGATTGTCTTCAAAATCCCAGGAAAATTATAAAAGATTTTTGAATAAATTTATTTCTTGGATAAAAGAAAATAAGCTTTCTTCTCTTTTGCCCCACGAGCTCAGCCCCGACCATGTTCGCCAATACCGGCTTTTTCTTGCTCGCAGCTCATTGAAGCCCCTTAAGAAATCCACGCAAAACTACTACTTAATAGCCCTTAGGGCCCTTTTGAACTACTTTGCCGATAGAGATATCGTCTCATTGCCGTCAGAAAAGATAAAACTTGCCCGCGACAAGGAAGACCGGCAGGTTCGCTTTTTAACTCTTGAACAATTACAAAAGCTTTTTGACGCGCCAATAGTATCAACATTTCGGGGATTGCGCGACCGCGCGATTTTAGAAACTTTTTTTTCAACCGGAATGCGCATTGCAGAACTTGTCGCTCTCAATACCGAGCAAATAAACATAAAACCAAATATGCAGGAGTTGGAATTGACAATAACCGGCAAGGGCGGGCGGGTTCGAACAGTGTATTTTTCAACCAGAACCTTAGAATGGATCCAAAAGTACCTTAAAGAGCGCAAAGATACTCAAGAAGCCCTTTTTGTGGCCTACAAGGGCTCACATAAGCCAGAAGAAGGCAAACACACCGAACCTAGCCGCATCACCCCTAGAGCCATACAAAAGGCCCTAAAACGATATGTAGTTATGGCTGGCATTCCCCTCTTTACAACCCCTCATGTTATGCGCCATACGTTTGCAACCGATCTTCTTAGCCAAGGCGTTGATCTCCGCACCATTCAAGAATTCTTAGGCCATAAAAGCATTACCGCAACTCAAATTTACGCGCACGTCACCAGCAAAAAACTTAAAGAAATCCATGAAAAGTTCCACAGCGGCAAGAATTTGAAATAAAAAACCACCAAAAAATGAATTCTGGTGGTTAGACTGGTTTCCCATGGTTTAGTATCGGGAACGCCATGGGCGTACTGGCGTAACAGGCCGAGCAAGGCGAGCCTCCTTGAGCAGATGCGCCAAACTCGGCTTAGGGGTTTTGGGCTGTGCCCTCATGAGGCGGTAGGCCTTTGTATGCCCCTTCCTTACGATCACTCCAGTCTGATTGCAGCGGAGACGTCCGCGCGACAAAGGGGTGAACGTTGTTACGGTCGAGCTTTCTGTTTTGGTTGCCATAGCAACACCTCCTATGTCGCGGCTTGGCCTACTCAAAGAACTAAGTTCACAGTCGGAGTCGGGCCGAGGCTGGCAGACAATGCATCGCCAACAGCCAGTAGGGGGTGGAGGCCGGCAGAAAGTCTCTGTCAACTCCTTACTCCCGTGAGGGAGGGAGTTCCACATGTGCCATTCTGGCCATTCTGCACGTACCCGCCTAAAGTTCGGTCGCGGCGACATGTTACGCCAGGAATCCTAGACCCGACTCCGCACTGTGAATTTGCGAGGTTTTAGCACGGCTGAGAGACCCGAGAGTCTTTCTAGCGCCAATGCCGCGACCTCACGCTAGTTCCATATATACACCCTCGCATATTTTTTGTCAATAGCACTCCCCCACCCCATCAAGAACAAATAAAATTAAGCTTCGCTAAAGCTTAAACTCTTCCCTATCGGTGGGGAGATCAAACCTGGCTTTTATTTTGTTGAGCCGCCTATCAATGGCAGTGAAGATGCGATCCATGTCTTCTTTCGCGTATTCGTACCTTGATTTATCTGCGCAATTCCCAAGAATCCTTAGCCGGTTAATGACCATATTGGTCCTGCGTTGAGCTAAGCGGCGAAATCTGTCGCGCTTGGTCTCGTTTTTCTGGGATTTTAGTTTTTTCATAGGGTGGAAGGGTGGATGTGTGTCTTTCCTTAGCATCTCCTTTTAAAGAGTGGTTGTCAACCCACGGCTGGATCCACAGGGCTTTTTGCGCTAGAGTCCCGAGTTCCCGGTTTACCAGAAAGTCACCCGACGCCAACGAGAGAAAAAACGTTGTCTCGTCGGGCGGGGTTGGCAAAAAGAACTGTTCTTTAGGCGCTTTGTGAAACTGAAGGTTGGAAAACCAACCCGCCCCCGAAATGTTGAGAATCCGCGCCACCGCAACTTCGGTGAATGGGAAAACCTGGGAACCAGCATCGAGCGTCATCACCTTGTCGCCAAGGAACGGCTGGTCTAGCTCAACTTGAACATTGCCCGTTCTGCGCGACTCGCTTATGTCTCCGAATCCAAAGGGCGTGATAACCCGCATTGCGACCTCCTTCGTTTTAAGTTCTGTGGGTTTTTTCTACCTTCTTTTTGTTTAAAAGTCAAGAAAAAATATAGCGCAACGTTAATCCCATCTGGTTTATTTATTTAGCGTAGGCGTCAGATACTTTTCTATCAGCATATCAAATTTATGTATAAGTTCTTGGGTAATACCAAAGAACTTTAAATTTTCTATCGGTTCAGTAACGAGCCAGCCGGCATTATTTACAAATGGGTCTTTACTCACTCTAAAATACGGCTTTTCGGAACAGTTTACATAAAATACATAACTTTCCTTCCAAGAATCCTTGATACGTTTAAGTTTCTTCAGATCATTTTCGTGACCAGCGGGATTCCATCGAAATTTCACTTCAACGAGATGCGGATTACCAGATTTATCGATAACAAAAAAGTCAGGAATGGAACGAATTTTCTCACCTACTTCGCTATTGCGTTTAAAAGATTCTTCGATACGGGTAAGACCGGGCAATATGGCTTCGTATCCGATTCGGTAAATTTCATTTCCCGATTCTTTCAGTAGATCATATACCAAAGACTCGGCCATTCGGCCTTTTAAACTTGTTTCACGCCACTCTTGTTTTTTGTATTTATCGCCCATATTTTAAATATCGCACAATATTAATCTCCTTAAAAAACATGACCCTTCAATTTTAACGAACGGAAGCAGTCCCGGCTGTACCATTATCAAGTGGTTTATCACAAGAGGCACAACGAGTGGCAAAAAAAGAATTTAAGTGTCTACAGTTTGAACAAAATTTGCCACTCGTTGATGTTGTTGCCCAAGAAGTTGAGGTTGGTCCTAAATTAATTCCATAAGCACCGGTACTTGTGATTGTTGAATCCCCAATTCCAGTAACAATGACATTTCTAGAAAGCCTACCTTTCTCGTATGCTATATTTTCTCTAAGCCTATCGAGTTCTTTTTGTACTTCTGTAAGCTTTTGTTCCGCCTCTTTTGTGGGAGGTCCAATTTTCTTTATAGCAATCATCCTTTTTTCTATTTCCGCTTCTTGTTTCCTGATTCTTTCTCCTGCTTCAGTAGTTTCTTTTACTCTTTTTTCCATTTCCTCTTCGATGGCTACTTTTTGCTTTCTAATATCCTCTTTATATCTTTTTATTTCCGCATCAACTTGAATTTGTTTTGCTGCAAAAAATAGAACAATCCCAGTTATGAAAACACCAAGTACAGCAGCAACAAAAGTAAGAACATAAATCAATCTATTCACGCTGTCATTCGTTAATTGATAGACACTCGAAAGTTGTCCTGCACCAGGAACCAAGTTGGTTGTCTCTTGTGCTAGTACAAATGGCGCAAAGAATAAAATCGATAAAGATAGAAAAAATACATTCATAAATAGATTATGGATTTTTTTGCGGCAAACGTCAATTACGTACAAACGCCGCACAACCCATTCGATTCTCTCGGGGTAAAGGTCGCTTTACATATATTGTCCGCCAGTCCCCTGCTCTTATATTCTTTCCGTGTTCTTCTTTAGCCACTTCCCTATTGCCTCTACATCAAGTTTTTTCTGAATAACTTTCAGTGCAAATTTGTAAATCTCTCCTTCTTTTGCGATAGCGCGGTATCCGTTATTCTCAAGGAATACAAAAGCGGCCGCCATACCTGTTCTCTTGTTTCCATCGAGAAAAGGATGATTGTAGATAATATCTCTTACACATACTCCCGCCTTAGAAAATACGGTGGGGTATAACTCTTTGCCGAAAACTTTTTGTTTGGGCGTTGCTACGGCACTCAAAATGGCATTAAGGTCGCGTATGCCATGCATTCCCCCAATCTCATCAATAACCATGGAATGAATCTGAAGAATCTCCTCTTGCGAAAGGTAATGCACGGTCTACGCTTCTGCAAGCGCCCTTAGGTCTTTACGGTATCGATTAATAAAGTTAAAAGTGAGTTCTGCAATCCTTTCTTGGCGCTTAGAAGCTTTCACTTGAGGCCGAATGGAAACTGATCTTGTTCTTTTGTTTACTTCAACAACAACTTGATCCCCAATTTGCAAATCAAGTTCGCCTAAGGTTTTCTTAGGAATGATTACCCCTGCTGAACTTCCAATTTGTAGTACTTTTTGAGTCATATGTTATAACTTTATTATAATCACCTGGAAAGTCCTTGTCAAGACTAACCTCCATTGACAAATTTTTGAGCTTTCTGTTATACTAGATTTAGTTCCAATTTAACTGTTTCTGACGACAATGGGTCTCAGGTCCCCGGCGTCGTCGTGTCAGGTACTTGAGAGGGCTGCGGAACCCTCCTTCTCGTTTTTGTGTGGCAGGCCTACCCCCGCACGCAGAAGCGAAAAGACCAAGGCCCTCTCAGGTACAATACGTCCACGATTTCTGTCTGGACGTTTTTCTTTAGTTAAGCTCAATTCTCTTGAACCCCTCGGCGTACAGAAAACCTCCGCTTTTGCCAAGTATTTTTGCCCGTTCTTTAATGCGCTTTTCAAACGACGAGTCAGCATCTGCGACCTGGCTTTTGTGTATCTTGAGTACTTTGAGTTTTTTTTCAAAAGTCTTGGTGACGTCTTCAAAATGTTCTGGGTTATCAAAAGACACCAAGAGAAGAGTTTTAACCTTGTGGGGAGCCAACCCCTGCTTTTCGTGATGGAGAAAGTTCAGGCGGTCTCTTGCCAAAGGAAACACGGAATCAATCGCGGCTTGGCCTGCCGCGCGGTGGTCTGAATGATTTACAAAACCGCGCTTGGTAGAATATAAAAAGGCGGGGTCTAAGGTGATGACGAGATCTGGTTTTTTCTTGCGAATCACTTTGGATATTTCTTCTTTGAGTTTTAGGTTGGCAACGAGCTCTCCATCACGATGCTTAAGAAAAATGACGTCTTTCACCCCGAGAATTTTTGCCGCCTCAAGCTGCTCTTTTTGGCGGATGAGAGCAAGCTTGCGTGAAGTCATTTTTGGGTCGTCTGATCCTTTGTTTCCGTTTGTACACACAAGATAGGTGATAGTTGCCCCCTTTTGCGCCCACTTTGCAATGGTTCCAGACGAACTGAAATCCATGTCGTCTGGATGAGCGAACACGGCAAGAACGATTTTTGGAGTTTTCAGGTTTTTTGTCATGCGTTTTTATACTATCACTATTTATATTCAACCATTAGCCCAAAAATGTTAAAGACCCGGTTTAAAAAGCCTTTTGCGTAGGTGACATTTTTAATTTTCTGTTTTAGAAGAATTGTCTTTGCGAGTTTTTCCATAACCTCGATTGCTTTTTTCGTATTGAAGTCATTGTTCATTGCTCGGAAAAATTCCTTTTCGTATGAAGAAATATCCAAAGGCCTTCCCAGCGCCGACTGAACGCGCCATACTTTTTTAAACAGCTCTTCTGTAAGCTTTGCTTTCTTTAAGTCTTTTTCGTAGAATTCAAACACCGATCGGTAGTGGTGAGAAAGAAGATATATCCTCACTGCGTTTGCGCTGTATTTTTGTTTCAAATCCCCTATCAGCACGATATTGCCCAGGGATTTTGACATTTTCTTTCCTTGATATTTCAGCATTCCAACGTGCATCCAATATTTTACGAACTGCTTGCCAGTGGCCGTTTCTGATTGGGCAATTTCGCTTTCGTGGTGAGGAAAAATTAAATCAGAACCTCCCCCGTGAATGTCTAGGGTGTCGCCAAGATATGCTGCAGACATTGCGCTGCACTCAATGTGCCATCCCGGCCTGCCAGGCCCCCACGGAGAAAGCCAAAAGGGTTCTTTTGGTTTTTTTGCTTGCCACAAAACAAAGTCGAGCGGATCTCTTTTATTTAAATCTTTGGGATTATTCCCCCGCTCATTTGCAATAGACAACATCTTTATTTTTGAAAGCCTGCTGAGTTTTCCATAGCCTTTGTATGCCAAAACCGAGAAGTACACGCTTCCATTTTTTTGATAGGCAATCCCCTTTTTTAAAAGTTTTTGAGTAATTGAAATGATGCCCTGAATATGGTCGGTTGCCCGGGGATAGACATCGGGCTGTAAGTTGTTGAGCCATTTCATGTCGCCCAAAAATTTCTGGGCGTTTTCTTCGCCCAATTTTCGCCAGTTCTTTTTCTCCTGCGAGGCGCGTTTGATGATATCGTCATCAATGTCGGTGAGATTCTGCACGTACAGGGTTTCATACCCGAGATGCCTTAGATACCGCAAAAGAACGTCAAAGAAAGTATAGACAAACGCGTGCCCCAGATGAGTGATGCTGTATGGAGTTATCCCGCACACGTACACTCCAACTTTTTTGGATTGAGTTTTAAAACTCTCCTTTCTCCTCGTTAAGGAATTGAATATGTTCATGGGAAAAGATATTTCTTTCCTTTTAATTTTTCTGGCAGCAGATCTTCTTTTGTGTATTTTTCGTAATCTTCCCCGTATTTTAATTCTTTCATCAGGTCGGTTGGCGCGTTTCTCAATTTCAAAGGAACCGGCAAATTGCCGTAATCTTTCACGTCTTCAACCGCTTTAAAGTATGCTTCATACGCGCTCCGGTCTTTTTTGCATTGGCATAAATATACAACGCCGTGCGCAAGGTTTATGGCGCATTCTGGCAACCCGATAATTTCCACTGCGCGGAAAACTCCGTTTGCAACCACAAGAGCTGTTGGGTGAGCTAATCCAATATCTTCTGAAGCAAAAATGACCATTCTTCTCGCGATGAATTTTGGGTCTTCCCCCGCGTCGATCATTCTTGCCAAATAATACAAAGCGGCATTTGGCTGCGACGCCCTCATGCTTTTGATGAAAGCCGAAATGGTGTTGTAATGTTCCTCCCCTTTTTTGTCATACCGGAGAAATTTTGACTGGAGCGTTTCTTTGAGCGTTTCTACGGTAATAGTGCCATACAGTTCTTTAGCATTTTCAAGCATTGTAATAGTTTGTCTCGCGTCACCATTTGCCATGGCGCAAAGCCAGTCGCTCGCCGTTTTATCCAATTTGAACCCAGTGTGCTTTATAATTTCTGCCATTTCATCATGAGACAATTCGTTGAGCACAAAAACCCTGCACCGCGAAAGCAGAGGCGAAATGACCTCAAAACTTGGGTTTTCGGTTGTGGCGCCAATTAAAGTAAGTTCTCCTGTTTCTACATATGGCAAAAGAAAATCTTGCTGCGCTTTGTTAAATCGGTGAATCTCATCTAAGAATAAAACTTTTGGATGCTCCCCCGCCTCATCTTCTAGTATCTTTCTAATATCCGCCTTGCCTGCAGATACCGCAGACAACTCATAGAGTTTTGCATTCAAACTCTTAGCGTATATCTTTGCAAGCGTTGTTTTTCCAGAGCCGGGCGGGCCCCATAAAACAAATGAAAACAAATGCTTTTTTGCAATTGCAACGCTCAAGGGTTTTCCCTCCCCTACCAGATGCTCTTGGCCTACAAATTCCTTCAAACTCTTGGGCCTGATTTTTGAAGCCAGCGGTTCCATATTTCTAATATACCACAAAAGAAAAGGCGGGATGGGAGTCCCGCCTAAGCTGTTAAACCGGGGCGCCGGTTTCAATCTTCTTTGTTTGCAACGCGGATACTGGAAAGAGTCTGGGACCGCGGACCCTTCCAATTTTATTGAGCTCTTCACGCGTATACGCGCGCCCCTCGAGATATCCGCAGTTCAAACAAGAAAGATATGGGCCCCATTGATCAGACGCATATTCGACGGCGCCCGTTCTGCATCTGGGGCACGCTCTAAGGAACAGCATGGATATCTCTCCTTTCCTGCGGTTGATCAGCGAAAGATCTAATCTCACTCTACCAAAATGTTTAAAAAATGCAACTACTCACCAATCTGAAATAAAAAAGCGCCTTAGACAGAGATGTTATTCCCTGTCTAAGGCGTAGCTTTAGTTCTTTGTGCTGTTGATCACCAAGAGTTCAGCGAGCAAATTTGCACGGCTGTTTTTGAATGGTTCGTTGGTTGGGTCGAGTTTGAGCGCCTCGTCCCAGCAACGCACAGCATCCATGCCTGCCTGTATGGCATCGCGCCGATTCTCTTGACCCATAGCCCACAAGGCCTTCATGAGCCAGAAGCCGGCTGCCGCTCGGTGATTCCAGTTTGGCCCGATCTGCACTCCGGGGTACATCGCGATGACGTACCGAAGCATTCCGCAGGCAGCACGTAGATTTTCAAGCAGCTCTGCGTCGCGGCGGCGCGCCATGAGCGCCCTTGCGGCGTTATTTAGGATGTGTAGAGCTCTGACGTCCTTTGTTTGACCCAGGACACTGCACGCTATGCTCAGAATCCTGGCACGGTCAAAGGCCGTATCCTGATCGCGCGCCCGAATCATAACCGCGTTGATGATGGCGAGATTCTCTGGCCAAGCTTTCACAAATGCGTCCAAAGACACGTCGTCTTTGTCTACATATGCGGCTATGGTTGCGAGGAACTCATCACGTTTCTCGCTGCTTCGCGCGCCCAGGATAGCCCGCTTGGCCTCATCGAACCGTTTGAGGTGGTAGTTTGACCATGCCGTTATCAACCTGAGTTCGTCTATCTCATCGTCACTGAATTCAGCGACCTGCTCCGGAGATAGCTCGTCTACTGCAGTCAGAACATCGCCGTACTTTTTTGCGTCGTACAGCTTTCGAATAGCTGAGATATCTACTTAGACGTCTACCATGTTTTTCCTCCAAGATTTAAAGGTGCTGAAATAATTTGTTCTAGATGAAGTATACCACATTCAATATAATTTGTAAATATGGTACACTGAAACCTCTATGATCATTGACGACATTACAATTCATATACAGTCGGGAAAGGGAGGAAACGGCAGAGTGGCTTTTAGCGGGAACTTAATGACGCTTGGCCCAACCGGCAGCGCCGGCGGCAACGGCGGCAGTGTTTACTTTGAAGGAGTTTCGGATTTGAGCGCCCTCAACAGGCTCAAGAGCAAAAAAATATTCAAAGCCGAAGACGGACTGCCCGGCAAACGCCAGCTCAATGACGGGCGCGCGGGGCAAGATCTTATTATTCAGGTTCCGGTTGGCACTGTTATTCACAATCTTACTACGAGCACCACCGAAGAAATTATCAAAACAGGACAGCGGGTTTTAGCTGCCAAAGGCGGAAAAGGGGGCAAAGGAAACTTTCATTTTAGAGGCCCGGAAAATACAAGCCCAAAAGAATTTCAGCCCGGGTTTCCCGCAGAGGAATTTGACATTCGGCTCGAACTCAAAATGATTGCCGATGTTGGAATTATTGGCCTTCCAAACGCGGGAAAATCGAGCTTGCTCAACGAGCTTACCAACGCAAAAAGCAAAGTTGCCAATTACGCGTTTACCACGCTTGAACCAAACCTCGGCGCATACGAAAACCTCATTTTGGCCGATATTCCCGGGCTTATTGAGGGAGCGTCTCAAGGCAAAGGGCTTGGAATTAAATTTTTAAAACACATTGAGCGGACAAAAATTTTGTTTCATTTGATATCTGCAGAATCTGGCGATATTGTAAAAGATTATAAATCAATACGCCAAGAACTCGGAGCGTATAACAAAGCTCTTTTAGAAAAAGAAGAGTTTGTGTTTTTGAGCAAAACCGATCTGGTGAATCCTGAAGACGTGCAAAAAAAATTGGTAGAGCTTAAAAAAATCAATAAAAACGCGTTTCCCCTCTCGATTCACGATTTTGACGCAATAACCGCGCTCCAAAAAATTCTCAACAGCATTGGAAAACAAAAAACCGTCTCGAATTAAATCGAAAGCGGTTTTTTGTTTGAGCTTTTCTTTTAGGCTCGTACTACATTCTTTGCGCTTGGGCCCTTTTCTCCGTCGACAACGTCGAAGGAAACAGTGTCGCCAACCTTGAGTTCTTCATAGGTTACGCCGCTCAAATCTTTGGAGTGGAAGAAAAGATCCTTTACTTCGCCTTCGCGAGCAATGAATCCAAATCCTCTGTCCGTAAGCGTTTTAATCGTTCCTGTCATGATTTTGTTTGCGTTATTGTTGCTTTTATTAGAAACCCGACCCCGTCTCTTAACTTGCCTATGCTACTCCTTAATTGAGATTATGTCAAGGCCCCCGTAATCCCCCAACACCTTGGAAACACCTGCTACTATATGTACATGCCCTACACAAACAATCTACAAGCAGCAAGGGTGCGCAGAGACGCGGCGTTCTTTGCCATGGAACATGGCGTAAGAACTGCCGCAAGGAGATACG
>OBEQ010495201.1_pt1 | contig 13050 bp, 13 predicted proteins | sample 1670901 | NCBI WGS metagenome assembly OBEQ01 (sample SAMEA104232315, study PRJEB22302) | groundwater metagenome | biome: forest; feature: aquifer; material: groundwater | place: USA | collected 2011-08-07 | depth 5.4 m
CCTCGCAATGACATTGCTTTAAGAGGTGTGTGATACACATTCATCTGGGCCTATAGTTCAGTGGCAGAACGGCCGGTTTGCATCCGGCAGACGGGAGTTCGATTCTCCCCAGGTCCACCAAAAAATGCTCGCCGTACGGCGGGCATTTTTTAATTCACAACGACGGCGGATTTTTTACCTCGGCGCTTTTCGCATTTCTTCAAGAAGATCAATTTGCACCTGTTGAATTTCCAAAAGCCTTTGCCACTGCCGCTCGATCAAAAAATCCATTTTGCCGTGCAAGTTTCGAATTTCCAATTCCGCTTTTACATTCACTTTATAATCATGCTCGGCTTGCATCCGATCTTTTGCCGCTTGACGATTTTGACTCATCATAATAACCGGCGCTTGAAACGCGGCGACGCTTGAGAGTATAAGATTCAAAAGAATAAACGGAAATGGATCAAATGGCCGTGCAAGAAGTGCGATTGAATTAATAATAATCCATACGCACAGTATTGACCCGAACAAAATAATAAATTTCCAACTTCCCCCGAACGATGCGACCTTATCCGCGATCTTGTCCCCAAACTTTAGATGCTTATCAAATTCAGTATTAACATTACGCGCGAGCGTTTCCTGCGCTTTGGCATTTTTTTCTATTTCTTGGCGAATAGCGCCAAGCTCCCGCTTTGCATCAAGCAGGGCGTTGTGAACATATTTTGTCGTGTCGGTAGTCATATAGCGCTTAGTATATCACACCATGATGTCGTCGGGAAATGGCGGCGGCTGACGCACAGGACTCACCCCGGGATATCGCCACGCCGCAATAATCCGCCGCGCTTTTTTTGTATCCGCATACATGACCCAAAGTTCTTGCGACCACTTCCCAGCCTTGCCCAACTGCCCCGTTTTAGGCGGATGATTAGGTTGCATCACCGCAACGGTCTTCGGCGCAATCCCGGCTTCAGTACGCACCGGGTTTCGAAGCACGCGCTTTACCCGCGCCTCGGATAACCCATACTGCCGCATCTTAAACCTCGCATGCTCAGTCCAAAGCAACGGTTTTTGCGTCAATAACGCCTGCAATTTTTTGTCCATACATAATTCGTTAGTCATTTTTCAGCAAGTTCACAATGAGTTTCACCATCGCGTCTTTTTGATTCGGTTTGCTCTCAGCTACAAGTAGCGCCAGCGCGACAAGCGCGACATCATTAATCTTGCGTTCGCCTTTTTTTGTAAACAAGTGATTATTGCGCGCGAGGAAAATAATAAAAAGCAAAGAGCCGATCCGTTTATTGCCATCGCCAAACGGATGATCCTTAATTACAAAATACAAAATGTGCGCTGCTTTTTCTTCAGCGCTGGGATATAGCGCATGCCCGCCAAACGATTGATTTACATTCCCAATGATGCCCGCAAGATGATCTCGCTCCACACCAAACAAATCCCCTGCTTCTTTTTTAGCCATGAGATCTTTTTTAAGTTCAGCGATTGCCGCGAGCGCATCTTGATAAGTAATAGTGTAAACGGTTTTTTTGCGCATGCCTTCAACCGCAAGTTTCCCTTCATCATACTTCTGTAACAAGAGCCATGTGTTTGCATAATCCGTAATAACGCGAAGCAGTCCCCGCGCTTCATCGCCCGTTAGTTCTTTCTTCGCAATCGTTCCACGCACAAGTTCTAGCGCCTTCTCAAAATCCTGTAAACCGGTTTCTTGAAGGCGTTTTTGATTTACCGTAAACCCTTGAACAATATGCTCGCGCAAAACCCGCGTTGCCCAGATACGGAATTGCGTTGCATTTTGGGAATTTACTCGATAGCCAACGGAAATAATAGCATCAAGGTTATAGAACTGTATTTCGTAGGTTTTCCCATCCGTGGCAGTATGTTCCAAAATGGAACATACTGAATTTTCCCCCAATTCACCGCTATTAAAGATATTTTTTAGATGCTTCGTAATAGCCGGTCTTTGAGTACCAAAAAGGACCGCCATCTGCGCTTGAGTAAGCCAGACCGTTTCATTCTCGAGCCGCACTTCAATTTGCGCTTTTTTATCCTTATAGATAATGATTTCTCCTTTTTTTGGTTCGCTAATCATAGTGTCCCATTTTACCGCGTTTATACAATAAAATCAACCCCACTTGACAAAAAGCAGGGCGTCCGCTTCCGCGGAGGGTTTTTGTTTTTAAAGCAATTTCTTCTGCGCGGCTTTTTCTTTCTCGCTAAAAATATTTACTACTCCATACTCCCCGTCATAGCCGGGCGGGTCGATTGTTACTTTTCCCTCGCGCATGCGGCGGATTGCTTCTGCCATCCGCGGCGAACAAATCGCGGCGATCTCCTTGACAGACATATTCAAAAGTAAATTCATTTCTGTCCCCGCCTTTGAAACGAGTTCCCAGTAAATCTTCTCTACTTTTTTTGCAGCCCTCCCTTTTATTCCTTCTGCCTCGGCAATAATTTTATCCAGTTCTACGAGCGACCAAAACTCCGGCCTGTGTTTTGGCGTGCGGCCTACCGGCTCATTGGCAAGTTCTTCAACTCGCGAAAGTACGCCGGCCGTTACCGGCTTTTTGCATTTCGGACAAATCCCGCCGAGTTTTTTTGTTTGACTTGGATGCAGACATGTTTTGCAAAGCCGATGTCCGTCGTAATGATACTTGCCTTCATCCGGGATGAATTCGATCGTGCCGGACATGCGGAAATTGTCATAACTCCCCCTACCCCCTCTTATCTTAAGAGGGGGTACGTTGGCCGATTCTCCCTCCCTTAAGGTAAGGGAGGGTTGGGGTGAGTTATGCGCCGCGAGTTTTGCTGGCGAAGCATTCCTGATCGCCCCCATGATCGCATCGTACGACAATGCGTTCTCGCTTCCTTCAAACACTGTCGCTTCTCGTCCCAAGTTTGGAAGCGAGTGTGCATCGGCAAACGACACGAGCGCGACATTGTCGAGCTCGCGCACGCGCCAATTCATCGGCGGGTCCCGCGACAGTCCGGTTTCAATGGCAAAAATATGCGGGGTTAATTCTTCAAAACATTCTTCAAGCGAATCAAAGCCTGAGTTTGATCCAAACACTGCAAACCATGGCGTCCAAATATGCGCAGGGATCATCACGCACCGCGGATCAATCTCAAGAATGATTTTCAAAAGCTCTTTTGAGCTCATGCCAATTATCGCGCGGCCATCAGAGCCGAGTTTGCACCCGCGCGCAGTAAGCGCGGCATTTATCTTGGCCGCAACTTCGAGCGTAGGCGCATACACGCAAAGATGTACACGGCGCACTTTTTTGCGTGTTCCATCTTGCGCGGGGGCGCCTTGCGAATAAATACACGCAAGCTCGGTCCCAACCATAAACAGCGTGGGCTTTTTCGGAAGCACAATCGGCGGCGGAACAGTTGGCGTAAGTCCACTCCGCAGCACATACAAACCCTCGCGCCCGCTCGGCACTAATTTCTCTTTCAATTCTGCAAACCATTTTGTATGCGTAAAATCTCCGGTCGAAACAATGTCCACGCCTTTTACTCGACACCACGCATCAATGTTTTCCAAAGTCAACGCCGGACTGCACGCCCGCGCGTATTTTGAGTGGGTGTGTAAGTCGGCAATAAATCCCCCCACCTTCCCATGTGGCATCAAATCGCCTTCCACTAACATTTGACTGGAAGACAATGGGCTTCGAGATATTCTGGAAGAAGGTGGGGGGATAAATTTCATACAATTTGTCCCTCCTCTTAAGTTAAGAGGAGGTTAGGTGGAGTTATGTATTTTGATTTTCTCGTCCGCCCATGATACCATGCATTAAACATAGCATACATATGGAAACCAACCAAAACCCAACCAATCACATTGCCATTTTCAAAGGCAAGTCTATCAGAAAAACCATATACCAAAAAGAGTGGTGGTTTTCGGTTGTGGATATTATAGAAGTCCTAACCGATAGCCCAACCCCCAGACAATACTGGGGAAAAGTAAAACAACGGGAATTCATTGATCAGCAGTTGTCCCCAATTTGGGTACAACTGAAATTAGAGAGTGCGGACGGGAAAAAATACCAAACTGACTGCGCTAACACAGAGGGGATGTTTCGCATTGTCCAGTCAATTCCTTCACCTAAGGCCGAGCCATTAAAACGCTGGCTGGCCAAAGTCGGCTATGAGCGTATACAGGAAATAGAAGATCCTGAACTCGCGACCAAACGAACAAAGATGCTTTATAAACTCAAAGGATACCCTGACGATTGGATTGAAAAACGCATGCGCGGGATTGCTATTCGGGAGGAATTAACGGAAGAATGGCAAAAACGAGGCGCCGAGCACGAGCGTGATTACGAAATTTTAACCGCCGAGATTTCCAAGGCGACATTTGGTATTACTCCTTCGGAATACAAAAAGGTGAAAGGTCTCAAACGCCATAACCTGCGCGATCACATGGATGATTTTGAGCTGATCTTAACCATGCTTGGGGAACGCACCACGACTGAAATACATCGGACTAATGATACCAAGAGCGTACCAAGATTAAAAGATGACGCAAGAGTTGGCGGACAAATCGCGGGCACCGCCAGAAAGCAAATTGAACGAAAACTGTGTAGGTCCATCGTTTCAGAAAAGAACTTCCTCAAATCCAACAACCGCAAAATGGTCAAGTAACGGCGAACACGCCCGCGCGTATTTTGAATGGGTATACAAGTCGGCAATAAATCCCCCCACCTTCCCATGTGGCATCAAATCGCCTTCCACTAACATTTGACTGGAAGACAATGGGCTTCGAGATATTCTGGAAGAAGGTGGGGGGATAAATTTCATAATAGTAGACAATTGCCTCCCCTGCCAGAGGGGAGGTTAGGAGGGGTCATCCCTACAATGGGCTTTTTATATTTCTTATCGCCGGATTAGTTACATGGGTATAAATCTGCGTGGTACGGATATTGGCATGCCCCAGCAATTCCTGCACATAGCGCACATCCACGCCATTTTCAAGTAAATGCGTAGCAAAACTGTGGCGCAGGGAATGAAAAGTCGCGTCTTTATTAATTCCGGATTTTTTGAGTGCATTCTCAAAAACTTTCTGCGCGGTTCGCTCGGTAAGTTTACCGCCGCGATCGCTCATAAAAACAAAATCGTCGGCATGTTTCCCTAAAAACACCTGTTGCATATCCATTTTTAATTTTTCAGGGAAAATAGTCAACCGATCCTTCTTGCCTTTTGCTTCCTTCAGATGGATAACGAGTTCCGCCAAATCAACATCCTTGACGCGCAAATCTACCGCCTCGCTCACCCTCAAACCCGCACCATAGGCAAGCGCGAGCATCATTTTGTGCTTAGGATTCAACACCGCCCCGAGAATGCTCGCAACTTCCATGCGCGATAACACGACCGGCAAACGCTTCTCGTGTTTAGGATGGCGAAATTTTACAAAATCGTCTCGCTTATAAATTTGCGTATATATAAAATTGATAGCGTTTGCCGCAAGCGAAATTGTCTGGCTCGATTGACCGCTATCCTTAAGCATCAAAAGATACCGCGTAATATCATCGCGGGTTGCATCGCGCAACGGCTTTTTAATAAACCCATAAAAATAACGCGCCACGCGACAATACGCGATGCATGTTTTTGGGCTATAATTGCGCAACTTCATCTCTTGGGCTATAATATCAAGCAGGTCAGACATAATGAAATAAATATACCACAACTACGCATATACCACAAATTCAACACTCATATGCGTCAAAATCCCGCATATAAACGAGTTATCCAAAATGCTTTTAAGGAAAAAAGCACTTCGGATAACAGCGTGTATGCGGTTACGTGGGTGACGGGGGCAGTTCGTCGGGTGGTGTTTGAGGGGGTAAGTGGGTGGCTAAAAAATTTTCTTTATCACTAACCAAGTTTAGTATGAGCGAAGGTACAGGCATTGAAAAAAGTTTCGTCAAAAGTGCGGAGATCGTGGAGGTAGGTTCGCCAAAACCTCAGTGGAAAAAGCCAGGTCTCGAGGGAAAGAAAGGAGAGCTGGGAGAGCTCGAACGGACAGCCGAGGAGTCTGGAATTTCTCTTGAAGCACTCATCGAAGCGTTCAAGACGGCAGAACTACAGGAGCTCAACGATGAAGACTGGCTCAATTTAGTAAACAGCGATTCAAGTGATCCAAGGTGGGCAGGCTGTGTAGAGGATGCGCGAGCATATCTCAAAGAGAAAGGAAAGGACTTCGACATAATCGAAGAAGGATTTATGCAAGGGCACACACTGCCCGCTCCTGTAGTTCTGTTTCAAGAGGGTCATGCTCCGTATTGCATTGGAGGGAATTCCAGACTCCTCGGCTGTCGAGCGTTCGGAACAAGGCCGACGGTTTTGGCTCTACGTCTGTCATCCGAAGGTCACACCAGAAAAGAGGGTTCGAGGTAATGCGCTGGAAAATTTTTTAGCCACCCACTTACCCCCTCAAACTTGAATTTATTTCTTTGGCCGACGAACTGCCCCCGTCACCCACTCCACCCAAATTGCGCTTTCCAAAGAAGAAGGTTCGAGGCAGTCCAAGGTTTAGATTTGCAAACAAAGAATGATATAATCCACTGGCGCAACTTCGTATACACGCGCACGTTAAACGAAATATTTTTGTAGCCATTTTTCAAATAAGGTAGAAAACTTTTTATTTTTGCGACCACTAATCAAACTCTTATGACAAAACCAGAAGGACCACGAGATGGCGCGCACGCTGAACAAACCGAGGCAGGAGTCGAGCAAATCCATTCGCGCCTCAAAGAAATAACTGAAAGGATTATCAACAATCCGGTGCTGGATGCAATAGAGAAAGGCGAACCAACTCAAGATGAATGGCGCGAATTCGCTAAACAGCGATATTTGGCGGCGCGTCATTTTGAAGAATTACTCAAAGCTGGCATTAAAAAGGCGCAGGAAATTGGAGACCAAGAGCTTGTTGAGGCGCTATCTTCAAACTTACGAGATGAGGAAGGTATAAACGCACAGGGTCAACCTTTACAAACTGGCTCGCATGAAAAATGGCGCCAAGATTTTTATAACGCTCTTGGTCTCGACGGTCACGCCCTCGCAAGTGCTGAATCACTGGAAGGTACAAAAGAATATGACACAACACTTAAACAACTCATAGATAATGAGGACGCTCTTACTGTTTCTGGCGCTCTACTCATTCAAGAGTATTCTATTCCCGAAGAGTTTAAGCGTATAAAGGTCGGGCGTGACCTGACATTTCCTGCGCAATTTGTAACCACTGATACTGATTCACACGAACAGCGCCGCCAAAAAGGATTTGCTCGACTCTATATTGACCACCATATTGCTCATGACGCCACATCTCATTATCCAGACCTTGAGCGCGCCATCTCTAAGTATGCTGCTGATCCCGAAAGTCTGGCAAAAATAATGAGGGGCATGGAAATTATAAGCGCGGCAAAGCAGAAGTTCTATCAAAGTCTGGAGCAAATACAGGGGCAAAAATAAAAAGTTTTCTTTAACATTTTGATTGAAAAATGGCTACAAAAATACATCGTTTAACAGCGTGTATGCGGTTCCGCTTCGCTCCACCCATATTTTCCTTCGCTTCGCTACGGAAAACATCGCATACACGCGGACGTTATACGCAATTCAAAAAATATTTTTCTTTTTATAAGGAATTTTGACAGGCTTTTTAAAAAGGGGAATAAATTTGTTTTTTATTTTTTAAAGAGGGGAAATAAGGTGTTTTCTCCGCTTCGCTCCGAAAACGATTTAATTGTTTTTGGTCTATTTAACTGGTATAATACACAGATAACATAAACAAAATATGCAAGAAAGCTATTCAAAAATAACAGACTGGTTCAAAAAAAAGAAACCCGAACCAGAAATCGAAAAACCCCAAGACCAAACGAGATTAGATGTTGAGGGTGTTTTAAGTACGGGTATTGAGGGCGTTGTTACCGATCAAAAATTATTAAGTTGGTATTACAAAAAATTTCAGAAGATAGATACCCAACCCGTAGCAACAGACAAATTCATGGACAAATCCAAAAATGAATATAATGCCGCGTGGTTAGCCCGAGAACTGATTCAAAATTTTGTAGATGAAAACGAAGAACATCCTTATACATTGGACGGCGTTGATATTATAAGCCAAACGATTGATAAAAAAACTGGCACGGCCAGATTCACCATACGCGGAAACTGGAAATTCGAAGACCCAACCGGACTCACCAGTCTTCATTCGGCAAAAACAGAGAAAAGAAAAACAGCCGGCGGAAACGGTATTGGTTTAAAACAAGTGGCTTTACGATATTTACGTGATTTCGGAATACAAAATTTTGAAATCCAAGGTGAAAATTGGACTGTAAATTATCGTTTAGCAGACAAAGACGAAATAAATCAGGAATTACAAGACAATCGCCATTCAGAAAGATTAAGACACGACTGGCTTTTGGCAGATATTAAACGCTCTGAAAACCAAGGTCAGTGTACTTATATAATTGATACAAATAACCAAGAAGTTATTAGGGCATTACAAGAGCTACCAAATTTGGGTGTTTCTGAATCAAATACCTTTTTACAAAATCCAGATTTTAAAAACGCCAAAGGTGCTTTAAAGTGGTTGCCGATCACGGAAGAAACCAAAGAACCTCAGGGCAGACTTTATATTAACGGCCAAGTGATGAATTTTAAAAGTAAGGGCGAAAGTAGTGAAGATTATTGGAGAGGACCGGAGTTAGTGACCATACAACTAAACGATGTTGATTATCGAATTAGCATTGATAGACCACCATTAAATGCTTTTGACTTGAACAGATATACTGGCGAACTGATTCAATCAATGTCGGAAGATGAATTGATAGAACAACTTCAGAAATCCGAACACATTTGGAGTGCAATTTTCGATTCTGCCTATGGCTCGGACAGAAAAGGTTGTTTCGTTATAATTGAAGCCATCGTCAGTAAATTATGGTTATCGTCAAAATACGATAAAACTTCATTTTCAACACATTTCGGCACAAAAAAATACCTTAGTTGGGATCGCGGAGTGAGTGAACATCAAATTCGTGATCTGGAAAAACAAGGCTTTATTATTTGCCCTTCATACTTTGAAAAAATCGGAATGCCAAAGGCGAGTAGTAAACTTGACTCATTGGAAGTCGCAAGCAATGAAAAACCACAATCACCGCAATATAAACTAGAGAAAATCGCCGAGGAATACGGTCTTACTGTAGCTCACGAAAAAATAGAAGTCAGCAATCCTGAAAAATTTTTACAGTCTATAAAAGAAAGACTATCTGCTCACGCGATAAAAATTGAAGGACGAGAAGACAGACCGAACGCATTCCGTATGTATTTAAACATTCAACTTCCTAAAGAGCTACTTTTTCATCAATTACCAATTCCTAAAACTGAAGAGCAAAAACTATTGCATTACCTACGAAGCGCAATTTTCGCCGGTTTGGAAGATAGGATTTTTGAAAAAGTTTTTACATCAAGCGGAGAATATATCACAACATTTAACACGCAATACGATACCGTTACAGAAGAAAACAATCTTTTGGCAAGGAACGTAAAATGCAACAGTGACCAAGGTGTTTTTGTTGAATTTGAACTACCGCAGGAACTAGCAGACAAATTTAAAGCCAGTTTGATTAGCGACTCGTTAAAACGAGAGGCGGTGGCACCAACAATCGGCACCGCGCAAGAAGGAAAACCAGCGACTAAACCGCAGACGGGTGGAGATATTGAGATCCCGCGCGCGGAAGGCATTCCTGCTAAAATATTAGAAACACGAAAAAAATTAGAAGCAGTTCCTGTTCAACAGCCTGAAGTGCCTGCTATACCAGAAAGAGAACAAAGAACCATTATAAAGAAAATGGAATTGTCCGATGAAGAACAGACTAGGCTTTCTGAACTTGAAGAAAAAATTCCCGAAATTACCAAAGCCATTGCCACGCTTGAGTCTGCGGCCCCTGCCACACGAAGTGGCGTAAAACAAGAAAGTGCTCCCGATAAATATGTGCAATGGAGAAGCTCATCTGATTTTTACGGCCAAGCTACACAAGAGGCTCAATACCTGACTGGAAGGCATCTCATGGAAATTGTTGCTGAAAGCAGCCAAGCCGATATAGCCATTGCTTTATCAGACAGAGAAATGACAGAAACCGAAAGAAAAATGGCACGTCTTAACGCAACTCTAAAAGAATTGGCAAACAGATTCGCACCGCCAGAAGATGAAGTAGATGAATTTGAAATTGTGCTTGCACCGACCGAACAGCAGTTGGCTAAGATTGGTATTTTGCGAGCGTATGCACATTTAACTACACAGGTGATATTACCGAATGACGTATTTATTTACAACGGAACAGGCAGTAAAGGTATTAATATCGCACAAAAAGCAATTGGCTTACACGAATCGCTATTCCGTACGGATTTTAAAGAAGCGCTAGGAACTTTCACGCATGAAATAGCTCACAATGGCTCAATGGATCATGATGTCAAATTCATGCACACAATGGAAGCTCTATTTTCTACGATGAACGAAGAACTATCGCAAATATCGGAAAGATTATTAAATGGAGAAAAGTTATCAGAAAATGAATTGATGATTTTGGAATTAAAAAGAAAGTGGAATGAAATCAAATAAGGAGTTTTGGATTGTGGGCATTCACCCCTAACCCCTCTGCCCAAAATCCAAAACAAAAAAACAAATTTATAATTATTAAACAAAAAGCCTGTCAAAATGAAATTGAATGAAAAATATTTTTTGAACTCGCTCCTTTCAGTCGCGCCCCGCTGCGCTCTCGCCTCCCGATGGTCGGCTCGGGGCGTATAACACAGCGTATGCGGTTCGGGGCTCGGCTCCCCCCCCTCCCATATTTTTGCTCCCGTTGGTCGCAAAAACATCGCATACGCTGGAACGTTGTACGCCATGGCGGAACCAACGAATAACAGAAATTTTGGCGGCAATTTAATCGATGGAAATTTGCTTTGCAGCTAGGCCAGTTGCACTTCTTGTCTGTTCAATTTCGGTAGATATTCCGGGAACAAAATCTTTGGCGAACGTGATCCCTATAGCCATAGGCCAATTCTCAAATTCTCCATTTCGCTTTTCGGTTGGAGTGCTTTCCGAATAAATATAATTGCGTAATCCTCTCCGAATTGTAGAATCTCCGGCCAACACTTTTTCAAATTTCTCTGCGTCCTCAGGTGTTGATGGGCGGTAGCCGTTATTCCACATCCAACACATCACATCGAGTTGGCCGGTTTCCACAATTTGCTTTTTCACTCGTTGATCTTTTGTTGCACTCCTCTGGACAAAAGCTTCTTCGGCGTTGAGCAGCATATTGCCCATTCCCTGATCTCTGTATTTTGCTTCCACAATTCGGTGGTCGAGATCAAAAGTATCCCCATCAATAATTGCGACCATTTCTCCGACTTCATCATCATTTCGGGAAAGCACAAACTTTGCCTTTACCAAGTCTTTTCCGTTATCGAGAGTTTTCCAATCTTTCGAAATGGAGAATTTGAGAGGTACGTCATCATCGACAGTTGTTTCTGAAACTGGGGCACGGCGAAGTGCAACTGTCTTCGGACGGTGTGGGTCAGTATTTCCTTGGCTTAAAGCTTGCGCTGTACCTGATTCTTTTAGTGTTAGTAGGAAAGGTTCTAGGGCATCGCCTGAACAGGCCTGCATTCTTGATTTCAATTGGTTTCGGTCAGAAATGGGCAACTTATCAATTGGCGGCTCTGACACAACTTGATTTGCCGGCCCCTCAAACGGGTACAGCGCAAGCAGGTCATGGAATGATATTTTTTCTTGAGTTTCCATATCTGTTTATTATACATCTTTAAGACTGATTCCTCCACCCAAATTGCCGCCAAATTTTCTGTTCGCCTGCGGGCGGATTCCGCCACAGCGTACAACAAAGGCTAAACGGTTCGCTTTCTTGAAGAAGCGCTCACCCATATTTTGGCCTGTTTAAGCACTTCGTGCTAAATTGTGACAGGCCAAAACATCGTTTAGCCTTGGACGTTATATTCAATTCAAAAAGGCAAATTTACTTTCTCGCTTATGAGCATTGAATGGAAAGAAACACGCGACATTGATCCCGAACAGCTGGATAAATTATGGACAGCTATTGGGTGGCGAGAACGTGGAAGTCAAAAATGGCAAGAAGTACTCTCGAAATCTTCATACGTATGTTCTGCATGGAACGATAATACTTTAGTTGGCACTGGCAGGATTTTAGAAGATGGAATGATGTGTATGTTCTATGACATAGGCGTACACCCAGACTATCAACGCCAAGGTATAGGTGCAGGCATTATGGAACGTCTTATCAATCAGGTGCGAGATAAGGCGTTCGCTTCTATAGGCTTATTTGCGTGGGAAGAAAATCCTGCCAATTTGCCATTTTATGAAAAATTTGGATTCGAGAAGTCTTCCGGAATGGAGCTGAGAAAATATATGAAACCAGAGTAAATTTGCCTTTTTGAACTTCTCCCTCACTTTGTTCGGTCGACCCTTCGTGGAATATAACAGCGCATATCTGGTTCGGCTCTGGCCTCACCCATATTTGCCAGCGGTCGCCCTGCGGGCATATTATACCGCTGGCAACCATCAGATATGCGCGGACGTTATGTGATATAGTGAAAAATGCTTATTTTTTAAATTGATAAACTCTATGAAAAAATACTTCCCGTTTTTGATTGGACTAGCACTGGCTGTGCCATTGTCCGTCTTGGCCTCTATAATTGTAGAACCTGATTTTCCTGATGTAGATGGCAAGGCATGGTATGCCGATGGCGTTTATACAGCTCGACAAGCTGGTTGGATGAGCGGATATCCGGACGGTAATTTTGGCCCAGGAAATTCTGTTCTTCGTGGAGAATTAGCTACAGTGCTCACACAATATGACAAAAACCTTGAGGAAATGCACGATCAATTAAAGACTATCATTTGTTCTAATAAAGGAAATTCTCTTGATTCACTTGGACTTCAGATCGTTGATAGCGAAAAATATTCAAAAGCTCTAAAAGGTTTTTGTGGCGGACAATGGCCGACCAAACAAGTTGTTGGATGTTTGA
>OBEQ011418674.1_pt1 | contig 13049 bp, 15 predicted proteins | sample 1670901 | NCBI WGS metagenome assembly OBEQ01 (sample SAMEA104232315, study PRJEB22302) | groundwater metagenome | biome: forest; feature: aquifer; material: groundwater | place: USA | collected 2011-08-07 | depth 5.4 m
CCCGCAGACTCTTTACCCAGAAGCACGAGATATTTTGCTGCACGCTTACTCTCTTCACGGATTAAACGTTCTACTGAACTAATCACGGTAGACGACAACGATGTTCGCCAAGATTGCTCCTCATGAACAAACCTCATCATCATTTGAAGCAACAAAGGCACAGGGGTATTGTCACCCACGCCCACACCCTCTCGACACAAATAGGATAAAAATCGCCTGTAATATTGATCTAAATAATCTGAATCAGGATCAAATAAAATAACTTCACGGTTAGTAGACAAGCCGACGCTAATTAAAGGCTCATGCAAGGTTACAAAGTTAATATGCCTTGTAAGAAAAAGAATGCTCTCGCTATCACTACTGCCTTCGATAGAAATACGAATTTCAGCCGTTGCGTCAAATGCCTTTTGTGTAATGTCGTCAAGTTCGCGATCCGTGTGAGCACCCCACACTTGTGCAGCCAACACACTGCGATCGTTGTCCCCTATCATCATGACCTCTTTAAATCAGAATAGCGTGTTTGATATTACTATTTTAGAACAACACAGGTTAAGAAAAGATGAAAACTACAGATCTAATGCGCTTTAAAGGGGAAATGTTTCATCGAAACGCATAAATTGCTTCAGCACGACATGATAAGCAGCTTACGATGGGTATATACACTTACGATAAAGACAAATAAGCATCGATCACTTTTTTCGTCACCACACCCGCTTGTAAGCTGTGTTCTGTGATTGCAGCGACCGCAATTTGAGGATTTTCAAGTGGCGCAAACGCAATAAAAAGTTTATTGTCACGCAATTCTTTCGGCAACATATTCGCATTATATTTTTGATTTTCTTTCAAACTGAACACCTGCGCAGTGCCTGTTTTAGCTGCCATCGTATAACGCAGATTACGACTTAAATAATGCGCTGTGCCTGCTGGCGATGAAACCACTAACCCCATTGCCGCATGAATTTTTTCCCAGTACGGCAATGGAATGTCTATCGTCCCTTCTTTTTTTGGCAACATTCGCAATACACGCCCATTTTCAGATTGACGCAACCACAACAAGGTGGGCACATGACATTGCCCTTTCGCCGCTAACACCGCGGTGGCATACGCTAACTGCAAAGGCGTTGCCAACATATAACCTTGCCCAATCACTGAATTTAGCGTATCCCCAGGATACCAAGCCAAACCCAAACGCTTTTTTTTCCATGCAGGGGATGCCACCAGCCCCGCTACTTCTTCTTCCACATCTAAGTGTGTCACATCCCCAAAACCAAAATCCCATAGCGTATCGTCAATGCGCTCAATGCCTAACTTCAACGCCAGATGATAAAAATACGTATCGCAAGATTCTGCAATAGCGCGATCTAAGCTCACCGTACCATGCCCCGTGCGCTTCCAATCATGATAGATATGTTGATTCCCTTTGAGTTGGTAATACCCTGGATCATAAATTTTATCTTCAGGTGTAATTAACCCTTCCGCCAACGCGGTGAGGGCTAAAAAAGGTTTAATGGTGGACCCAATAGAATATTGCCCACGCAAAGCACGGTTATATAAAGGCTGGGTGGGCTCAGCACGAATGGCTTCATACTGTTGATTGCTGATCCCCATCACAAATAAATTAGGATCATACGCAGGTTGACTTACCAAGGCTAAGACTTGCCCTGTGCGCGGATCAATGGCAACTAAGGCGCCTACCTCTCCCTGCAAGGCTTCTTGCGCAACTTTCTGTAAACGACTATCAATATTTAAAAAAATATTTTCACCTGCAACCGGCGCGATGCGGCGTAACACACGCACAATATGCCCAGAAGCATCCACCTCTACCTGCTGATAACCCACTTGCCCATGCAGTAAAGATTCATAATGTTTTTCAATGCCTAATTTACCAATATAGTTAGAAGCCGCATAATTGCCTGCATTTACTTGCTTTAATTCTTTTTCATTGATACGGCCAACATAGCCTAAGATAGGCGCATACAACGCACCGGCAGGATAATAGCGAATCAACCGCGCCCTCACTGACACCCCTGGGAAACGAAATTGATTCACATAAAATGTCGCTACTTCTTCTTCGGTCAGCTTTACTTTAAGTGGCACATCCTGATTTAAACGCTTTTGTTTTAATTGTTTGAAAAAAAGATTTTTTTCGCTTTGACTAATCGGGATGATTTCCTCAAGCTGAGACACCAAGGCTTGCATTTGCTTCAAACGCCCTGCCATCACTTCCAAGCTAAAAACAGGCATGTTTTCCGCAAGCAACACACCGCGGCGGTCATAAATCAAACCACGCTTAGGCTCCAATGGCACAAAGTTGATATGGTTTTGCTGGGATAACGTCACATACAAGCGATGCTGCACCACCTGCAACCAGATTAAGCGCACCACCAAACAACACACTAAAATTCCTAGTATTATCGCTATAAAAAATGCACGCCGCGAAAATAATCGCACTTCATGCACAGGATCTTTTAGCGTAAATCGTTTTTTCATTTATTTGAAAATCTGGGTAGAATATGCAAAAAAGAATAATAATCCTTCCTCATGGATAATCAACCCCGCCAATCTGGTTTTCTCCTTTTCTCTTCTTTGCTGGCTTTAGCCCTCGCCATACCGATTTTTATGCTATCTTGCAGCCTCTTCGCAGAAGGAGAAAAAATCTTAAGACTGATAAAAGCGTATTATTTTTTGCATGAAAACAGCCGAACAATACAGTTTATTTTTCGAAACGAATTAAAAACAGGTGAAAACTGGCGTGCAATCCCACACGGCATCCAATTTTGTGATATAGCGCACCACACCAAACAATTTTTTCTTGCCACAACACCCTCATGCCACCATACAGCACTTGCCACCTCCTCTCTCTATTACAAGTTAGACCAACAACCCGCAACACCCCTGATTGAACAGGTAGAAAAAATAAAAATTTTGTACGGTGTTGATGTAAACCAGCAGGGCTACGTTCAATTTTATACTGAAAAACCAGAAGCTTATGACAACCAACAAATAAAAATAATCCAATTATTTTTATTACTCAGTACAGGAGAGTGTCGACTGAAGCACCCGTTCAAAAACACTTTTTTTGATCCCTTCCCACCCCAAACAGATAATCGCCTTTATCAAGTCGTCCATTTAGTAATATCTACACAACAGGCACCCCCATGAAACAAACTGGCTTTGTTTTATTTATTTTTATTTTATTTATTTTTTTAAGCGCTACTTTATCTATAATGTTACTAGACTTTATGCAGCAAGAATCTCAGGGAAATGCCCTGGTTTTATCAGCGTTAAACGCATCAAACAATAGGAATGATAATGCTACCACCGCCTGTACCCGCCTTGACCACCACGCTCACAGGCCCCTTGTTGGCCCTTGAAAAACTATTTTTAGATCATCATACCCATATCGAACAATGGTTTCGCCAACAGTTTCAACAAACACCAGCGCCTTTTTATGCCTCTGTGGATATCCGCAATGCCGGCTTTAAAATTGCACCCGTTGACACCAACCTATTTCCAGCGGGTTTTAATAACTTGAATCCCGCCTTTATGCCCTTACTTATTCAAGCGGCTTCTGTTGCATTGTCTGGGCGTTTACCCTGTTGCCAACGTTTATTAGTGATTCCAGAAAACCACACACGAAACCCATTTTATTGGCAAAGTTTAGCCGTGCTCTGTGATGTGTTGTTGCATGCCGGGTATGAAATAAAAGTAGGTAGCTGGCTTGCGCTGAATAAAACACTAACCACCCCTTCTGGCACAGAAATTTGTGTTGAACACATCACACGTCAACACACGCAACTCATTTTAGGTGATTTCAAGCCTTGCGCTATTTTATTAAATAATGATCTTTCTGAAGAAATACCTGAGATTTTAAAATCTCTTTCACAACCGATAATCCCACCGCTCGCATTAGGTTGGCATCACCGATTAAAGTCACATCATTTCAAATTATATGAAGCAGTGACGCAACGTTTTGCAACACAACTTAATATGGATCCTTGGTTGATTACCCCTTATTTTCAAGCTTGTAATCATATTAATTTCATGACGGGCGAAAGCGAAGATTTGCTTGCCCATGAAGTAGATGCCCTGCTACAAAAAATAGAAAAAAAATATCAAGAATATCAAATCAAACAAAAACCTTTTGTCATCATCAAATCGGATTCTGGCACCTATGGCATGGGAATCATGACCGCGCTCAACGCAAAAGATGTATTAGATTTAAATCGCAAACAGCGCACTAAAATGGCTTCCTCCAAAAGCGGTAAAAAAGTAGATCACGTTATTATTCAAGAAGGCGTTTACACACAAGAGACTTGGGGCACAGAACAAGCGGTTGCAGAACCCGTTGTTTACATGATAGGCGCACACGTTGTCGGTGGATTTTATCGCATCCACAAAGAGCGCGGCATTAACGAAAATTTAAATGCGCCCGGCATGCAGTTTGAACCCTTGGCCTTTGCCACAGCCTGTAATCACCCTGATGCCACGTTGACACACACAGAATGTCCCAATCGTTTTTATGCTTATGGCGTTATCGCGCGCTTAGCCTTATTGGCTGCGAGTCAAGAATTAGCTGAAGGAGAGGAAAAATGAAAAAAATCACCGCCGCCACTGCGAAATTTGCCATGATTATTGACCCCATAGAAAAACTGCATTTATATAAAGATACTTCTTTTGCCCTATTGCTTGCAGCGCAACAAAAACAGTGGCCGATTTATTATATGGAAACCACCGATTTATTTTTGCAAGCAGACACGGCCCATGCGAACGTTAAAAAAATCTGTGTAGAAAAAAATAGTTTTCATATTAAAGAAACAAAAACAATGCCGTTAGATTTTTTTGATGTCATCTTTATGAGAAAAGACCCCCCGGTTGATCAAGCTTATTGGCATGCCACACAAATTTTAGATTTTGCAGAAAAAAAAGGGGTTCGTATCATTAATAAGCCGCAGAGTTTGCGTGATTATAATGAAAAATTAGCATTACACTATTTTCCACAACTCTGCCCAGAAACCTTGATCAGCGCTGACATGCAGCAACTTAAAGCTTTTGTACAAAGTCACCAAGAAACCGTTTGCAAACCCCTCGATGGCATGGGCGGCAATAGCGTTTTTAAACTACGCCATGATGATCCGAATGTATCAGTGATTTTAGAAACACTGACCCAATTGGGTAAGCAACACATCGTCTGCCAGCGCTATTTACCCGCCATTTTGCAAGGTGACAAACGATTGATCCTCATCAATGGCAAGCCGTTACCCTATGGGTTAGCACGCATGCCACAGGCAGGTGAATTGCGCGGCAATTTGGCGGCAGGGGGCACAGGCCAAGGCATTACACTTTCAAAAAAAGATCATGAAATTTGCGAAGCTGTTGGGCCTTTTTTAAAAGAAAATGGGATATTTTTAGCAGGCTTGGATGTAATTGGTGAGCACTTAACCGAAATTAATATCACCAGCCCAACTTGCATACGTGAAATATCAGCCATTTTTCAGATTGATGTCGCCAGTATGATATTAGATGCCTTGTAACAGTGAGCAGCTACACTATTTTTTTTCTACCTTATTCATCAAATTTTCTACTTTTTGCTCTAAAACGTTTAGCTTTTCTAGCAAGACAGATTCATCGTGTTTATTTTTCTTATCTGTTCGGTGAATGATGTAAGAAGCAAAGTTCGCTGTCAGCAAAGAGGTCAAGGCCACGCCGATAATCATCAACAAAATAGCAAACATACGGCCCATGAAATTATGCGGGACGATGTCACCAAACCCCACCGTCGTCACTGTTTCCCAGGCTAACCAAATACCATCCCAAGGATTTTTCACGCCCGGGTCAATCAAAGGGATAAACTCACCCCACAAGATGGTCACAATAAAAGTCACTATCAATGTGGTGCTAATGCGGTTATGCGCAAGGATATCCACGACCGCATCCCACAAAGAAGGCATTAAACGAAAGAGCAATAATAATCTAAAATGTTGCAAGGTAATGATGGTGTCGTGACTTCTGAGCAGGGGTGGAAAGGCGACCAAGATAATGACTAAGTTCAACCAATTATGCAGTAAAAAAATTTTTTTATGATTGACTAAATGTAATAACAGTATTTCTTCTACTGCAAAAAATCCCCAAATAAACCAGTCATCAAAAAAAACAAAATCGATGGAAATAAAATGCCTTTCTAATAAATAGTGTTGGAATAACAAGGCCATCAACACCAAGATCAACAAGCGTTTAAAAATCTTACCCCAATGCCTTGCGGCAGGCACTTCACCGACTGCCACCCCCTGAACACCAAAGAAAATCCTGAAACTCAGTGACATAAATCCCCACACTCCAGTAAACTATTTTTTCAGTCTAGCTTATCCAGTCGGCTTTCACATGCATTGGCTCAGAGCATTTCACATTATCTTTATGGTCACTTGGTTTGCGGGTTTATTTTATTTGCCGCGACTCTTTGTTTACCACAGCATGACCCAAGATCACACCAGCATTGTACGTTTTAAAACCATGGAAAAAAAATTATATTACGGCATCATGCTGCCAGGCATGCTACTGACACTTTTATTTGGCCTTGCGCTGATTCACTTCTACCACCCTTATGTGCTGTGGTTTTATTTGAAAATGGCTTTAGTGATTGGACTCCTTATTTATCATTTTTATTGCGGCAAGTTATTGCGTGATTTTACCCATGATCGCAACAAACACAGCCATGTGTTTTATCGCTTTTTCAATGAAATACCCGTTGTGTTGCTGGTGTTGATTGTTGTGCTGGTGTGTGTCAAACCTTTTTAATCACTTCGCATACGCCCTGATTTTGCAATCATTATTTTTTTACATGCCTGCTTAAAGCAAAAATCAAAATGACCATTTTCATTTTCTAATAAGCCATTGGCTTGAAATACTAAGCAAGGCTGCTGGATTGGAAATCCATGCCATTGAATGGTGTAATCCTCTCCTAAAGCAGAAAATTTTTTAATCACGCCTAGAGAAGATCGCAGCACAACGGCATGATGCCACTGATTCTCTACCGCAGGGCAAAACATCACAGCCTGCTGCGTTTTAATGGCATCTAAACGCGCCTCACGAATATGCACCTCCCAACACCATAGTGATTGCTCAAGGGTTATTTTAGCGATCAATTTATGGTAGTAAGGCAGCGAAAAGAGCATCACCGTAAAAAAACAGAATAAAACAAAAGAAAACTCTAAAAGAGAAAAACCGGATTGAAATTTTAAAAAATTTTTCATTAAAAAATAATTTTATTATTAAAAATATTGTTTTATCAGATAAAGATCTTGTAAAGCTTGTGCTTTGTCTAGGGGATTTCGTAATAAATAAGCGGGATGGAAAGTCACAATCAACGGCACCTTTTTAGAAGGCAGGCTATGCACCTTGCCGCGCAGTTGCGCCATGCTACTTTTTGTTTGCAATAGATAATGCGCCGCCACACGCCCCAATGCCACAATCAGTTTTGGTTGAATATACTCAATTTGCTGCTGCAAATAAGGCGTGCAGGCCGCAATTTCTTCTGGCTGTGGATCGCGGTTATTAGGGGGGCGGCACTTCACAATATTAGCGATATACGCTTTTTCACGGTTTAAATCGATGGCATTTAACATCGCATCCAATAACTGCCCCGCCCGACCCACAAAAGGCAAGCCTTGACGATCTTCATTTGCCCCCGGCCCCTCCCCCACAAACAATAAACGGCTCTCTGGGCGCCCCATACCAAACACCGCGTGCGTACGCCCCTGATGCAAACCACAACGCGTACAGTTTTTTACACAACGCTGCAGCTCCGCCCAGCCCTCTTCAGCTTCTTTTAAGTTAGCAGGCTTTTCATTAGAACCTCGCCGCACCCAAAGTGGGATGTCCATCGCTTGTAAATACGCTAATTTGGAGGCGGTTAATGTCGATTTCATGTGTTATTAATCCAAAAATAATCTCATTCTGCAGCTATACTTGTGTTCTATAATTAATCAAACGGCGAATTTCCGGGAAAGGCATGAAAAAACCTTTCATACTCAATTACAAAAATAAAATAAAAATCCTGAATCGCCAAATCGATACGTTATTATCATTTTCAGATAATGGACACACACCCAAAGAAAAATTAAAAAATGCCCCCCCTGAAATAAGAGCACGCGTTCACGCCCTATTAGATCTCAGAAAAAAAATTAAATATCAATTGAATCATGGTCAAGCCAGCCCCATCCCTTTTTCATTTAATTTTTCATTTCACAGAACGCGCATTACCTTTTTTTCTCACACTTCAGAAACCCCCGCTCCTCGCCCCAAAGCAGAAAATTTGTTTATCCCTCAAAAAACGATTAAAAAACACAAACCACCTAGCTTGCATGGTAAGCATTAAGCGACTCATTTAACTGCTGCGTCACACGAATAAATGTCGTGCATTTTGATAATTCTTTTAATGTGTGTGCACCGACATACGTACAGGTTGATCGAACCCCCCCTAAAACATCTAATACAGTCTCTTTCACAGGACCACGATAAGGTACATTCACAGACTTGCCTTCACTAGAGCGATACTCTGCAACTTGTCCATGGTATTTCACCATCGCTTCTTTCGAACTCATCCCATAAAATCGCTTGAATTTTTTACCTTCGTTTTCAACAATCTCACCTGCACATTCATCATGCCCGGCTAACATGCCCCCTAACATCACAAAATCCGCCCCTGCGGCAAACGCTTTGGCGACATCCCCCGGCACCACACAGCCTCCATCCGCGCAAATATGGCCACGCAACCCATGCGCGGCATCCGCACACTCGATAATGGCAGACAATTGCGGATACCCCACGCCCGTTTGTTTGCGCGTCGTACACACGGAGCCTGGGCCGATACCCACCTTCACGATATCTGCACCTGCAATTAACAATTCTTCTACCATTTCACCCGTCACCACATTGCCCGCTAAAATAGTTTTTTGTGGAAAAGCGTCACGCACACGCTTGACGACATCAATAAAAGATTGTGCATACCCATTGGCGACATCTAAACAAATAAACGGACACTCTACCGCTTTCATCACTTCTTGGATTAATTGAAAATCATGATCACTCACCCCCGCACTCACCATCACATGCGAAATCGTATCAGCAGTTTTTTTCAATGCTAACCATGCGGTTTGTGAAGTAAATTTACTTAGCGCCGTTAATAAGGTGTGGGGCGCTAAAGCCTGCGCCATGGCAGCGGTGCCCGTATGATCCATATTTGCTGCAATAATTGGCACACCCTGCCACGTTGTTTTTGAATTTTTAAAAGTGTAAGTGCGTTTTAAGCTAACTTCTGCACGTGAACTTAACGTGCTACGCTTAGGCCTGATTAACACATCTTTAAAATCTAATTTAATATCTTGCTCAATGCGCATAAAAACCTCTTGAAAATAAGTGTTGCACGCTGCAAACTGCCGAATCTGGAATTATATAACTGAAAGGATTGGAAATGACAGAAAAACAGTATTATCAAAGCCCTACCGACAACCCCATGGACACGGCAGGATTTGAATTTCTAGAATTTGCCACCACGCAACCTGAAATACAAACACAACAATTTATTGAATTTGGTTTTAAAGCCACCGCCAAACACCCTCAGAAAGCCATTTGGCTATTTGAGCAAAACGATATCCGTTTTATTTTAAATGCAGAGCCCGGCACTTTCGCTTATGCGTTTGCTCAAAAACATGGACCTGCCGTCAGCGCAATGGGGTTTAAAATAAAAAACCTTAACCAATCGCTGGCACACATAGAAAAATTAAAAGAACCCCTCGTCACCTCACCACAGCGCACGCTTGATTTACCGACACTGGCAGGCGTGGGTGGCAGTCACATTTATTTAGTAGATGCAGCGGGCCGCCAACACTATGAAAACTTTTTTCAATATACTGCCAACACAGTCCACCGAGGTAATGGCTTAACCTACATCGATCACGTCACACACAATCTACATCGCGGCAATATGGACGTACTAGCCGATTTTTATTCTCGCATTTTTAATTTTCATCAAATTCGTTATTTTAATATCGCAGGCAAAATGACCGGGCTTTTAAGCCGTGCCATGACCAGCCCCTGCGGCAAAATTCGCATTCCATTAAATGAATCTTCAGACGATAAATCACAAATTGAAGAATTTTTGCAGGCATTTAAAGGCGAGGGCATTCAACATATCGCCCTTGGCGCAGATAATATTTATCACGCCGTAGAGTCTTTACGCGCACAAGGCATCCACTTTCTTCACACACCCAACACTTATTTCGACATGATTGAAAATCGCTTGCCGCAACATGGTGAAGATTTGCAGCGTCTACGTGACAATCAAATCTTAATTGACGGCAACGCAAGTGAAAAAAAATATTTATTACAAATCTTTACCCAAAATATGTTGGGTCCCGTCTTCTTTGAAATCATTCAACGCAAAGGGGATGAAGGTTTTGGGGAAGGCAATTTCAAAGCACTATTTGAAGCCATTGAACGTGATCAAATTGAAAGAGGCGTTTTATGAAATTAGCAACTTTAAAAAATAACACCCGCGACGGAAAACTGATCTTGGTTAATCGCGCGTTAACGCACGCTGTGGATGCCAGTGATATTGCGCCTACACTGCAATATGCTATTGAACATTGGCAAACTTGCGCTGCCTTGCTTGAAGCGCGTTATGTTGCGTTAAACGAAGGTATCGCTAAAAATAGCTTTATTTTTGATGCTCACCAAGTCATGGCGCCGCTGCCACGCGCTTATCAATGGGCTGATGCGTCTGCTTATGTGACTCACGTTGAGCTTGTCAGAAAGTCACGCGGCGTTGCCATGCCAGAAAGTTTCTGGACAGACCCTCTGATGTATCAAGGCGGCTCTGATCATTTTCTTGCGCCACAAGAAGATATTCCCATTGAAGATCTTGCTTGGGGCGTTGACTTTGAAGCAGAAATTGCGGTGATCACCGATGATATTCCCATGGCCACCCCTGAAACACACACGGCAAAACACATCAAACTACTGATGTTAGTCAATGATATTTCTTTACGAAACTTAGCACCTGCAGAATTACAAAAAGGATTTGGGTTTTTTCAATGTAAACCACCCACGGCTTTTTCACCTGTAGCTGTAACGCCCGATGAATTAGGCACAGCCTGGTCAGAGCATAAGGTCCATCTCCCTTTACGCTCTTACTACAATGGTCAACGCTTTGGTGAACCCAACCCTGCCATAGACATGACTTTCAATTACGCAACCTTATTAGCACATGCCGCCAAAACACGCGCCTTACGCGCTGGCACGATTTTAGGATCAGGCACCGTTTCCAATCGTAACTACCCTGTTGTGGGTTCTTCTTGCATCGTTGAAAAACGCACGATTGAAACACTCGAACAAGGCAAACCCACGACGCCTTACATGCAGTATGGTGACACCGTTAAAATTGAAATGTTAGATCAACAAGGCAACAGTGTTTTTGGCGCAATTGAACAAAAGGTTGTTCCTTACAAAAAAGAGGGTTAAGTCATGTTAATGCTTTACGATTATTTTCGATCTTCTGCCAGCCTACGCGTAGGCATCGCACTCAACTTAAAAAAATTAGCATATCAATCTATTCCTGTTCACCTACTCCAAGCAGGGGGCGAACAATTTTTTGCATCGTACACCACATTAAATCCACAATCTTTGGTACCCACTTTAAAAAATGAAGGCGCTGTTATCACGCAATCGCTGACCATTTTAGAATATTTAGAAGAAACCTTCCCTGCCCCACCGCTATTACCCAAAGATCGCGAAGCACGCGCTTATGTGCGCTCTATCGCACAAGCCATCGCATGTGATATCCATCCCCTTAGCAATTTACGCGTACTCAATTATTTAGGTAAACAAGGCGTTCATGGCGACGACAAGCGTCGCTGGACACACCATTGGTTAACACTCGGGTTAACGGCTTTAGACGAAAAAATAAAAAAATCCATATGGCGAGGCACCTACTGCTACCAAGAACAACCTACCTTTGCAGATATTTGCTTAATCCCACAATTATTTAGCGCGAAACGATTTCAATTAGACTTATCACCTTACCCGCATTTATTAGCCATTGAAGCACATTGTTTAAAAAACCCCGCCTTCAGTAGTGCCTTACCCCCCTTAGATTTTAAATAATTAATCAAACACCGAAAGGCAAATCATGCTCACAACAACCGCCTTGGAAAACTTGAATATACTTCCCTTTGATGCGATGCAACGGCTCACAACGCACAACGCAAAGCATTATCAGCGCGCAATGCCTTTCCCTCACATCGTAGTGGATGATTTTTTTGATCCTGCTTTATTAGATAAGGTGCTGGCGGAGTTTCCTGCACCAGAGGCTTTACATTGGAAACGCTTTCAAGCGCCACAAGAAATAAAACTGGCTTCGAAAGAAGAACAAGGCTTAGGCTTTATAACACGTCTGTTGATTTATCATCTGAATGCGGCGCCTTTTCTACACTTTCTCTCTATGTTAACAGGCATTGAAAATATCATTGCCGATCCTTACCTTGAAGGAGGAGGGTTACATCAGATTAAATCCGGAGGCAAATTAGGAATCCACGCAGATTTTAATAAACACAAGCGATGCCAACTCGATCGTCGCTTAAATTTATTATTATATTTAAATAAAGAGTGGGATGAATCGTATGGCGGGCATCTTGAATTGTGGGATCGCGAAATGACAGCTTGCCAACAACGTATCTTACCGATTTTTAATCGGGTTGTTATTTTCAGCACAACGGATTTTACATATCACGGCCACCCCAATCCTTTGACCTGCCCCGCAGACAGAACACGAAAATCATTAGCGCTGTATTACTACACCCATGGACGACCCGCCTCTGAAGTGAATGAAAAACATAATACGTTATTCAAGGCAAGGCCAAATGAACAATGGGCAAATAAAAAAGAAAGTTTTGTCGCTAAATTAAAAAAGAAGTGGCGTCAATGACGATGGATTGCTTCGCTACGCTCGCAATGACGGCCCGCAAGGGAGGTGCTTCGCTGACGAAAGCAATGAC
>OBEQ011883423.1_pt1 | contig 13044 bp, 14 predicted proteins | sample 1670901 | NCBI WGS metagenome assembly OBEQ01 (sample SAMEA104232315, study PRJEB22302) | groundwater metagenome | biome: forest; feature: aquifer; material: groundwater | place: USA | collected 2011-08-07 | depth 5.4 m
TTATACTCTCTGCTCCGTCTTGCCGACAAATATCTTTTCAAAAAGAAATCTATGGGATTGGCTCAATGATCCTTTTCATAAACCAACAACGAAGGGCCCTCTACAGTATGAGCTGGCCTTCGGCTAATTAGGACAGCAATGGAAACTTGGGGTATTTAGATTTTTAGAATAATTGGGTTAAAAGCCTTCGCAGCAACAAGAACCCTATCTCCCACACGCCAATCTTTCGCCTCATCTTCTGTAGCGACAACCTTTGTCAGATTATTCCCGATTTGAACCGTCACAATATAAAGAAAATCTTCTTTTTCTAGCTCAATAATATTTCCCACAAATTTAAATTTATCACTCAAGGTATTTTCGCCAAAAATCTCACTAGGTTTCCCAGAGCGAACAATCTTTCCCTGTTCCAAAATAAAAATTTGGTTAGAGAGTTTAAAAATTTCACTCAGATCATGAGTGACAAAAATCGTTGAAATCTTAAATCTATTGTAAATGGAGAGAATTTCGTCCTGTAATTTTAAGCGTAATTCTAAATCCAATGAAGAAAGAGGCTCATCCAATAAAAAAATCTTTGGCTTCCGCAACAATGCCCGGATCAAAGCCACCCTTTGTTTTTGCCCACCGGAAAGCATGTCAGGCTTACGATTTCTTAATTCAGTGAGACGAACCATTTCTAAGAATTCATTGATCAAACAATCATCTTTTTTGTCTTTAAGAGCATATTCTAAATTCTCGCGGACGGTCATGTTTGGAAAAAGATTATAATCCTGAAAAACAACGCTTATTTGTCTTTCCTGAATTGACCTGTTAATGCCTTTGTCGCTATCAAACCAGACTTCATCGTCAACCTGAATGAATCCCTCATCAGGATCAGTCAAACCCGCAATCATCCGCAGGATTGTTGTCTTCCCTGCTCCCGAAGGGCCGAAAAGTGTTATCAATTCCTTATCGGGAATTTGAAAATCAACCTCCAGCCGGATGGGGCCGTGACTGGTTATTAAATTTTTTTTGGCTCTTACCTTTATCATGGAATAATCTTGAAAGATTTCCTGTTGATTGTATTCAAAATAAATAAAATTCCAAAAGAGATTAGAAACAGAATTCCTGAATAAAAATGAGCGTTGGCGTAGTTTAAAGCTTCAACCTCACCAAAGATCGCAATCGAAGCCACACGCGTTTCGCCGGGAATACTCCCACCTATCATCAAAACAACACCAAATTCTCCAACGGTGTGAGCAAAGGCCATAACCATTCCTGTTAACAAAGCCGGTTTGATATTGGGAAGGATCACTTTTAGCAAAGTCTCTTTTTTAGATTTACCCAATGCGTAAGAGGCTTCCATCAATGATTTAGGGAAACTTTGAAATCCCGCTTTGATAGGATTGACCATAAACGGTAAACTAAATAACATAGAACCGATCACCAATCCTAAAAAGGTAAAAACAACTTTTATATGGAAAAACGTCTCAAGAAAATTCCCCAAGAAAGATCGTGGACTAAAAAGAAGGAGAATATAAAAACCTAAGACGGTGGGAGGCAAAACAAGCGGCATGCTGATGAGCGGCTCAATTAGATATTTCGATTTGCGAGGCGTAAAAGCAACCCAATACGCGAGCGGAACTCCTATCAAAACAAGAATCAGCGTTGTCACAAACGCCAATTTGAATGTCAATATCAGGGGACTTAAATCAAAGCTCATGCGGGATTCTTCATTAGTGTCACTTCATTGGTCTTAACCAGCCATTCCGCTTCTTCCTTGTCTTTGAGCTTCATTTGACTAGCCGATTGTGCAGAAATAATGGACTCAATGGTGTGATTTTTATAGTTGAGGGTTATCTTGGCCAGAATCGGGCCCTTGTCTATTTTCTTGATCGTGGCTTTGAAACGATTTCGCAAACTGATCATGCCGGTCAAATCTTTGGCAATCCCGACTTCGGTTTCCTTAAAGAGGATCGTCACATTGTCCTTCATCTTATAATTCGATGGCCCCTTCTTCCCTTCCAGAACTATTGAACTAAACAGATCCCCCTCGACATCTACGTGAATGATGGAGATATTGTCCGATGATTGAATATCGACAATCTTTCCTTTAAGTTTATTCATAAATTAGATCTCCCCAGCCTGGACAAGCCAGAACCAAAACAGGCTAGGTCTCGTTAGTCATGAAATCTATAAAGTTCGATGGGGCATTTTTCCGTCGATACAAAAAAATATTTTGCCATTAAATGTCAAGATTCCATGACTAACGGATTAAGGTAAAACATAACCGTATTTTTTAAAAATTGCTCCCGCCTTATCTGAAAAAAGAAAATCAAAAAATTTTTGTGCTGCCTCGAGATTATCTTTTTGAGCATATTTGAGGATGACCACACCTTGCGCAATCGGCTCATCAGCATCTTTCTCAATTTCGATCCATTTGCCCTGGTCTTTCATGTTAGGAGCAAGCACAACTGACTTGGCTGTAAACCCAAAATCAGCGGCTTTAGATATGATAAATTGATTGACCTGAGCAATATTCTCTCCATAGACAAGTTTTTTGTTCACTTGTTGATACAAGTGGTAATGCTTAAGAACATTAACGGCTTGACGACCATACGGTGCAATATTAGGAGAAGCAATCGCAATTTTTCCAACAGCCGGGTCGCTCACGGCTTCAATTCCCTTCGACAAATCGATATTATTCATTGTCCATAAAACGAGCGTCCCATAAGCATAAATTTTGGGATCATTATAAGTCAATCCTTCCTTCTTGAGTGTTTTAGGATAGTCCATATCCGCGGAAAGAAAAACATCAAATGGCGCGCCATTTTCAATTTGTGTTGTAAATTTACCGGATGATCCAATGATCGATTTTATATTAATTCCGGTCTCTTTCTGAAATTCAGATTTCAATTCTTCAAATGTGTATTGAACATTGGCCGCTACCGCAACGGTTAAGTCCTGTGCAAAAGCACAAACTGAAGAAAAAATAACAAGTAAAAACGATAATATAATCGATTTAATTTTCATGTTAACCCTCCGTTAATTTTAAAATTTAAATGCGAGTTGGGAATAGAACCAATCTACGTCGTCATCCGAACCGCTGTCTTTGATATATCCACCCGGAAAGAAATGCGCGTAACCTGATTCCAATTTAAAATTTTTATTAAAATCGTAATACACTCGCAAAGAAATCTCGGTGCCGACATAATATCCTCTGTCACCACTGGTTTTAGAACGCACGGCTGTTCCCGATGAGTTATACCAAGAATCAAATTTGCTCTGCAACCAGAAGAAATCGGCTTGGGGTGTAAACTTGAATTTCTCCATCGGAGCAAATGTCATATTGATTTCCGGATTACGCACGTTTTGCCACCGAAAGAAATCCAACAAACCATAGGGTTCGTGCGTGGATTGATACAGTGGGATGAAAGTGTTATTGGTGCTGTCGTTGGGATCTTTATCACCGGAGGCTTCGTCATAGGCGACCATCAATTTAGGCTTCCCTTGGACTGCCTCCCAACTTTTCGTCACATCAGCATGGAATGCATAAGCCTTGATGTCTTTCTTCTTAACGGTCGCAGATCCGGTATGGCCGAATTGATACGGCACTTCTATATCCAAAACAGTGCCTTCCGCAATGTTAGTCTGCATCCTTCCACCGACCGTATACCGTTGAATATCATTAGTTCCTTTGATATCAGTCATGTCTAAAAAATAGCTTTCAAATAGCGGGGCCATTTTATGCTTCTGATAACCGCCGTAAAATCCCGTTAAAAATTCTTCCGAGCGCGACTGATTAAATTTATTGTCGTCGTATTTTACATCCTGTCCATAGAGTAAATCTCCCCATAACCCATCATTTTGATAATGAAGAACTCCACCGTCAAAAGCACGGATACGGTTAGCCCACGTTGGGGCAGCAATCAACCTGCCTTTGCCATATTTCAATTCCTGACGCCCAGCTTTAATATCAAAATCCGAACCGAGAATATTATGGATATTCACGTAAGCCTGATGCAGATCAAAATCGTCCACCTGATTAGCTGCGGCTTTGATTTGATACCCGCCTGTCTGCGCATCCAAGCCTTCTACAAAAATATCCAGTTTGGGTTTAAGATATTCATCCGTCAGGCTTGCACTGCCTCCTAAACGCAGGCGATGATAAAACTGGCTACCGTTATCTTTTTTGCTTTGATTAAAATCAAAATCATTTTTGTATTCATAACGGAATCTTTCCTCCCCGGTAATTTTATAATTCCATTGCGAAAACTCTGAATTATTCTGTGCATCATCGGCCCATACCGACGAAACCCCGACAGCCAAAAACAATGTCAATGTCGATAAAACTTGTAAACTCTTTAACGAACTTCCCATTTAAGCCCCCTCCTATAGCCTGGTGCAAAAGTTTTGCAACATCGTTAAAGGGCTATTTTATAGCATATACTCGTCGGTCAATAGATATTCGGTTTTGTTTATTATGTCTCAGAACTTTTGCACCGCGCTATATTTCTTTGAAATTATTCCCACTGACCAAATATCCAATACTCCTTCAATAGCATCAGAAAAAGAAATTCTCTCCTTCTCCAAAAATTCCGGATTAAGGACGTGATCGATAGCTCCCATATATATCCGGACGGCTAAGGCTGAGTTGATCTTTCTGAATTTGCCCTTTTCAATACCGTCTTCAATTAAAGTTTTAATTTCTGAGATTTTTTCGTTACGAAAATTTAAAAATCGAATCCATAAATCCGGAAGCTCAGATTTTATATCCCCTAAAAAATGTTCAAACCATGGGGTTAATTTTTGCTGAAGAAAAAAAATATTCTTGGAAATAATCTCAACCGGATCTTTATGGCTTTCCTCTATAAGAGAAAGCTCATGAGTGATTTCTTTCTCCAAGCGTTCGAAAATAGCTTCAGTCATTTCGATTTTGCTTTGGAAATGTTTATAGATGGTGTTCTTACTCATGACTAAGTCCTGGGCAATCTCATCCATCGTTACTTTCCTGTAACCGAACTTCAGCATCCGGTTCATTGCGGCATCGAGAATCCTTTCACGGGTTAAATCTTTAGGCATCGCTTGTCCTCCATTAGTTGGCATACGATACTAATTTAGTTTTTTTAGTATCATATTAATAAATAATTCATGTGTCAAGATTATTTTGTTTGTACTAAAAAGGGGATAAAAAACTTACATGTTATGTTGATCTATTGGGATGCAAATCGGCAGGGAACTGCTTATTTAGAAACTAAACCAACGTGCGAATTAGTTTTTCTTTTCTTCCCTTTATGCGAATATGCTTCGACTGTTAAATTATTCTTTTTTTGCTTTATACTTCTACGGCAGGAACATGGATATACTCAAGAGAAGCTGGCGGAACTTTCAGGAGTGGACTGCAAACACATACAACTTCTAGAAAGCAATAATCCTTCATCGGTAAAAATTGATACTATTGAAAAATTAGCGAAAGCCTTTGGTATAACCCCCGCCAAACTTTTAGATTTTTAATTTGCTAAAAAAATTCGAAGACCTTTATTTTAATAATGCCCAAGTTAAAAGAAGATTAAAAGACCATTAAAAATTCTTCACAATCATAATCAATGTGAATTTTCACTCATTGATGAATTAGTTTTGTTGTTACTATTAACGGATTCTGCAACCGTCCCGGGTGGATTTTTATACCATCCCGGATTTTTTAATTCTTCATCCGTATCTCTTACTTTTAAAATAGTAAACATCCCTCCCATACCAACCGATCCAAACGGTCCATCTCCTCCCATCATCGGAAGTGTATTCTCCGGCCCTTTCATATTCATTCCAGTCATGTCATCCATTCCGGTTTCCCCCATCGCCATATACCCAGGTACCTGAGAGCGTACCTTATCTTTCACATCATCTTGATTAACTCCAATCATATTAGGAGTATCATGTCCCATGGCATTCATGGGATGATGCCGACGGTGGCAATGCATCGCCCAGTCACCCGGCGTATCGGCCACAAACTCAATCGTTCTTGTTTGACCCGGCGCAACAAGCACTGTAGTTTCCGGCCATTGGGCAGATTCTGGGACATCTCCTCCATCGGTCGCTACAACTTTAAAATTAAATCCGTGAATATGAATAGGATGCTCCTCCTGTCCGACATTTCCAATACGAATTCGCACGCGATCGCCGGTCTTAACAACTAACGGATCTGTCCCCGGAAAAGCTCGACTGTTAAAGGTAAAAATATTGAAATCGGTCATAATATTTGGATTGGGCGTCGCCGTTCCCGGTTCGACGAACCATTCATTTAAAAAAATAGCAAAATCTCGATCAATCTTAGGGCCGGTCGGATTTTTAGGATGAATGATAAAAAATCCCATCGTGCCTAAACCCATTTGAACCATTTCATCGCCGTGAGAATGATACATAAAAGTCCCGTGCTGTTTTAATGTGAATTCATATTTAAATGTTTCACCCGGTTGAATTCCTTTCTGTGTTAATCCGGAAACGCCGTCCATGCCATTAGGCAATCTAACGCCATGCCAATGCACAGCGGTCTGTTCCGGTAATTTATTTGTTACAAAAATCCGTACGCGGTCACCCTCGATGGCCTCAATCGTAGGTCCCGGCGTTTGACCGTTATAACACCAAGCGTTAATAGTCATACCCAAAGCAATCTCATGTTTACATGGCTCGACGGTAAGTCGAAAAATCTTTGCCCCATCTTCTGCCATTGTCCAAGGCAAGGTACTTCCGTTCGGAGTAATGACAGGAGTATAAAATAATTTCTGAGTTGTAGCGGAAGATTGCGGAGACTTATTCTCTCCGTAAACAAAGGGGACTAATAAAAACATGATGTTGATTAATAAATAAAAAATACGTATTTTCATTTTTGATCTCCCTGATGGTGATGTTCTGATTCTGGGATCGATTCCACTGCAGCTTGTTTTTTAGGAACATTAGGCGTACCCATTGGAAGGATTTTCCCGATAGCATGTTCAAGCTCAGAACGACTGACCCAATAATCACGCAAAGCCACAATATAATCCCGACATGTATTGACCTCATCCTGTTTGACCCTGAGCAAATCATAGACCCCTTTAAGCATGTAATTATAATGAGATAATGTTTCTTTAATGATCTCTCGACGGACAGGAATAGATTCCAAATACGTCTTGACCACCTCTTTGTTGGTCATCAACTGACCATAGGCTAAACGGACCTCTAAACGCGCGTGGGCCTCCATGCTCTCAAATTTTCTTTGACTCATTTCAATTTGAGATTTGATACGGAGCCGATCCGCTTGTTTGTGATCAAAGATAGGAACCTCCGCCTCGAAAACCGGCCCCTTCACACGTGACCCATCGGTTTCTCGTTCAGTATTAAAACCGCCATTGACCGACGGAATTACGCCCAAATGAGCCAACGTTAATGCTTGTTCTAATGTTTTAATCTCTTGCCGTTTAATAGCCAAATCCAAACGATTTTCGACTGCTTGTTCTTCTAAATCCGAAAGAGGAAATTCATCCGATAATAAATCAGGCAATGACCCTTCGGCCTTCAACTCAATTTCATTCGAGGTTAACCCTAAAAGATTGCGTAACTGTTCTCGAGCTTTCTGATTCTCCAATTCGCTGCGTGATAACTCAATCTTAGCCTGTTGCCAAGCAACTTTATGTTCAGCCAAAACCAGATTATTGATATTTCCAGCTTGCCTTTGCCGCTGGGCCAACTCCCAATCAGATTCCTGCGCATTGTAAAAATCTTTGCGCAGTGAAAGCATCTCGACGGCGCCTTGCCAAACATAAAATTGGGTACGTACTTCTTCGATAAAATCGACAATGGTTTTTGTCAGTTCATACTCAGCCTGCTGAAACTGTTTATTGGCTATTCTTTTACGTAACGGCCAGAATAATAAATCCGTTACATCTTGTTTAACTTCAAACTCGGTATTCGTTTTAACCCCATCCTCGTTGGATTCACGAATCTTGGCTAAAAACATCGGATTATGAATTAACCCCGATTGCATTAAATCAGCCCGAGAAATACCCAAACCTACCAAAGAGGCTTTTAAAGAGGGATTATTTAAGACAGCAATCTTAACTGCTCCTTCGGCAGTCAAAGGATATTTCAAAATGGATTCTATTTCTTTTTGTGTATCAGTTTCACTTAACGGTTCGGTTAAATCCTGATTTAATCCTATCTGATTCTTAACGAGTCCATTAATTTTTTTGAGGCTTGCCTTTGTTGACGCCGAAGCACAGCCAGACAACAAGGTTAAACTTATAAAGCATACGAAAACACACAATCGATTGTTTATCATTTGACCTTCCTTTATTGTTCTACACCGACTCCATATTCATAAACCATACGTCCGCCGTTATACCCGGTAATAGATACAAAAATGACGATCAGTAAAGCAAAGAGAAAAAATATTGATCTAAAAGCTTTCGCATTTTTTTTCTTAACGATCCAAAGAATCGGCAAACTTATTAAAGATGTGCTCATCGTTAATAAAGCAAAGGTTTTGTGCAGATTCAGTACCGGATGGTGAAGATGTAAATGTTCTGCCTCGGATAAACCGGTCAGCACCACGAGGGGTGTAACTAACGTAGCCAGAATATACATATGGCTGGCAGTCCGATGTAGATTTTCTCTTTTTAAAAGTAAACTTAATACGTCCAATCCCATAGCACTTATAAAAAGCGCTATAGGAAAATGGACGCTTCGAGGATGCATTCCTTGGATATATAAAGCTGAAAGTATGTCCATAAACACATCCTTTTTTATTTACTTTTACCTTCTTTCATTTTTTTCTCTTTAGCTACCTCATCCTCGGCGATTTTGCTGTATTTTTTAGGATTCTTTTTGAAATCCTTGATGCACATCGGACAGCAAAGATTATAAATCTTGCCGTTATATTCGTATTTAACTGGTTCATCCCCCATAGTACCTTTCTCACCGGGAGCTGGAATTTTATCACCGCTTACGGGACAAATTTTGTTACCGACCTCAACAGCTTTTGAGGTTGATTCGGATTTGTTTTTATTTTCCATCATGGAACCCTTACTCTGATTCATGCCTTCATCAGCGGAAACATAACCGGCATAAATTAATAAAACAGCAAAGGTTAAAATAAAAAGTTTGGTTTTCATCTTAATATCCTCCTAATTGTTTTAAATTAAATGCAACAAAAAAGACAAAGCGGTCTTTAAGGTAAAGACCGAATGAAAGGCTTTATTGAGAGGATTTAAAGACGAAGATTGGAGTTCTTCAGGTAAAGAGGGATTGAAACAGCTGCAAATAAAGGAGGAGATCGATCAGACAATAAAGAAGATTGACTTAATAATGCGGCATTAAAGGAACGGCCAAGCATCACATCATTTTTAAAAAATTTCGTAAAAAGATGGGTCGATGCGGAGTCTGCGTTGAATGATTTACTAAAATCAGCAACAAATGTCTTTTGACACATGCAGTCATGTGAACTATGTGAGTCATGCTGATGGTCTGCTTTTTCGGATGGATCATGCGCGTGTTCGGGCTGATCATGGTCGCAGTGTTCTATTGTGGAAGCTCGCGCCTCTTCAAAAGCGCAACAAAAGATAAGTGTTGAAGAAAAAGTGAAGATTATGGTGAGCGAGATTATTATTTTGTAAAAATTCTTCATCAGGCAATAATTATATAATGACGAGATTTATAAAACAAGGAAAATAAAATTCTGGATTCCGTGATGTCTTTAGTGGAAAAACGACTGTACAAAATTCAGGGGCATCGTTATTTGAAAATTTTACGTTTGAAACTCAAAGGAATGGTTAAATAATCAAAACCTAAAACTGGAGCAACAAAGATTACAATAATCCACACAATCTTTTTACCAAAATCTCTGTCACTTTTGAGTCAATCAAAAACAGCAATATAATCCAGAATAAAAATGATTAAGCCACCTATGATAAACATCTTTTCTCCGGACGGTTAATATTGAAACGAATTTATGAATAGTGTCAATTAAAGCTTCGGAACTCCGCAAGCATCAGATATAAGCCCATCGACCGGGTCACATGTTACGTCCTCTCCTTCACTAGTACCGGAAGCATCCGCTTCGATTCCAACATCGGCTTCTCCTCCGGTTGTTTCTCCTGTTGTATCGACTTCTGCCGTGAGATCGGAGGTCGTGGTGACGGTCGAAACAGGTTGGGTCGTTATATCTGCACTTTCGACCGTATCTAATTGAGTCACATCTGTCGCGCTCCCCACTTCTGTCCCTGTGGAAGTTGTCTCTCCTGCGGTAAGGTCAGCATCAAGAATTTGTTTCTCTTCAAGTTCGCCGCTGGTATCAACGGTCGCATCGGCTTCCACTTTTCCCGATTCCAAATCCGCGCTTGCTCCGGCATCAACGATAGGATTGGTTGGAGTACCGGAGGATTCTTGAGTGCCCCCTGTCGTTGAACCGGATTCTGTCGTTGGAGGATTGGTTGTTTCTTGTGTCGTAGTTTCGCCTGTGCCGACTTGGGTTGAACCGCTGGGTTGGTCGGTTTGACCTGAAATCGTTATATCTGCCCCTTCGACACCCTCTTGTTGTCCGCTTATCTCAGAAGCACTGCCGACCTCGGCATCAACGGAAGTAACATCTTGTGCCCCAAGGTCTGCATCAAAAATCTGTTTATCCTCGAGTTCACCGCTCGTATCGACCATCGCATCAGCCTCGACTATTCCTGAACCCGGATTGACATTTACACCCGTATCAACAATAGGATTAATCGAACCTTCGGTAGGTCCTGCGCCGGACTCCGTACCCCCGCTTTCCGTCGAAGTTTCGCCGATTCCGGTTCCGCCTGTACCCGCTGCAGTATCGATAGGATTGTTAACCGGTTCAACTGGTGATTCACTTGTGCCTGTATTTATTGGAGGATTTGTTTTTTCCGTCACGGTCTCACCGATGACGGTTTCAACTGAACCGCTTGCGCCTGGGCCCACATTATTCGAATGATTTGTTTCTTCTGTATAAACAAAACCGTGATTTCCACTGATAAAAGATTTCGAGGAATCAATGGGCTTTCTCTGTGACCCTTGGTGAGAAGAAATCGTTTGGTGAACATTCGACAGAGGCGTTGTTCCGCTTCCAGGTTTTCCTGAGAAACTTCCCGGTGCTTGAATACGGCTTCCTTGCTCCATGCCTCCCATCTCACGATCAACCGTAATGTGCCTGTCATCATCGGCCAAAGCCAAAGACGAAAGCACAAGCAATCCGATTGCGCTAAAAAAAATTTTCTTCATGTATTTTGACATAAGTTCATTTTTCTTTTTATCAACTAAAACGAAAAAACAACTTCCATGCCCGCGATATGCCGTGTGCGATCAAACAAATCATTGTCATTCTCTGAATTAATAAAGCGATAAAAAGCTCTCGTGGCAAGATTCGGTTTCCAATGATGTGTTACACCGCTGTAAATGTCCCAGCGTTTATCGTGCCGTTCTCTAGTATCTAATGATGACAAAGATACAAAATCAGGATATGTCCCCCAATCAAATCCCATCGATACATCAAGGTCTGTCTTTTTACAGAAATAAAGCGGCGTATGAATGTCCACACTCGCCAGCGCGCCATCACGATTAAAATTATCTCCACGCGTTTGATTGAAATTGCCTTCCCCTTTAATAAAGAAGAAACTTTTAAGATCTCGTGTATAAAAATATTGAGTTACGCCAAGGGCCTCACGGATACCGTCGCGGGATGTCTGGTCGGGATTAGCGCCATCGGGACCGTAATTTAAAATACCGAATCGTCCGTAAAAATGCGTCTGCGTCTTAGGCCAAAAAGAAGTATCCGCGCTGACAAAAAACCGATTCACAATCGAAAAAAGATCGCTTCTTAAAAAATTCACGCGAAAATCATAACGGCTCCCCCAAAGAACCGAACGTTCCCCAACGAATGTCCGCTTTTTAGCATCAAAAGCAAACCCTTGAGAGGTAAAATCCACTTCATTAGCGCCACGGCTATGAAGATACTCGTTTCCTATATATAAAACATCCAGACGAAAATCTTTTTCCAGCCGCAAAGGATATCCGGCGCTCAGTTCAAACAAATAAAGAGCAGAGGACTTTTTACTTTCCACTAACAGATTTTTGTTGTCCGGTAAAAGTAATGGATTACTGTCATAAGCAATTCCTGTCTTGCCCACAACGTACGGTTTCTTTTTAACCGGTTGGGCAGCCGTCCGGACATTGCGATGCAAACGGTTTAATTGTGCTTGGGCCCAGTGCCGGTATTCTTGAGATGCCGCGTGTTGAGCAACAAAACGTAGTTCCTTCTCAGCTCTCGCATATTCATCTTTCTTGAGGTAAGCCAAACCAAGGAACAATCGGGTGGGAATGTCATTCGGGTAGGCCGCTAAAATCTCTTGATAAAGCTGGATGGCTTTGTTCGATTGTTTGAGCTTCTCTAAAGTCAAAGCTCGGTAACGCAGGATCAGCGCATCATGGGGATGTTTTTTCAGAAGTTCATCAGAAGCTTTTAATGCTTTTTCATATTCTTTATTTTTAAAGAATCTTGTGAAATCCGTGGAAAGAAATTCTTTAGAAATAATTGGTGCCGCCAATGAAGCGGAACTAATGAAGAGTGTAATGAAAAAAGTGATGACTGGCCTAAGTGATTTATTCAATCATATTCCTAGTTAAGCAGAATCTTTTTATTCATTTAAAATACGAAATTTTTTTATTATAGTAACCATATTCTTGAATCAAATAGGACCGTGATGCTTTTAATTAACTTAATCCTCCTTTGATATTTTTAGAGAAAAATTTGAAGAAGCGATTAATTTAAGACATAATTCTTTATATACCGAAAACAATCACGCCACAAGCGTTATGATAAGTATTTTCATTTTATTAATTTACGTAATTTTTAGAAAATCTAATTTTTTATCATCCGAACTAAAAACTAGAAGTTGTCTCATAAATACTGTCTAAGAAAAATAACGATACATCCTAATTGAACAAAAGCTAGAAAGTTTTGAGAATGATATTCATACCTAACGACAATACGACGAAAATTTTGCAACCAAGCAAACAGACGTTCAA
>OBEQ010183657.1_pt1 | contig 13041 bp, 6 predicted proteins | sample 1670901 | NCBI WGS metagenome assembly OBEQ01 (sample SAMEA104232315, study PRJEB22302) | groundwater metagenome | biome: forest; feature: aquifer; material: groundwater | place: USA | collected 2011-08-07 | depth 5.4 m
ACGGCATTCCGTGCTGCGGATTTGAGCGGGGCGGGCGCACTGGGCGGCTATCTGGCGTTTCGTGAAAATTCGCTTTATCCGGCGCAGGATGCGCTCGGCCGGATCGCCATCAATCTCGCGGCATCGTTCAATCTGCAACATACGGCGGGACAGGATTTGAGCGGCACAGCCGGGGGTAATTTCTTCACCCAGGCATCTCCGCGTGTCGTGGCCAACAGCGCCAACGCTGGCAGCGGTGTAGTCACCGCGACGATCGGCACCGCTGGGTCGCTGACCGGCGATAACTACCGTTTGCAATATGACGGCACCAACTATCTGCTGACCAACCAGACCAGCAACGTGACGACCACCTACGCTACCCTGCCGCAAACCGTCAACGGTGTGACGATTGCCATCAGCGGCTCGCCCAGCGCCAATGATTCATTCCTGATTCAACCGACGCGTGACGGCGCGCGCAACATTGCCTCGCTGATTACCGATGTCAGAGCGATTGCTGCCGCCGCACCGAACGTCAGTACGGCGGTGGGCGGCGGCAACACCGGCAGCGGCGCAGTCACCAGCTCCGTGATTGCGATCCCGGCGGCGGCGGGCTTCAACTACAGCACTTCGGTGCAGATCCGCTTTACCAGTGCGACGGCCTATGAGTTGCGCACAGGTGCGCCGGGTTTTGCCACCGTCGCCACGACCGGCGCCATTGCCGGTGGCGGCGGTACCACCACCGTCACCTACAACGGCTGGACTGTGACCCTGACCGGCACCCCGGCCGCCGCCGACACCTTCACTGTCAGCTTTGCCGCATCGGGGCCGGGTGATAACCGCAACGCAGTGGCGCTCGGAAATTTGCAAACCACGCAGATGGTGGGAGGAACCGCCAGCCTGCAGGAATCGTATTCGCAAATGGTCAGCTCAGTCGGCAACAAGGCGCGTGAAATCCAGGTCAGCAGCCGGGCGCAAGACAACATGCTGGAGAGCACGATCTCGGCGCAGCAATCCATCTCCGGCGTCAATCTCGACGAAGAGGCTTCCAACCTGTTGCGCTACCAGCAAGCCTACTCGGCCGCCGGCCGTGTGATCGGGATTGCCAACGACATGTTCAAGGAATTGCTCGATGCCACGCGGGCATAAGCAAGAACGAGGTTAAATCATGAGCATGAGAGTCAGCACCAATCAGATGTTCAATGTAGCCAGCAGCGGCATGTCACGCCAGCAGGCCGACATGATCCGTTTGCAGCAGCAGTTGGCTGCAGGGAAACGCCTGCTGGCGCCAGCGGACGATCCGGTGGCATCCAGCACCGTGTTGACCGAAGATCAGTCGGTCGCCCAACTGGAACAATTCCAGCGCAACATCGACACGGCCAATCATCACATCAGTCTGGGCGAGAGTGTGCTGTCACAGATGGATGAGATTGCCCAAGGCACGCGACAGCTGCTGGTGAGCGCGGGCAATGCCGTGTTGTCCGCCGCCGATCGCGCGTCGATTGCGACCCAGTTGCGCGAGCAACTGAAGTCCTTGATCGCACTGTCCAATACCCAGGATGGCAATGGCCATTTCCTGTTCTCCGGCTACCGGGATTCCACCGCGCCCTATGCACAGACCTCGACTGGCGCAAGCTATGCCGGGGATACCGGTCAACCCTTGTTGCAGGTCGGTTCCCGCCGCTATATCGAAACCGCCAATACCGGTAGTCAGGCTTTTGAATTGGCCCCGACCGGCAATGGCACCTTTGCCACCACCATCAGCGATCCGGCCGCCTCGCCGGCCGTCACCAACGCGGGCAGTGGCTTGATCGACAACGGCCGGGTGATCACACCCTCCGGCTATACCGGGCAAACCTTCATCATCAAGTTCAACGCCGGCGGCTCCACCTACGATGTGATCCAGCGCACCGCCGGTGTCGAAACCACCTTGTCCACCAACAACGGTTATGGCGGCGGCAATACCATTTCTCTGGCGGGCGGTGCGATTGAAGTGAACATCAGCGGCGCGCCGGTCTCCGGGGATCGTTTTGTGGTGGCGCCCAGTTCGACCCAGAATATTTTCACCACCGTGCAAAGCGCGATCAATGCCTTGACTGCCTGGACGCCTGGGGCCTTGCCCTCCACCGTCTATAACGATGCCCTGCGCCTGGCGCTCACCAATCTCGATCAGGCCACCAACACCATGCTGACGGTACGCACCGGCATGGGCGCGCGGATGAACGAACTGGATACGCTGAAGTCGGCCAATGAAGGTACAAAAATCGAACACACCCAGCGCATTGCAGAACTGGAAGATATTGACTACACCGAGGCCATCAGCGATCTGAGCCATAAACAAATGGCGATGCAAGCCGCCCAGGAATCGTTTGTGCGTATTTCCGGCTTGTCGTTGTTTGATTACATGCGGTGATAGAAGTGGTGACGCGTGACCAGTTTCTTCTTTGAGTAAGGGCAGTAAACAGTTTTACCGCCAAGACGCCAAGAGCGCCAAGAAAAAACAATGGCCTTTGTCTTTCCTTGGCGCTCTTGGTGTCTTGGCGGTTTATTGTTTTTACATTTCTTTAGTCACCCGTCACCGTTTCTTCCACCTCATGCAGCACCATATTGACCGGTGCATCGTCGTGATAGATCGACTTGATTTTGAGGATTTGATCCCACGCACCGAAAAATGCTTCGACGCATTCGGGGTCAAAATGCTGGCCGCTTTGTTCGCGCAGGTAGCGGCAGGCTTCTTCGTTTGACCACGCTTGTTTATAGGGACGCACCGAAGTGAGCGCGTCGAATACATCGGCGATTGCCACGATGCGGCCAAACAGCGGGATGTCATTGCTTTTCAAACCTTGTGGATAGCCTGTGCCATTCCATTTTTCATGGTGGCTATAGGCAATCATGGCGGCTGCCTGAATGGTTGGCGATGGGCTGTGCCGGAGAATTTCCCAACCATGAGCGGCATGCAGTTTCATGATCTCGAATTCGGCGGGGGTCAGTTTGCCCGGCTTGAGCAGGATGCTGTCGGGCGTGCCCAGCTTGCCGACGTCGTGCATCGGTGCCGCGCGCAGCAACAACTGCTGGTCTGCCGCCGACAAGCCCAGGGTGGATGCAATCACGCGCGCGTAGTTCGCCATGCGCATGATATGGGCACCGGTTTCCGGGTCACGAAACTCGGCCGCCTTGCCCAGATGGAACAGCGTGTCCTGTTCGCGCCGGACGATTTCCTGGGTGGCCTTTTCCACCTCGCTGCGCAGCCAGCCGGCTTGATCGGCGAGCGTCTTGCTGTGTTGGCGCAGCGCCAGCAGATTGCGGCTGCGCGCGAGAAATTCGACGGTGTCGATCGGCTTGGTGAGAAAATCGTTGGCGCCGGCCGACAGGGCTTCATAGCGCACCGTGCGTTCGTCGTTGGCGGTGACCATGATGATGGGAATCTCGCCATGGGCGGGCAGGGCGCGGAACGCGCGAATAAAGTCGATGCCATTCATGCCGGGCATCATGTAATCGACATAGAGCAGATCTACCGCATGATCTTTGCACCATGCCAATGCTTCCGCCGGATGCAACAGACCCACCGAGGTGGTGTGCTCCAGTTTCTTGATCAATGCTGTCAGCAGGGTGATGTTGACCTGGTTGTCATCGACAATCAAAATTTGCATGGTTTTATTCCCTCCGCAGGATTATCGGTGGCGGAATGGCGTTCTTGACTGGTGCCCATCTGTTAAACATTCATAACTGGGGCGTCTGGGGGCGAATTCCAGCGGAAAAGCAGGGGTATTCATCGTTTTGTTAAAAATTGATTCGGATAAGCTGCTCCTAGGTCATTGAATATCGAACGTATCCATGGCAACCCAAATCCCCGACTCCAAGGCAAAAGCGGCCAAGCCCGCTGGCGCTGCGCCCGATCTGAGTAATCCGACCGAGGTGGCGCGCGAAGCGATGAAGCGTCTGGCGGTACAGCGCATCGCACCCACGCCGGAAGCCTACGGCCGCGCCTATGCCGAAGTGTCCGGGCAGGCACTGGCGCCAGCCGCGACCGTGCATCCTCTGTTGGGCAGCATGAAGCAACTGGCCTCCGAACTGCGCGAATCGAGCCAGGGTCGCCGGGTCGCGCAGCCACTGGTGCAGGCGCTGGAACAAAGCAACTGGGATCAGGTGCGGCAGACCTTGCTCAAGCTGGCGCAGGATCCGCAGGAAGAGCCGCAACAATGGCCCGATCTGGTGCGCGATCTGTTGCGGCAATGGGAGACCCGTCAGGAAGGTTTGACCCAGGCACGCAAACGCGATGGCCTGGACCATGTGCTCAACACTTTTGGCAACCATCCGGCAAAACTCTATCCACGGTTGCGCGCGCTGACAAAATCCTGGGCCGAAGGCAAGCCACAAGCGGCCGATCAACCGCTGGTCGATGATGACGTCGCGGTCACCGGCACCCCGGCAACCGCCAGCGCACCGATTGAATTGGCGCCAACACATCGGCCGGTAGCGCACAAAAGCGCGCAAGAGATTGCGGCGCTCGACCCAGTCCGCATCCGCAGCGCCGATCAGGAAGCGCCTGCCCTGCGCGAATTGTTGGCGCAGACCATGATGTATGCCGTGACCCAGCGGCTCGGCTATTCCGTGGAAATGGAACAGGCCGCCACCGAACTGGCGATGCGTTGCCGTCGCGTCGGCACGCTGGCCGACATCAATCAGATCAGCGCCGACATGAAGCAATTCTGGATTCAACTGGAACTGCGTGGCGAGACGCTCGACCAGATGGTCAAGGGCCTGCTGACCCTGCTGCAACTGCTGGTGCACAACATGAGCGACTTGATGGAAGACGACCGCTGGGTCAAGGGTCAGGTCGCTCGCATGCAAACCATTCTGGATCAACCGATATCACCCCGCGCACTGGAGCAGGCCACCGAAGGTTTCCGCGAATTCATCCATCGTCAGGGCGTACTCAAAACCAGTCTCGACGAAGCCAAGCAGGCGATTCGCAATATGGTGCAGGTATTCGTCGAACGCTTGACGGTGATGAGCGAAAGCACCGGCGTTTATTCGGAGCGGATCGAAGGCTACGCCGAGCAACTCAAGGGCGCGAACGACCTGCCCAAACTCTCGATGCTGGTGGAACACCTGATGCAGGACACCCGCACCATCCAGGCCGAAATGGTGCGCTCGCATGAAGAACTGAAAGCGACGCGCAAGCAGGTGCAGGAATACGAAAGCAAGGTTTCGGATCTGCAAAGTTCATTGCAAACCCTGTCCGAACTCATCAGCCACGACCCGCTCACCAACACCCTGAACCGGCGCGGCATGGAACAACTGTTTGAAATCGAAGTATCGCGTTGCGAACGGCGCGGCAAACCAATGTCACTGGCGATGCTCGATATCGACAACTTCAAGCAACTCAACGACCTGCTCGGGCATCAAGCCGGCGATCAGGCGCTCGCACACCTGTCCACCATCTTGCGCCAGGTGATTCGCCCCGCCGATGCGGTGGCGCGTTTCGGCGGTGAAGAATTCGTCATCATCCTGCCCGAAACCGATCTGCACGAAGCCGAACGCGTGATCGTGCGCGTGCAGCGCGAACTGACCAAACGATTCTTCCTGCATAACAATGAAAAAGTGCTGATCACCTTCTCCGCCGGCGTCGCCGCACGCCAGCCCGGCGAAGCCCGCGACGCACTGATCGAGCGCGCCGACCAAGCCATGTACCAAGCCAAACGCGCCGGCAAGAACCGCGTCACGACGGCGGCCTGAACAACGTTCTTTCCGCGCGTTTCTCCAGCGCGATGGCATCAGCAAAATCAGGGAACCATTGGCCACCAAGTCACAGAGACACAGAGGAAGACAAAACCCATAACCGCAGAGACGCAGAGAGTGCAGAGAAATTCAAAAACACTTTTGTTTTTCTCTGCGCGCTCTGCGTCTCTGCGGTTAAGTTCTTTTGGGCTGTCTTCCTCTGTGTCTCTGTGACTCGGTGGCCAATGGTTTTTCTTCGTATCGCTTGACCGATCCCGAATCGATACTTACCTCAATTTGTCTGCCTATTCGGCCGTTATTCGCAGGTGGCGCGTGGCGCCGATCGACTGAATTACGCAGACATCCATGAATTCCCTTTCCGCCGGACAACGCGCCAGCGCCGCTTCAGACGCGGTGCAGGACGCCGCGCAGTCGCAGGACATACCGCTGGGGCGTGGGCGCTTGCGGTTGTCCTTACTGTTGCTGCCGGCCGGCCTGACCTTGCTGTTGACGGTGTGGGGTTTTAACGCCTTGCAGCAGCGCGCCCAGGAACGTTTGCGCCAGCAGATGGAACAGACCGCCGATCAGGTGAAGACGCTGATCCAGCTGCGCCTGTGGCAAATCGAGCAGCTCATGCGGGCCCAGGTGCAGCGGACGGAAGAAGCCCCGGCGGCGCTGCACAGTGGTGCGACGTTCGAGTGGGTGGGGCTGCAAGAGCCATGGCGCAGCCTGCGCGTGCTGCCAGTGGGTGAGATGGCGTTACGCGGCGTGCGGCCTGCCAATTCGCAGATCCTGTCTGCGGCGCTGCGCGCTGCACGCAGCAGTGCGGCCATGGAAACGACGGAAATGTTTTTGTTTGAGCGCGGGTTGGACAGCAGGACCTTGGCGCAATTTGTCTATCCCGGCGCAGCATCCGGGCCAGCCTCCGGCACCCCGGATGCTGCGCTGGTGATGACGCTGGATCTGGACTGGCTGCTCGAAAGCGTGGTCGGGCCGGATAGTGGACATTATGAAATCGTCCTGTTGCCGGATGAGGCGTCTCCCCTGCTTTCTCGAACCCACACCGTGCAAGTGCGCCATCAGCCGGGTCAGTCGGGATCGAATATGTATGCACGGATACGCGGGGTGACGAGTACCCGCGTGATTCGCATTGGCACGCAAGCCTGGCTGTTGCAATTGCAGCCGACCGCGCTGACGGCGCCGGCACGGGAAGGCCGGGTCGAACAAGCGGTGCTGGTGGCGGGTGCAATTCTGACGCTGATACTCGGCCTGTTGGGCGGACTGCTGTGGCGCAGCCGGATGCACGCGGAAGTGCTGGCGGAGCGCAAGACACGTGAATTTCTCATCAGCCAGTCGCGCTTTCAGCGCGCCGTCAGCGGTACCCAGGATGGGGTCTGGGATTATGACGTGCCGGAAAACAGGAGTTATTTTTCACCGCGCCTGTTTGAATTGCTGGGGTTTGAAGAGAATCTGGCGGTGGCGTCGTTTGACTGGCTGGCGCAGCGCGTGGTCGAGCCGATGCAGAATAGCTGGCGGCTCTGGTGCAAGGAATGGCTGGCGCAGGGACAGCAGTTCGAAGTGGAAGTGCAGCTACGGCGCGAAGACGGCGGCGCCCACTGGTTTCGCGTGCGCGGCCAGTCGCTGGTCAATGCCGAGGGTGAGGTGAGTTACATGTCCGGCGCACTGTCGGATATCCAGGTTGAAAAAGATGCCGCGCTGCGCGAAGAGTTGATGGTCAACCTGACCGAGTCGAGCCCCGATGTGATCATGGCGTTCGATCTGGAAGGCAAGGTGCTGTACATGAACAATGCCGGCCTGCAATTGTTTGGCAGCGATCAGATCAACGCCATGGGGGTGACCCACCTGTTTTCGCAGGAAGATGTGTCGGTGGAACGCAAGGTCGCTTTGCCACAGGGCGATTCGGCTTCGGTGTGGGGCGGCGAAACCGAATTGATTACGACCGACGGTCGCGTCATTCCGGTGTCGCAAGTGATTATCGGCCATCGTGGCAACACCGGCACAGTCGAGTATTACTCGACCGTGCTGCGCGACATCAGCGTTATCAAGCAGGGGCAGGATGCCTTGCGCGAATTGAGCGATCGCTTTGAACGCGCATTGAATGCCTCCAACGACGGCGTGTTTGAACGGCGCGTTGGCGAAGACCGTATGACGCTGTCGCCGCGCTTCAAGCAGATCTTGGGGCATGGTCCTGACATGCCGGAATCGCGCGAATTCATTTATAACAATATGCACCCGGAAGATCAGCTGCGGTTTCTGGCGATGGTGCGCGAGAAGGATGTGCAGGGCGGCAAATGGTCGATCGAGATCCGGGTGCGCGACCAGTTCGGCGTTTATCACTGGCTGCATTCGCGTGGCGAAGTGCTGCTGGATGCCGAGGGCAAGCCCGAACTGTATTCCGGGGTCTGGACCAATATTGACGAGCGCAAACAACTGGAAGATGAGTTGCGTCAGCACCGCGACAATCTCGCCAGCCTGGTGGAAGAGCGCACCGCCAGGCTGGTACAGGCACGCGACGAGGCGCAACAGGCGAATCAGGTCAAGAGCGAGTTTCTCGCCAACATGAGCCACGAACTGCGTACCCCCATGCATGCCATTCTCAGTTTCGCCCGTTTCGGCGTGGAAAAATGGGATCGGGTCGAGCTGGCCAAACTCAAACACTGGTTTGAAAACATCTACACGAGCGGTTCGCGGCTGCTCGACTTGCTCAACAATCTGCTGGATCTGTCGAAGCTGGAAGCCGGCAAGATGCAGCTTGACTTGCGCGTCCAGGAAACCGTAACGATTGCCCGCGATCTGCTGATTGAGTTTGAAGCACTGGCCAAGAACAAGGAACTACAAATCAATCTCGACCTTCCGTTGACGGGGTGCGGTGAGCCCCTCGCCACGCTGGCCTGGGTGGACACCACCCGCTTCATGCAGGTGCTGCGCAATCTGTTGTCCAACGCGATCAAGTTCAGCCCGACCGGAACGCTGATTACCCTGCGCTGGAGTGTGGGCCAGATGAGCATTGGGCGCCGTGCCACCGATACGCAGCAGGTCGAGGCACTGATCATTGAAGTCTCCGATCAAGGCATGGGCATCCCCGAGGATGAACTGGAAAGCGTGTTCGATAAATTCATCCAGTCGTCCAAAACCAAGAGTGGCGCAGGCGGTACCGGCCTGGGCCTGTCGATCTGCCGCGAAATCATGCTCGCCCACCACGGCACACTGATCGCGCGCAACAACACCGACGTCGGCGCAACCTTTGAAATCCGCCTGCCACTGATCGACCCTGAAACCGTCTGGCCCAAGACGCCGGAAGATGCAGCCGAGGAAAAGGCGGTTGAACTGATTTGAGTGAATGACAGATTAAAGGCAACCGCAGAGACGCAGAGATCGCAGAGAAGAACCATCAAATGTTTTGATTTTCGCTGCGATCTCTGCGCTCTCTGCGGTTAGGTTTTTGCACACACGGAAGGATAAGCAATGACGCAACAAGCACGCATCCTGCTGGTCGATGATGAGCCGCTGAATCTTGAGATTCTCAGCGAGTATCTCGACGACCCACGCTACATTCTCGTGAGCGCGGAGAACGGCGCGCAGGCCTGGGACTGTTTGCAGCAGGCGGAGGAGCCGTTTGATGTGGTGGTGCTGGATCGCATGATGCCGGTGATGAATGGCATGGAGTTGTTGGCCAAAATCAAGGCGGATGCCCGGTTTGCGACGCTGCCGGTGATTTTGCAAACGGCGGCGGCGAGCAAGGAACAGATCGCCGAAGGATTGCGGCAAGGTGCGTTTTATTATCTGGCCAAGCCTTACGAACGCGAAATCCTGTTGTCGATTCTCGAATCGGCGCTCAAGGATCAGGGACTCAAGCGCGCCTTGCAGGCGCAGATCAAGAATCGCGACAGCGCGATCGGATTGTTGACGCAGGGTCAATTCTCCTTCCAGACCCTGGATGAAGCGCGCCACCTCGCTACTTTCTTGGCTGCGCTGTGCCCGCAGCCGGAAACGACCGTGATCGGCCTGGCTGAATTGCTGATCAACGCCGTTGAGCATGGCAATCTGGCCATCAGCTATGAAGACAAAACCCGTTTGAATGAGAAGGGCAGTTGGCAAGAGGAAATCGAACGCCGCCTGCGTCAGCCCGAATATACCGACCGACGCGTGCGCGTCGAATATCAGCGCCATGACGCAGACTTGAAGTTCACCATCACCGACGAAGGTGCCGGATTCAAACCGGAAAGCTATCTTGAAATGAGCACTGATCGCGCCTTCGACAGCCACGGCCGCGGCATCGCCATGGCCAGAATGCTCAGCTTTTCACGGCTGGAGTATCAGGGGAAGGGGAATGTGGTGGTGGCGGAGGTTGATGCGGTGACAGGTGACAGGTGACGAGTGACGAGTGACGAGTGACGAGTGACGAGTGACGAGTGACGAGTGACGAGTGACAATGGCGTGATCTGCTCCCCTCCCCCGCGAGGGGGGAGGGGAGCAGATCGCGCACCAGCCACCAGTCACTCGTCTCTCACTCCACCAGCCCATGCTTCAGCGCGTAATGCATCAACTCGGCGTTGTTGCTCATGTTCATTTTTTCCATGATGCGGGCACGATAGACGCTGACGGTTTTGGGCGAGAGGGCAATTTCTTCGGCGATCTCCGATAGTTTTTTGCCGGAGGCGATCAGGCGCAGGGTCTGGAATTCGCGGTCGGACAGTTTTTCGTGCGGCAGGCCGGTGGTTTCTTCGGCCACGTGCATGGCCAGTGATTCGGCCAGTTCCGGGGTGATGTATTTCTTGCCGCGCGCGACGGTCTGAATTGCTTCCACCAGTTTCTCGGGCGCACTGTTCTTGTTCAGGTAGCCGGAGGCCCCGGCTTTCAGTGCGCGTACTGCGTATTGATCTTCCGGGTACATCGACAGCATCAGCACATGCACGCTGGGTTTGTGCTGCTTGACCAGTTTGAGAATCTCGATGCCATTCTTGCCCGGCATTGAAATATCCAGCAGCAACACATCGAAATCGAGCTGGCGCATGGAACGTGACAGGTCGGCATAGTGTTCGCCTTCGCCGATAATCTGCATGTCCGGGTGCTCGCCGACAATCTGGCGCAAACCCTTGCGTACGATGGCGTGGTCGTCGGTAATGAAAACGCGGATCATGTTCTTTTCAGTCTGCCTAAAAACTATAAATCAATTAACCGCCAAGACGCCAAAACGCTAAGAGCGCCAGGAAGACCTGATGGGCCGGCTTGCGGGTACCCCATGCGATACCCACCAATACTTCCTTTGCTTTCCTTGGCGCTCTTGGCGTCTTGGCGGTTCCATGGGTTTTTCAGCCCGCCCTGCATCAAGCCGACGGATTATCCATCATTCGCGGGATCGATAACATCAGTGTAGTGCCCTTGCCGGGTGCGCTGCTGACATCCAGCCAGCCGGACAGAATGCGCGCGCGTTCGTTCATGCCGCGAATGCCGAAGGAGTTCGGTTTGGTGAGCGATTTGGCGTCGATGCCGATGCCGTTGTCGTGAATCTCCAGCGTGATGCGGTCGTCGGTGGCGAACAGTTCAACATCGACGCGTTTGGCTTGCGCATGTTTGAGAATGTTGGTGAGGGCTTCCTGCACCACGCGGTAGATCACGGTGGCGGCTTGTTTGTCCAGTTCCAGTTCTTCCAGATTGCAAGTGAAATTGACGCGCAGATTGGTGCGCCGGCGGAATTCGCCAATTTCCCATTCCAGTGCCGGCACAATGCCCAGGTCGAGAATCGCCGGACGCAAGGAGCGGGCAATGCGCGAGGTCGAGGCGACCGCGTGATCGAGCAGTTGCTGCATATCCACCAGCGTGTTTTCCAGCTCTCCGGAGGCGGCGGGTTCGACCTGCCTGGCCAGGCTCTTCAGACGTTTGCGCAGCAGCATCACATCCGCCTTGAGCTTGGTCATGGTGCCGCCCAGATCGTCGTGGATTTCGCGTGCGATATCGGCACGCTCGGTTTCCTTCACTTGCTCCATGTGCGCCGACAGGGCGCGCAATTCGTCTTGCGAGACTTGCAGCCATTCCTCAGCCGATTTTTGCTGGGTGATGTCGATGATGATGCCGTCCCAGACGGTGTAATCCATCACCAGCGGGCGTGGCGAGGCGGCAAAATACAACCAGCGCGGATGCTGGCCGGTGGGGAAAATTCGCCCCTGCCAGCGGAAGGTATCGCCGCTGGCAGCCGCCTGTGCCAGCGTTTCGCGGAACTGCTCGCGGTCAGCCGGGCCGAGCAGCGAGGTGAGTGTAAAGGGTTGCCTGGTGAATTCGTCGGCGCTGATGCCAAACAGCTGGTGCGCGCCTTCACTGACATAGGGAACCATCACCGAACGCTCACCCAGATGGAACAGAATCTGGAATACCACGCCCGGCAGGTTGGAAGTGATGGCCGACAGCTTGATCTCGTTTTCCTGTCGGGCTTGCTCGAGCCGGCGCTGTTCAGTGACGTCGGCGATGAAGGCGACCATGCCGACCGATGCGCCGGCGTCGTTGCGGATCAGCGGGGCGGCGGTGACGCTGATGTCCACCAGCGACCCCTCGGGTCGCTCCAGCAAGGCGGAAAAGTTCACCAGTTTCTGGCCGGTACACAGTTGCTTGTAGAGCAGGTTGATTTCACGCAGCAAGGGTTCACGGGCGTGTTCGAGGAACTGACCCTGGGCCAGGGCGGTCGGGATGCCGAGCATGCGTTCGGCGGTCTGGTTCCAGACCGACACCCGGTGCTGTTCATCCACCACCACAATCGCCAGCGGTGACGCCGCCACCAGGGTTTGCAGACGTTCCAGGCTGTCCTGCAAGGATTGCTCGGCGCGGCGTTGTTGCAAGCGTTGTTCGGCGGCCTTGATGGCGCGGTGGATGGCGGGGCGCAGGCGGCGCATGCTGCCCTTCATCACGTAGTCGTCGGCGCCCGCCAGCATGGCATTGACCGCATGATCTTCACCGATGGTGCCCGACACGATCAAAAAGGGAATGTCGTGCTGTTCCTGCTTGAGCAGCGCCAGTGCCCGGTGCGAGCTGAAGCGGGGCAGATTGTGATCCGACAGGATGACGTCCCAGCGCCCGGTGCGCAGCGCATCCAGAAAACCCGGTTCATCCTCGATACGCCGCGCTTCCATCTGCGGCATTTCACGGCGCAAGTCGATGCACACCAATTCGAAATCGCTTTCCGAATCCTCGATCACCAGAACCCGTAGCGGTGCTGCGGCAGGCGTTGCGCTTTCGGAGGCGGCAGGGGAAGCGGGCTGGTGTGGCGTGGGCATGGTTTGGGTGCTTTGCTGTAACCGTTGCTCAATCAGTGTTGCCGCCTTGCGGCAGGCT
>OBEQ010507532.1_pt1 | contig 13041 bp, 12 predicted proteins | sample 1670901 | NCBI WGS metagenome assembly OBEQ01 (sample SAMEA104232315, study PRJEB22302) | groundwater metagenome | biome: forest; feature: aquifer; material: groundwater | place: USA | collected 2011-08-07 | depth 5.4 m
CCTGTGGTTTTGGTTGCAGTGCTCCAGAGCTGTAGTCTGGCAAAATGCTTATGAGCAGCTTACCAGAAAGACGGGCTAAAGTGTCAGAGAGTGTCAGGAAGGTGTCATTGGGGTCTATAGGTAGGCGTTCTTGCACGAGGATGGGTCCGTGGTCAACTAGTTCATTAAGCACAAAAATACTGGTTCCTGTTTCTGTGTCACCATTAAGTAATGCATATTGTATTGGAGAAGCTCCTCGGTATTTTGGTAAAACAGAAAAATGAATGTTTAAGGTTTTAAACTTTGGCATTTCAATAATCTCTGTTGGAAGAATTTTGCCATAGGATACAACTATAAAAATATCTGCAGCAAAGTTTTGAAGTTCTAGTCTGAGTATATCGTTATTTTTTAGGGTTTGGGGTTTAATTGTATGCAGGCCCAATTCAGAAGCCAGGACACTTACCGGGCTTTGTGTAATAATTTGTTTTTTTCCAACTGCTGCGTCTGGGCGGGTTACTACTGCAGCCACACTATGGTGTTTATGTAGTTCTTCTAAAATAGGCAGAGCAACATTGGAAGTACCAAAAAATACTAGCTTCATCTGAGTTAATTTAGTTTTTTCATGAGCACTCGGAGCACTTCTGCTTCGTTTCTACAATCGTTTAGTGCATCATGGCGGGGAAGTAAAGGGATATGCAAAAGTTTTACTAAGTCTTCAAAGGCAAAACCCATTGGGTATTTTTTGTTTGGAAATTTTCCTTGTGAGCTTAAAAAGCTGCACGCAAGTGGCCAAATGTTAAAAGAATGATGATCAAACGGGTAAGGCTCGTGTATATAATTGTAAGCTTTTTTTAAAAATGGGCCATCTACAAAATCTCCGGCCCAGTGAGCGAGTAATACTGGGCTCTTGTGCAACATACTAAATTCTTTAAGCGCTTGCCTTATGGGGAGAGCTTCTTTTTTAAGTACAGCTCGGGCAATACCATTTACCTGCATGGAAACTGGGTCCCAGTTACGCCAGTTTGTTGGTTGTAAGTATCGGTTGAAACTCGCCTTCTCTTTAAGTGTCTTTTTGTCTAATAAAATTCCCGCAAGCTGAATAAGATCATGCGTGCAAGGGTTTAGTCCTGTAGATTCTATATCAATAAGGAGCAAATCGCGGTAAAACATATATAATTATGCGTGAGTGATAATTCTTCTGAGTACCTCAGCTTCAAGGCGTACTCGTTCTAAGGCATTTTGAGGATGACTCAATTTTAACCCAAAATGATCAAGTAAGCTATTAAAGGTCGGCATTTTTTTCAAACCAAAACTGAGTAAATATACATAGCCAAGTGTCCATATATCTAGAATATGGTAGTCGAACTCAAAAGGGATAAGGTATTTTTTGTATGCATTTTTTAGAAAAAATGCATTTGCGAGGTAGTGACAACTGAGTATTACTTGCGCCCCAAAGGTGTCGTGAAAATGTTTAAATACGTCGGCTGCTTTAGGAGAAGCTCTTAGTTCCTTAAATGCAATACCAAGCATAGCGGAGTGATTTAGTAACGTACTATCAAGCAAACTTACACGAACATATGAATTAAAAAATTGCTTCTCGAGTAAGTTATCTTTATCGAGAAGCACTGCAGCCAGTTGAATAATTGCATCTCTGTCTGGGTCTTGGCCTGTTGTTTGGATATCAAATAAGAGAAGGTCGCGTATGAGTTTCATTCTGCACTCACTTTTTTAAGAATTTTGGAATCAGTTCTTTACCTCGAGTAATTTTTTTAAATTTATCTATAATCAGTATGCAGTTGAGGTGGTCAATTTCGTGCTGGAGTACCCGAGCAAGCCAGCCGTCGTCTGTTATAGTCTGAGTACTTCCTTCCAAGTTTTGAAATTCAACAGTGATCTTTTTTGGTCGAATTACTTCTCCAAAAACCCCGGGAAGAGATAAACAGCCTTCCTCTACACTTATTTGCTCGCGAGATCTATAGGTAATGGTAGGATTATATACCATAAATGGGGGTAAGCCTGCCTCTTCTAAATAAATAAGCGCCATATTTAAATTTCGGCTGACTTGAGGACCAGCAAGGCCAATCCCGTCTGCTTTTTTTACTGTGCTTAGCATATCTCGTACCAAGCGAAGATCATCCTTTTTTAAAGGAAAGTGTACAGGTTTAGTAGGAGTTCGCAATATTTTTGCAGGAAGTTTAGCAATCGGTAATATCATTGCGCGGTTTTCCTATCAGCGTTACTTGTATTATGTTTTTTTAGGAGATAAGCAAATAGTTTTCCTGGAGTTTTTACGTCTTTACTTTCCAAAATGTTTCCAAGAATACTCCTGAGAATGCCATGATCATAGCTTATAGCACTTTTTAGATAAAAACCAAAGTGTTTTTTATCGTGTAGTTTACTGGCAAGCTCGTCTGCAAGCAGGTGATTGGCAGAGTGCAAATACCTGCTTTTTACGGTAGGTTTTTTTCTGAATTCTGTTAATTTTCCTAAAGATTCCATGGGTACAGTATACAGGATCGCCTGTTTTTAGTATACAATATAGACAGTTCACTAGTACTATATGAAGAAGAACACACTATTATTTTTGGTATTTGCAGCGTTTGGAATTAGCGTATTTTGGCTTTGGCATACTGGTAGGTTGCATACAGTATCTGCGCTCCAAGTCCCCCATATACTTTTGGAGGACTTCTCTAATACAAACTTCTTACCACCCCCACTCAGAGCTGGGTTAGGAAACCCCGGGAGCGCACTCACTGCTAGTGGCGTGCTTATGTATACAAACACGGAACGTACATCAGAGCATTTGGCCCAGCTAAAACTAAACAGTCAACTAACCCAGGCAGCAAACCTAAAACTTGCCGATATGTTTGCAGGTCAGTATTTTGAACATATATCGCCACAGGGTATTGGACCTTCAGACTTGGCGGAAAAGGTGGGTTACAAGTATGTAGTTGTTGGCGAAAATTTAGCGCTTGGGAATTTCCATGGTAATCAGGAGTTGGTTGCTGCCTGGATGGAAAGTCCAGGTCACCGAGCTAATATTTTAAATAAACGTTTTACTGAAATCGGAATTGCCGTGGGCAAGGGGATATTTGAAGGAAAAAATGTTTGGCTCGCAGTTCAAAGTTTTGGTACGCCACTCTCTGCTTGCCCGCAGATAAGTGAAAAACTGCGGAAAGATATTACCCTCGAAAAAATAACTATTGAAAAAGAAGCAGCAGAGTTAAGAGCTGAACATGGGCAACTGGAAGAATTGAGAAGCAATAATCCAAGCACTTATAATGCTCGAGTTTCTATATATAATAATAAGGTCCAGGGACTTAACATGCTTATAGATCAAGCAAAAACGGATATAGCGGAGTATAATCGCCAAGTAGAAACTTTAAATCAGTGTATTACACATGAATAATTTACCCCGACTGAGTATTGCTGGCATGCTTGTAAGCACCTGCACTAAACAAGAACTCTTACAATTTTTACAAACCCGCATTGCGTCTCACACCCAAACTTTTGTAGTTACCGCCTATTCGGAGTTTTTGTATACCGCACTTCGCAAGCCAGAATATCTTACAATATTTAACTCGGCTGATTGCATCTTGGCAGACGGTGTTGGAATACTCTGGGCAGAACACTTTTTGCGACAACCCTTTGTAAGCAAAAGTTTCATTGGCCAAATTTTCGAAGCCTACTTGCAAGTAGCCTGGACAGGCGCTCAAATTTTATTTTCTCCTCACTCCTTATACACGCACATACCAGAAAAAATTCCTGGTTCAGATTTGATTTGGGATATGAGCCAACTCGCGCAATCAATAAACGCCAGTATTTTTATATTAGGGGGGTTTGGTGACACTCCTGCCCGAGTTGGTACAATTCTTACTAAACGGTTTCCAGGTTTGCGTATTGTGGGGACAAGCAACAAGGGCCCAAACGATCCAGAAGTATTAGAGGCAGTAAGACGTGCTCGGCCCGATATGTTGTTTGTTGCTTATGGGCCGCTGAGGCAAGAGCGCTTTATTGCAGACCATATTGCATCTCTCCCTGTTTCTGTTGCTATTGGATTAGGAGGAACATTTGATTATTTGGTTGGAAACGTAACCGCACCTCCTCGGTTCATAAGAAGTATTGGGTTAGAGTGGTTTTTTAGACTTATAACTCAACCAAAACGTTTGGTCCGGATTAAGCATGCAACCTGGGATTTAGTACGCATGCTCGTGCGTTATAAAGTGTTTAATGCTCGGGGCTACAGACAAAATGTAGTCTGTGTGGTTTTTAATACAGAAGGCAAAGTACTTATCGCAAAAAAAAGTTTTAGGGAACTTGTAGCTGCCCGGGTTCCTAAAGAACTCCGGGCTGATCCTGTGTGGCAGTTTCCACAAGGAGGGGTAGACCGCCATGAGACACACAAGGATGCCGCAATTCGTGAGCTATATGAGGAAACTGGTATACGAAGCGCAGAATTTATTACCTTTTCTAAATCCCTTCACCAATATACTTGGAACAACGCAATGCGACCGCTGGTATTTGATCGTTACTTTATTATTAACCGTTTCAGGGCAAAAGGGCAGGAACAGCACATTGCTTACTTTCGTTTTCAAGGACAGATTTCAGAAATTCATTTAGATACAAGAGAACTTTCAGAGTGGCAATGGGTAAAACCAGAGGACCTTCATACCATAATTCAAAAAGAACGTTTGCCGGTAGTTGAGATATTGCAAAATGACCTAAAAGCAGGTTTAGTCCCTTGAAGTAACTGCTTTTTTTTGATATCCTGCAGCTATTCTTATAACTTTTTATGGATTCAATATTTGTCACCAAAACTCGTTTTGCTCCGAGCCCAACTGGATTTGTGCATATTGGGAGTCTTCGTACTGCATTATTCAGCTTTTTGTTTGCTCGAAAAAATAAGGGAGTACATATACTTAGAATTGAAGATACAGACCAAAATAGGTTAGTCCCTGGTGCTGTAGAAAATTTGTTAGGTGTTATGGCACACATGGGGATTGTGTTTGATGAGGGGTACTACCTACAGCCAAATGGAGAGGTAGGGGAGCGGGGTTTACGAGGCCCTTACACACAATCCAAGCGCCTCAACATATACCACAAACATGTGGAAGAACTTGTAGCTTCTAAAGCTGCATATTATTGTTTTTGTTCTGAACAACGCTTGGAGGATTTACGTAAAGAGCAAATCGCGTTAAAAAAACCTCCAATGTATGATCGTTTATGTAGAAACCTGAGTGATGCCGAAGTGCAAAAAAAAATCCAAGAATTTTCAAAGCTTGGAAAGCAGCCAGTAGTTCGCCAGGCAATTCCAACAACTGGTGAAACGGTAATTCAAGATTTAATTTATGGTGACATTGTGGTGCAAAATGCAGTTTTAGATGATCAGGTATTGCTTAAATCAGACGGTTTCCCAACGTATCATCTCGCAGTTGTAGTAGATGACCATGCAATGGAAATTACGCATGTAATTAGAGGAGAAGAGTGGATCGCTTCAACCCCAAAACATATTTTGTTGTATCAGGCATTTGGCTGGAAACCTACTGCCTTTGCTCATTTACCATTAATTTTAAATCACGACAAAACTAAGCTTTCAAAGCGACAAGGTGACGTAGCAGTAGAGGACTTTCTGGCTCAGGGTTATTTACCAGAAGCGCTGCTAAATTTTGTTGCGTTTTTAGGGTGGAATCCAAAAACTGAACAAGAAATTTTTAGTTTACATGAATTAATTCAAGAGTTTGATCTTTCTAAGGTACATAAAGCAAGTGCAATATTTGATATCGCAAAACTAGACTGGCTTAACAGTCTGTATATTAGAAAATTATCCCTAGAGGAATTAGTAAATTACTTAATTCCGTTTTGGAAAACTGCGGGTGTGGTGCTCCAATCCTTAGACCATAAGTACTTATCAGCAATTGCCGCTCTAGAACAGCAGCGTCTAAAAAAACTCTCAGAGATCGTAGAACGAACAAAGTACTTTTTTGAAGATCCAGTATTGGATCCAAGCATGCTGGTGTGGAAAAAGAGCACTCCAGAAGATACAAAACAGAAACTAAGTGAAGTAAGTGGATATTTAAAAACCTTACCAGAGTCTAGTTTTACAAAAATTGATCTTGAAGCTGCTCTCAAATCCTTTATTTTAGAAAAAGGTTATGATAATGGCTCCGTGCTCTGGCCAATGCGTGTAGCTTTAACAGGGGAGTCTGCAAGTCCTGGTCCATTTGAAGTCGCATCTGTACTTACGCTGGGCAAAGGAAAAGATGAAGTAGTTAGCCGCCTAGAAAAAGCCTTGCGGGTACTTTAAAATCGCTCACACCAAGTACTTAGTCTTGGCTGTTTTAATATGGTATAATTGCCCTATAGAATATGCCTAAACTCTTTAGAAATAAAGCAAAAATTTTTATTAACTGCCTCGTGTTTGCAGAGGCGCTATTAATTATTTTTGCATATAAGGGTAGCTTAAGTTTTGCAGAAACAGTAGACAACTTAAAGGATCAAAAATCTGTTGTACAAAACAAAATTCAGGAAATTAATAAACAGATTCAAAACTTTCAAAGCCAAATCAGGGTTACTCAAACTCAACAAGCTAGCTTAAAGAACGAGATTTTTATTTATGATACTCAGCTAAAAACAACCGAGCTGCAAATACAAGTTAAGCAAACAGAAATTACAGATACAAATTTACAAATTAGTGAACTTGAAAAGCAAATCGAGCGTCGTAAATTAGAGATCAATGATAATAAAAAAATATTGAATGAGCTGCTTATCCAACTGCATGAAATGGATTCTAATACCTTTTTGCATATTAGTCTTGGCAATTCCAAATTCTCAGACTTTTTAGATCAAGTGCAGTATACCCAAAATGTACAAGATAGGGTATATCAAATAGTTCAAAATATCAAGACTATTAAGGCTAAATTAGAAGCACAAGAGCAGGATTTGACCATTGAGCTAAAAAAACTTGAAGAACTTAAAAGTCAGTTAGAAATTACTCAATCTACCCTAGAAACTACTCGTCAGCAAAAGCAAGGGTTATTGGATAAAACTCGAGGTTTAGAACGTAATTACAAAGTACTGCTTGCATCCAGCCAGAAAGAAGAAGCCGATCTCCAAAAAGAATCTGAAGACTTAGATGAAGAAATAAGAAGAAGGCTAGGAAATCGGACCATTACAGTTACTCAAGGAGCCCTGGCTCGACCAATGGCTGGGGTAATTACACAAGGCTATGGTAATACTGGTTTTAGGGCTTTAGGCTATAGTTTTCACAATGGTATAGATATAGCAGCCCCTGCAGGAGAGCCAATTTATGTAGCTGCAGGTGGAGAAGTAGTAGATACAGATATGAGTAATGCGAGTTATGGAAACTGGGTGGCTATACGGCATAACTTAGAAACCAAAGACGGTATAAGAAAAATTATTACCCTCTATGGTCATATGAGAAGTTTTATAGTTAAGCCAGGTCAGCAGGTCTCTCAAGGAGACTTAATTGGCTATGAAGGCAATACAGGTAATACAACAAGGCTTTTATATGGGCCAGAGAGGGGATACCACTTGCACTTTACTGTATTTGATGCAGAAGGATTTAGAGTAACATCTGGTAAGTATTCAAAAATTTACGGTAGTTATAGTGTACCATCTGGATATACCTACAGCCCATATAACTTTTTGAAATAATAAAAATTTAAATAAAACAAAATGAAAAAGGTAATACAACAACATACTAAAGCACTGATACTGCTTTTGTTGTTGTCTAATATATTTTTTACTTTCGTAAATTTTGCTTTTGCTCAGGAAAAAACATATAGTGGTCCAGAAGCTTCTATTAAAGACTTTTTATGTACGCCGACCGAACCAGATTCTAGTAGTAATACGGTATTTAATAACATAACCACTCAGCAAGGAGCAGATTTATCAGCAACTGATAAAAAAGCTAGTCAGGACCTCTATAAATGCATTAATAAGCTTTATCGAGTTTCTATTGCTGTAGCTGCACTAACTGCTGTGTTTTTCTTTGTTTTGGCTGGTTATATGTATATGTCTGATAGTGGAAACGAAAAAGCAGTTGCAAAAGCCAAGGACATGATTAATTCAACAGTAGTTGGTTTAATAATTCTCTTGTCCACCTACATCTTATTGCGTTTTATTAATCCAGACTTAGTGGTTATTCCTAGTTTTCAAACAGCATCTGTTGCGGATGTGCCTGATCCAGACGCAAGCATTTTTAACACAGGCACAAGTACCCCCGCAGGAGGCAAAGGTGGTCCAGGGGCCTTACCGCCTGGTGGTAAATGTCTTAAAGATGCCTGTCCTAAGCCTGATTCTTTTAACCCGCCTTTATATGATTTAAAAAAGAATGGTCTAAATTGTAAAAATAACTGCTATATAGACCCAAACTTTACTCAGTCAGTATTAGCTTTGCAGAGCTATTTAGCCAGCCATGGCGGTCCACCGTTGCGCATCACTGAAGCGTATCCACCAACTAGCCCGCACCAAAGCCCAACCCACTATAATGGTAAAACTATTGATATTAGTCCTGCGGAAAAAAGCATTCAAGCTTTTAATAACTACTGCAGAGCTCTCAAGGCTGTTGGTTTAAATAGCTTTTTGAACGAGGCCACAAACGAAGCAACTGAATGTGGTCCCTCTAAAAAAACCCGCTTTGGCGATGGTCCCCATATTCATGTTAATTTATATAAATAATATATACATCCATGCTCTTTAGATTTTTTGATTTTCTCAAAAGCCATCTGTTAGTGCTTGGTATTTCTGTGCTCGTGCTTTTAGTTGGGGTAGGTATACTTATGTGGTTGCTTGTAAGAGACACAAATACGAACCAAGCTCAAAATGGCGGTAAAGTGTTTTTAGATACCATAAGTAAAATTAAAATAGAAGCGCCAAAAAACTTTGAGCTAAAAAAAGACACGCCAGGCGGTATTTTAGTAAGCAAAATTTTATTAGTAAAAAATGGCGACTCAGTTGACAATGCTCCAATACAAGTAGAAATATATAAAGAATATCCCAAAGCACTCGGTATCGATCAAATGCGACTGGTAGAAAGTAAAGTCTTTACTAAAGTTTCAAAAACCCAATGGAAGCATTACAATGCTAACCCTGCAACCACAGATTTAGAAACAGATCCTGCCGAACTAATGATCGCACCCTTGAGTGGTAATAGATATATTGTAATTTGGTTGTTTGGAACAGAAGAAAGAAATACCTTTAACCAGGTTATAGAGTCCACAGCAGCACTCAATAAAATATAAGTGTGAGTAGGTGAGTAGTGTGGTTGAGATAATCTCTCTTCTCGTAAAGGTTTTATTATTACGCAATATTAATAAATTTTAGTCAAGTTATGATTTCGTAATCAAATTAAATAAAATTATAGTGTTGTATTAGAACTAGCAATGATCTATTGCCTCGGTTCTTTTTTTAAGCCTTACGTTCTTATAGATAGGCAGCTGTATAGGTCAGATACCTGCTCATATGAAAAAAAATAAAAGGATAAAAACATATAGCGTGTCGCACAAGATACATTGTAAGACCCTATGAATATGTTTAGAAACTGGCATTTCCTCAGTTCCCCGTGGTACTTTGAGCTCTTTTTTCTAACTCAGAGCAAATTGTTTTTTTAACTAAAAAACCAGAATATAATTTGAACACTATGTACAATTATATTCTGGAAAATATTTTAAACTGGTTAGTTTATTCTTCTTCTCCAGGAGTATATCCAAGGAGTGAAAGTTTTGCTTGCTTAGCTAACTCCCCTGCTAATCTGGTTAATCCTGGATCTTCGTTTTTATTAACAAAGATCATAGCTTTACCAGTCAAGGGGAATGCTTCGCAAAAGTGCTCATACAACAGCTGAGTAATTTTTCGATACTCAGGGTGGCCTTGCGGTGCAGACCGCAGTTCAAGATAGTGAAATGCGCCTCTGGCGTTAAATGCAACTCTGTGTCTCATTTTGTGACCATACAAGGTTGCGTATTCTGACGCATCTTCGTGTCCCATTTTTTTCAGAGTAGTAAATAACTTTTCTGACAGTTCAAAACATTTATCATACTCAGCCTCAAAACCAGCTTTTGAGATAATGTTTGGTGTTTCGTATCCAAGATCTGGCGTTGAGCCTTGCCACTCTATAGTGTCTACCATACGTTGCCTCTGTAAGTCACAAAAGCCTGCATAGCTCATTACCACTTCTGCCTTAATATGCGGCCATTCAAGTGCTCTGCCAGGCTTATGCCGCCGGTTTAAGCGTTCTCCAAAGTAGAGCCTAAAAGCTTCTATCTTTTCTTCGTCGCTCCAAAATACTCTAATATACTCTTGCAATTGTTGTGTTTGCAGGTGTGTATGAGGCATGAGCATATCAGCCAAGATATCCAGTTCATTCTTAGGAAAATGATCGAGCAGTACTACTGGGTCACTCCCTTGATACAAGCTGCTCGGGATAAGTTGTGCAAGTCGCTGGAAAGCTTTTCGTACTCCTATTCTGTGCGCTACAATTGCACCGCCTCGTTCTGGCACATCTGTTCGTAAAAAGAATGGAGCTGCAACTTTCCGCACTTCCTCCAGGATCTGCAGTCCAATCTGTTGGCATTCTACTTGTGGCTGCGACATGAGATGGTAAATAATGCTTTCAATTGCCTGAGTGCTTGCATACACACCTACCGCAGTTGTTGTTGCCAAAGGTAGCGACCCCCGTGCTGCATCACAAGCTTGTGCTCTGGTAGAGGCTTTCCAAGCGCTTATAGACTTAGGGCTTTGATCAGGTGGGCTTGTTGTTTTTCTTAAGTAGTCTGTAATCCCCCTGACTATCTCGGAATACAGAGTAAAGATTAAATCTAGTGATGCTTTGAACCTGGTTTGTATATCTTGAGGAAGCCCTGGTGGTGTCATGTATCTAAAGTTTCCGTGTGCATCTTTTTGGTCAAAGAAAATGTAGCGGCTCGATCGTTCGAGATATGCAGTGCCAATACGCGCCCATTCAATATGCTTGGTTGCAAACTTTGAGCAGTTCTCCACCACAAAGTGAATGCCATGCAACTGCGCTACGCTATCATCCCCGTAGTCTGCTAGGACTCGCGCAATAAGCGCATCCGCACGATCTGGGTCTCCCGCCATTTCGTTTAGATATATTTCTCTAATACCATCTGGGCTCCGTGATACGCGAGCCATGGCAGCGGCTACCATTTTAGGTGGCGCATTGTGCGTAAAAGCATACACATTCTTGCTTGTGCTAGTAACCAGATTTTCTAGATACCGCTCCCCTGCAGGGGTAATTTTGAGCAGATCTCCTTGTTTTTCAATGTATGGATTAATTATTTCGCTCATTTAAGTCCTCCTTATTTTCATACATTAGACCATAGAAAAAGCCTACTTGTGTAGGCTTAATAATGTAGTATAGCGGACTTTATTGGCTTGGCAAAATAGGGTAAGTTTTAACTCTGTACCCGGCGTAGTTCGGCAACTATTCCAGGCAAAACATTAAGCACATAGTCTAGCTTTTGTTTGGTTGTGCTTTGTCCTAAGGTGAACCTGATACTTGCTTTGGCAATTTCTGGACTTTTGCCAATTGCCAAAATTACGTGTGATGGGTCAGTGGTGGCAGATGCACACGCACTACCTGTTGATACCGCAATGTTATAAGAGTCTAAGTAAAGCATAAGTGCTTCGCCATCAACGCCAGAAAAAGATATATTTATATTATTGGGCAGCCTAATTTCTTTATGCATTGTGTATAAACTTCTTTCGTCTGGCCCATGTAAATTCGTATGAGGTATTTTTTTGGAAACTTGAATTATAAAATAGTCTCGCAATTTTTTTAACCGAGCGTTTTCTTTGTTCTTATTTTTCTGAACAAGTTTTAGTGCTTCTGCGAGCCCTACTATACCTGGCACATTTTCTGTACCGCTCCGAAGTCCTTTTTCTTGTCCCCCACCAAAAATAAAAGGTTTAAGTTCAGTTGCGTGTTTGCAATACAGAATTCCTGTTTGCTTAGGGCCGTATATTTTACTCCCATTAAGCGTAAGCAAATCTACACCTAGTTTTTGTACGTTTATGTCTAAATACCCTGCTGCTTGGCACGCATCAGTATGAAAAACAATTTTAGGTTGGCTTGCTTTCCGTGCGCGGTTTGTTTTATGAATAATTTTACTAAGCTGAGCAATTGGTTCTATAGTCCCTATTTCATTATTCGCATACATAATGCTCACTAATATTGTAGCGGGCTTTATTGCTTTAGCTAAGTCTCTAGAACTTACAAACCCGAAAGAATTTACTGGTAAGTAAGTAACTTCAAATCCTTCTTTTTCTAATTGTTTTAGGCTTTCCAGAACTGCGTGGTGTTCTATTTGTGATGTAATAATATGGTATTTATTTTTTGCGTTTGGCTTGTAATTTCTAGCAATACCAAATAAGGCAAGGTTAATACTCTCTGTAGCACCTGCAGTAAAAACAATTTCCCCTACTCTACACTTCAGAATACTCGCAACGGTGTTTCGAGCTTTTTCTATTGCAACATCTGCTTCCCTACCAAACTTGTATAGGCTCGCTGGGTTACCAAAATACTTACACCAAAACGGCTGCATTGCTTTAATAACGCCGGAGTCAACAGGCGTTGTTGACCGCGCCCATGCCGTCGATCAGACTGGAGATCTGCTCGGCCGAGGGATATTTGGTCGATCCTTTGAAGGCCATGTGCTCCAGAAAATGGGAGATGCCATTAATCCGCCTGATCTCATAGCGCGAGCCGGCCCCGACCGCGATCAAGGTAGTGACCGAGTCCAAGTGGGGTAGGTCGACGGTGATGACGGTCAGGCCGTTGGCTAAAGTCTGTAGCTGATGCATGCTTATTTATCCGGCAAGCTTTTCAATATCGTCGTAAGATTCCAAGTTAAACTTCTTTGCAGTGAGTTGTCCCAGCGCTCTGATTTGAGTCCATCTGCGGGAGAATTTATAGATGCGGAGGAGTTGTCTAAAGGGATTATAAATATCCATGCAACAGATTGTATTACAGATAGCTTCTAAGTGCCAGGGGTCGGTTAAGATTTGCTGAAGTACTTTTTA
>OBEQ011076117.1_pt1 | contig 13041 bp, 11 predicted proteins | sample 1670901 | NCBI WGS metagenome assembly OBEQ01 (sample SAMEA104232315, study PRJEB22302) | groundwater metagenome | biome: forest; feature: aquifer; material: groundwater | place: USA | collected 2011-08-07 | depth 5.4 m
CGAGACTGTGAAAGTATTCGTTTTTCTTTGTAGGATGGGTGCCAACCCATCAAAACAGATCATCAATCTGCGCAATAAATCGGATTTTAGTTCTTTGTGTGAACTTAGTTGCGATGGGTTGGCACCCATCCTACAAAGAAAAACGAATACTTTCACAGTCTCAGCGCTCACCGTGCGACGGCCGACACAACCTACGAAGGCTTGATACGAAATTTTGAGAAAGACTATGCGCGACTATTTCGAAAAAATCTGTCAGTTGATTGATGCACACAAAGATAACGACAGTTTTTATCTCGTTAATTTAAATGCCGAAGACAGTGACTTCGTGCGCTTCAACCAAGGCAAGATTCGGCAACCCTCGAGCGTGCAACAAGCCAATCTGCAGATCACCTGGATTCGGGACGGCAAACAACTGCACCATAACCTCAGCTTGAGCCGCAATCTCGATCAGGATAGCAAGGCAATAACTCAGGCGATCACACAGATGAAGGCTGACCTGAACATCGTCGAGGTAGATCCGCATCTGGTTTATCAAACAGATATTATTAACTCTGACATTACCGCCGCTGTTACGCGGAATGATGCACACCACATCTGTCACGACATCCTAAATGCTGCGCTCAATCACGACATGGTAGGACTGCTCTCCGTCGGTACGCAATATGTAGCCTTTGCCAATGCCAACGGCCAACGCAACTGGTACAGCTTTGACGATGTGAATCTGGATTGGAGTATTTATACCGGTGCCGACAAGGCAAGCAAAGGCCAATGGGCCACCCAGGCTTGGGACCAGCAGCAGTTTATGCAGGCGTTTGACAAAACCATTGCTGAGGCTGAATTGCTGAAACGCCCAGCCAAAGAACTAAGGCGCGGCGAATACCGCGTGTATCTCGCACCAACGGCACTGGCAGATATAGTCACCTTTACCGATTTTGGCTATAAACGCTGGCACAACAAATCCAGTCGCTTGCAACGTTGGTTTGACGGCAGAGCAGCATTAAGCCCAAAACTCACGCTTAAACAGAATCCCACTTTAGGTTTAGCCGCAAATTTTCAGCAACAGGGTTATGTCAATCAGCCGCTAACTCTCGTCGCTGAGGGACAGCCTGCCGAAAAATTTATTAGCCCGCGCTCGGGAATTGAATTTGGCGTGGCACACAACGGCGCCGACAATGGCGAGAGTTTTACCAGTCTTGAGGTGGCAGCTGGTGAGCTTGAACAGGAAAATATTCTGACCCAACTCGACACCGGCATTTACATCAATAACCTGCACTATTTAAATGTGTCTGATCTCTCCGCCGCGCGCCTCACGGGCATGACACGATTTGCCTGTTTCTGGGTGGAAGATGGCAAAAAAATAGCGCCTATTGGTGTTATGCGCTTTGACGATTCGATCTATCGTTTGCTCGGCAGTGAACTCGAAGCGCTTACCGTCCAACGAGAACGGATTGTGAGTGACTCTACCTATTATCATCGTGGGCGAGGGGGGATGTTATTGCCTGGGGCTTTGTCTTCGATGACCTTCACCTTGTAAAAAAGATACGATAACCTATTAAGATGCTTGACAAAAATATATAGTATCGTCCAATATGCAATATCAATGCAGATTGGACGATACTACTTCTCACATGTATATTCTTCGCACATTGGAAGGCTTCTTCAAAAAGGCCACCACTCAATTCCCGATATTGCTAGTCACTGGGGCGAGACAGGTAGGCAAAACGACCTTCCTCCGACACCTGTGTGAACAAAATAGTGAGCAAAATAGAATTTATGTAACGCTTGATGATCCATTGATTCTGAATCTCGCCAAAAACGATCCTGCGCTCTTCATGCAGCGTTTTCCCACGCCGGTTCTTATTGACGAAATCCAATATGCACCGGAGTTACTTCCGTATATAAAAATAGCGGTAGACAAAAACCGCCAGCCAGGTCTCTTCTGGCTTACGGGGTCGCAGCAATTTCATTTGATGAAGAACGTTTCGGAATCTCTCGCAGGGCGCGTTGGCATAGTGCAATTGCTTGGTCTGTCGCGCAGAGAGTGCCTAGGGCAAGATCACGAACAACATCAAGAACAGCAGCCCTTTCTGCCAACGGCTGCGTTGTTAACAGAGCACCTAACAAAAGGTGAAGAATCTGCGAACCTATCACTAAAGGCTCTTTACAATATCATTTGGCGCGGCTCCTTCCCTGCCATGGCTTTAGCCGAAGCAACGGACCGCCATTTATTTTACAGCTCATACGTACAAACTTACCTGCAACGCGATATTCGGGATTTAGCAAAGGTCGGGGATGAAATGGCTTTTTTACGCTTCCTGCGCGCTGCTGCGGCACGTTCAGGGCAACTCCTCAATTTGACCGAATTGGCGCGCGACACAGACATTGCACCAAACACCGCGAAAAATTGGCTGTCAATTTTGCAAGCATCTGGCATCGTCTACTTGCTCGAACCCTACCATAATAATGTCACCAAGCGCTTGGTTAAAACGCCCAAACTCTATTTTTTAGATACCGGCCTCTGCTCTTGGCTCACAGAATGGACCAGCCCAGAAACCCTGGAAGCAGGCGCCGCGTCAGGCAGTATTCTTGAGACCTGGATTCTGTCGGAACTACTCAAAAGCTGGTGGCACAATGGACGCCAAGCGCCTTTTTATTTTTATCGCGATAAGGATCAGAAAGAGATTGATCTGCTAATCGTTCAGGATGGCACGATCTATCCACTTGAATTTAAAAAAAGCGCGTCACCGGGCAAAGATGCTGTGCGTCATTTTCAAGTATTGGAAAAACTCAATATGCCGATCGGCTATGGTGGAGTAATCTGTCTCGCAGAACAATCACTGCCGCTCACAGAATTTACGTCGTCCATTCCTGTGAGCGCAATTTAAAAACACAACGTTTAACTGAGGAACCTGTAGTGGATCTATTATTGTTATTAAAAGCATTGATTATGGGTCTGGTAGAAGGCCTAACGGAATTTTTACCGGTCTCCAGCACCGGCCACCTGATCATTACCGGCGAGCTGATCAATTTTCTCGACAAGGAACGGCGCGATGTTTTTGAAATAGCGATCCAGTTGGGTGCCATACTGGCGGTGTGTTGGGAATATCGCTTGCGACTCTGGGGCGTTGCCAGCCAATTACACACGCCCGCCGCACAAAAGTTTGTGATAAATCTCCTCCTGGCATTTTTACCCGCCGCCATACTCGGCTTCTTCTTGATTAAGACCATCAAATACTATTTGTTCAGTCCTGTACCCGTCGCCATCGCGCTGGTGGTGGGGGGCGTTATTATCCTCTGGGCGGAGCGCCGACAACACACTATCAGAATACAAACGGTCGATGACATGACGTGGAAAGACGCGCTAAAGATTGGCGCGGCACAATCTCTCGCGCTCATACCCGGCACCTCGCGTTCCGGCGCCACCATCATCGGCGGACTGCTGTTCGGCCTCTCGCGGCAGGCCGCCACTGAATTCTCTTTTTTCCTGGCCATTCCGACGATGTTTGCCGCCACCGTGTATGAAGTCTACAAACACCGCCACCTGCTCAGTAGCAGCGATATAGATATTTTCGCGGTCGGTTTTGTGGTCTCGTTTGTCAGTGCGCTGCTGGCGGTCCGCGTGTTGCTGCGTTATATCCAGAACCACGATTTTGGCGTCTTTGCTTGGTACCGTATTATCTTTGGTTTGTTCATTATCGGCAGTGCTTATTCTGGGCTGATAACTTGGGCGGCTTAAAGGGCAAAGCCCTCCTGATGAGGGAATAGATATATGATCAATGAATTGAACAACGACATGAACAATCCTCAAATCCACTACCGGACCTGCAATCTCTGCGAAGCCATGTGTGGCATCGAGATCACTTATCGCGACACGGAAATACTCTCTATTAAGGGCGATAAGAAAGACCCATTGAGTCGCGGTTACATTTGCCCAAAAGCAATCGCTTTACAAGATCTGCAAAACGACCCAGATCGTATCCGTCAACCCATGGAGCGAACGGCACAAGGCTGGCGTGAAATCACTTGGCCAGACGCCCTCGACAAAGTCGCCGCCGGTATTAAAGCGACCCAAGCACAATACGGAAACGACGCTGTAGCGACCTATCTCGGCAACCCCAACGTGCACAATATGGGCGCCATGTTGATGGGAGAGCATTTTCATAACGCCATTCGCACCCGTAGTAAATATTCCGCTACTTCCGTCGATCAGTTGCCGCATATGCTGATCGCCTATCATCTGTTTGGCCATCAGCTGAAAATACCTGTACCGGATATAGACCAGTGCTCGCATATGCTGATCATCGGCGGCAACCCCATTGCATCCAATGGCAGCATCATGTCGGTGCCCGACATAGGCAAGCGACTTAAAGCAATTCAACATGCGGGTGGCAAAGTCGTGGTTATCGATCCACGGCGCACCGAAACCGCTGAAGTTGCAAGTGAGCATTATTTTATTCGGCCCGGCAGTGATGTGTTGTTGTTATTGGCCATGCTGCATATTCTCTTCAGAGACAAAAAAGTTAAGCTCAATCACGTCGGCGGGTTCATCAAAGGATCAAGTGCCGAAGCAATAACAGCAATCGAATCTCAGGTAACGCCCTACCCTCCGCAACGAGTTGCATCTTTTACTGGCATGAGTGTCGACACCATCGAAAAAATCGTCGCGGATTTCTGCGCTGCCATCGCACCGGTTTGTTATGGCCGCATGGGTGTCTCCGTGCAGCGGTTCGGCCTGTTATCGCAGTACCTCATCATGCTTTTTAATATACTTACCGGACGCCTGGATGCACCAGGCGGCATGATGTTTACCCATCCAGCGGCAGAGATTCTCAACCAGATCGGCCGCGGTCATTTTGGCAAAGCCCATTCGCGCGTTAGAAAATTGCCAGAGTTTAGCGGCGAATTCCCGGTTTCAACCCTGGCGGAAGAAATGCTGACCGAGGGACCCAAACAGATTCGCGCCCTGGTGACGCTTGCGGGTAATCCGGTGCTCTCAACCCCCAATGGCACGCAACTAGAACAGGCAATTGAAAAGCTGGATTTTATGGTCGCCATTGATTTTTACTTCAATGAAACCACCAGGCACGCCAATATTATTTTACCCCCTGTTACACATTTAGAGCGGGAGCATTACGATCTGGTATTTCATCTCTTCGGCGTTAGAAATACTGCACGTTATTCTGCGCCACTGTTCAAACCCGCCAAGGATGCTAAACATGACTGGCAAATTTATTTAGAACTGGAGAATCGACTGCGTCCTGCGAAAAAACTGGCCGACAAAATAGTTCGCTCCCTATTAACGCGCTTGGGCCCACAGGTGCTTTTAGCTTTAAGGTTACGCTTCGGGCCTTACGGTGGGGGTATGAGTCTTTTCAAAGGCCTTACTCTGAGCAAACTCAAAAAAGAACAACACGGCATTGATCTCGGAGCTTTAAAACCTTCACTGCCAAGCAGCCTCTATCATCAGGATAAAAAAATAGATCTGCAGTTGGACTTTTATATGCAGGATCTCAAGCGAGTCGAAGAACACTTTTTTCTCCAACAGCCCACGGGCGAGTCCGGCATGTTATTGATAGGTCGCCGCCATGTGCGCAGTAACAATTCCTGGCTGCACAATAGTTACCGACTGGTGAAGGGCAAATCGCGTTGCACCGCACAGATCAATCCGCAGGACGCCGAGCGAATCAACCTGCAAGAAAACCAATTGTTGAAAGTGAGTTCCCGCACCGGCAGCATCCTGGTTGAGCCAGAAATTACCGATGCCATCATGCCAGGCGTTATTAGCATCCCCCATGGCTGGGGTCACGATAGACAAAATCACAACGGACAAAGTCATCAACAAGGTGAGATAAAACAGCAGATCGCCGCGCAGCATGCCGGAGTAAGTGTCAACGATCTTACCGACGACCAGCTGATCGATAGCTTGTCGGGCAACGCGGTATTGAATGGCGTTCCTGTCACTGTTGAGGTGCTATCGCGTGAATGAACTGTAAAACAATTATTGTGCATGATCAAAAAGATGATTTGGCATCACATCATTATGCCCTGCAATGACCAAATCAGATTGGAACTGCTGATTTGCAACCTTTCGGTGAGTGGACTGGCAGGCTTTAAAATCAAGCCTGCCTTTGCGTTGGGTGTGCATATCCACTACGACTGAGGTACATACTCCACACTATAACGATTTGCTCGTTTAAAAGTGCCTATATCGTTAAACCGAACACCATATTTTTTAAACGCAGCATGCGCTAAAGGTGCAACCATTTGCCTTATATAGAAAGGCTGGTTCACAACAAAATGGTGAATACCATGAGTACTGCCAAAATTAAAGTTAAAGAAATTAAACGGTAGAAAATACCACGCATCTAATACTTGAGTTTGATAAATCATTCCAATATCGCCTTTGGGAACATCTCCATGGTAGTGCATATTGGACGTGATAAAAGTCAACATAGCCAAACGAATTGCACTTGGAAAAAGCCAAATCACGGAGAGTATTTCAAGAATCTTAATTGTAGGTTGAAGCAGTACAGGCACAGTCAAGCCTAAATCAAGTAAATGGTTTACTCCCATTATGGCATAGTAGATGAGGGATAGATAAAGCAACGAGGTGAAAATAAATACCACAAACCAACTTTTAATTGAAACATCAACCACATCATTTAACTCAGGTTTCTTCTTTCGCAAATGCTCAAAGTAGAGAAAAGTCCCAAGAGGAATATCAAGGCATACAATTAAGCGGCGCCAACTCCACTTCATACCATTGCCCACCCAAAGCTCCTCAGTATCATTATCCTGTCCGGATACCTTGTGGTGAAAAATATGCATCTTACGCCGACACTGAGTATGCGGTTGATTACCTCGGAAGATATTGACGCCCCACTTCATGACGTCTTCAAAAGGGTGCTTTGAATAATACTGTGAATGAATAATATCGTGCTCCAATTCATGGAGAAATGAAGTGAATAACATATTCAAGATAATGGTCGGGATAGCGCCTAATGAACCATCTATATAAAAATAAGATGTCAAGATCATGCCGCCGATGGAAAAGAAAAAAATTGCAGCTCCAATTTGATCTTGGTATGCCAAAATGGGATATCGTTTTAGTAACTGTTTCTCTCCGTAGCGAATCACCTTACGAATTCTTTCAGTCCGCTCTTTAACGGATAATTGCGACGTTTTCATTGTAACTCCTGCATTATTATTTAATATTAGCTATTTATTCATTTAAATTCGCTGCATCCTTACAGCATTTGACAACATTTTTTTTGCAATAAGTTTGTGTAAGGGTTGGATCACATTCATATAGATGCGCATGCGTTTTTTATAGACATGGACCAAAGTTGAGACACATACTTTCGGAATGTTTTTCTCATGCGTTTTCATAACGGAAATCTTAACCTTACCGTTGCAATCTTCTACCCCTAAAACCATCTCATTAACAGTTAAATTATAGATCGTGAAGATTCCCAATTTTTGTCCGATTACAACCGCAGAATTTTCGCCTTTGCCGTTAAAGCTGTATTCAGAAAAACCTTGTGATTTTTCAAAACCAAACAATGCGACAATTTTATCTCTCAACTTCATTAGCCAGTAAACCCACCAAGGTGCATGCGCGAAAATTCCTTTATAAATTGCGACAATATCCAAATCGCTGTCACTTAGAACCCCCACAAATGAGTCGTGATAGTATGCTTTTTCTAGCTCATCAATAAGCATGCTTGCACTAGGCCAATCAGCCGTTTCGACGATCATATTGATAATAGTTCTCCTATTTTGGTTGCAAAACTAGTGGTGGGAGGAACATATTTTTGTGCCCTTTCCATTCCTTAATAAATCCATCGTGGGCCTTTATAAGGAATGGAAAAACGAGAACCATTGCCCTTCTAACTGGGATTTAATGCTTCAGGCACAAAGGATATTCTACCCAATGCTTCCGCAGCTGCTAGCACGGACGACGTCATCGCCCCAAATACTCCATGCCCTGCGCGTGTATTGCAACCACATAAATACAGATTTTTTATTTCCGTTGATGGCCCAGGGCGCTTAAGCATAAATTGCGAGGGAACCATTGATAAGCCATAAGATGTTCCACCACTTGAACCAAGATATTGACCGGTGGTTATCGGTGTCGAGACCTCCTGAAAAACAATATTCCCTTTAATGTTCGGAATAACTTGTTCAGTTACCTGCAACATAGCATCTGCAAACTGGGCTTTTAATGCTTGATAACGCGGGTTTTCATGATAGTTGCCTGAGAGGACATCCGCAGCCGAGACACCCCAAGCTTCAGGTAAATTGGGTACAGCCGACATTATTTGTAAGTTGGTGTGACCCAAAGGTGCAACCGATGTATCGCCTGGATTTTTTAAACTTGCGTTGCCAATAAATAAGTGTGGTCGCTCTGGGAATTCACCATTAAGAACTTTCTTATAACACGCTTCCATATCATAACTAGGATAAATTCGTATGTTGGCATTAGTATGACCTTCCTTTGCCAAATCGCGATTGAGAATTAAATATAAAACTGACATCCCCGGAGCCATGGTCATATTCTGCGATGAACGGATTATTTTCCGGCTAATATTCTCCGGTCCCACCAAGCCTTCGACAGTTTTCTTGTAGTCAGCATTAGATATAACACAACGACTGCTAATCACTTGCCGACCTTCGCGTTTGTGATTTACTTCAACACCCGTTGCGGCACCATTTTTGACGATGATTTTAGTCACCGGTGTATTCAATAAAATTTTTCCACCGTTTGATTCAATTGACTCGGCCAATTTATCCGCTAAGATCTGCCCTCCACCGCGCGGATAAAATGCTCCCTGTAGGAAGTGTTCAGTTACACCTGCATGTCCTACCAATGACGCTCTACTCGGTGGCTGATGGTGTAATCCCACCTGCCCTGCAATGATTCCACGCAACTCGGGATTATCAGTACAGCTATCTAAAAAGTTCGCCAACGTTGCGTTCATATAGCGAAACAGCAACAACGATCGCGGACCCTTCCATAAAACCGATTTTGGATCTCTGGGAATATCGAGAAAATCCCAAACCTGTTTGAGTAATTTAAAGTAACGTTCAATGCCTCTTCGTTCGCGCGGGAAAAGTTCAAGTAAGCGCTGTTTAAATGCAGATTCTGAACGGGGATAACGAAACACATCGTCACCAAAGTGCGCAATATCATAACCATCGGGGTCCATTTCCAGCCATTCAATGTCATCAACTCCACAACTTCGTAAGACTCGTGGTATTAAACCTTGCTCTTCACAATCGCCAACATAATGCAATCCCACATCAAATTCATAGAGCGTGCCTTTGCGGCGAAAAATAGTACAACAACCACCTAGATTATAATGAGCGTCAACTACCAATACCTTTTTGCCTTGCCGCGCTAGCAGAGCAGCCGTACACAAACCGCCAATACCTGCACCAACAACGGTTACGTCGAAAAATCCTTCATCCGGGAGTAATGTTCTACTTTTTTTACTTACACTCATACTGAACCTCTGTAATCCAGGTTACGGCCCAACAGCATTGTCGTTCAATTAAAGTTGGTTAAATCAAATTAAGTTGTGAGCAAATTTAAATGATTAATAATCTCTTGATCGTAGAACTCACGCTGAGCCTTATGGCAACGAAGATGATCTGCGCCCTCAACTATTCTAAGATTGATAGCAGGTGAAGCCATTATTATTTGTTCAATCTCTGTTGCGCTTATATAAGGATCTTGATCGCCCAAAAAAAGTAATACAGGCATGTCTTTGGTTTTTTCATATGCGGATAACATTGGCCCTGTCGTAGTGACGGAGGCCAATGATGATTTACTTAATATACGCATAAAATATCCAAGGATACCTTTAGAGAAGAATCGATCGATACTCATAGGTACACTGTCAAGAATAACTCCATTGAACAAGTGTGGATGACGACTGACGGCATGCAAACCATGATAGCCGCCCATAGACAATCCGAAGAGATACAAGGGCAACTCACTTGCTGTGCTTTTAATATGTTCCGCCATTGAAATGATATCTTCAGAAAAAGCGATACTATTCACTGTGCTTTTGCCAAAACCCTTAAAATTAAAATATACTAGATGATACGGAGAATTAGACAAACCATCTGCATACTTTTGTTTAATAGCGTAATGCATCCCATATTTAAGCCAAGGATGACAAACTAAGACAACACCTTTAGGTGTATCTGCTTTTGTCCATTGCCAAGCTACCTCAAGTCGACTGCCGTCACGCCCTTGAATAATTTGATGATCAAACTTTTGATCTGTAGCTTCTACATGCCCGAACATCGGTCGGAACATAATATTCATTGCGAGTTTTGAAATAATACTCATAATTTTCTAATTTTAACGATTAAGTGATTTTATTTTTCAGACTGCTCAAAAAAATGTTTTTTATTAACGTTTTTTTCCGCGTATTTAGAATTGTCTCAGCACGAGAGAACAGATTATCAACGACAAAGCGATAGCTGTGGCGATCGCAGGTTTTTTAAACCAAAATTTTATGGCAAGTAGCAAAAATGTTAGGGGAAACAATAGCAACAAACTATTCAGCAAAACAGATGATTTAAGATAGTTATAATTTTCAATAGTCAGGACAATATAGATCATCCCAAAAAATATTGCTCCCAAACTATGACTGGTGTGAAAACCCTGTGACGCATCCCAAATTGTTGTTTGATTGGTGATGATTGGGTTAGTTTGTTTCATTTGCGACAATAGTTTTTTGTCCGCCGGCTCAAACTTCGTAGTTAAAAATGCAATGGCAACATGCATACATCCCAGCATTACAAAGACTAGACAACCAATTTGAAGAAGTATTTTATCCATAAATGTCCAAGGTATTTTTCACAAGTATATCAATTGCGCCCACAAGTTCACATTGAGAGGTTATTCAACTCGCCACAAGAAATTCGAGTTTGTCTTCAACGGCACCCCACTTTTCAGCACCAACCAATGGTGCTTTTTTCTCAAAGATTGGCTCCCAACGTTTCACCAGTTCTTTGTTCAATTGCAAAAACTGTTTATTTTTTCCATCTAAGTCATTCTCCGGCACAATCGCGTCAACGGGACACTCAGTTGCGCACAGCCCACAGTCTACACAACCATCCGGATCAATCACCATAAAATTGGGCCCTTCGTAAAAACAATCTACCGGGCAAACCTCAACACATTCAGTGTATTTGCAATTGATACAGTTTTCTGTGACAACGTATGTCATAACAATAACTCCTTTAATAAATTCATAGTATTATTTTTTGCAGTTGCTCGTTAATCACAATACGAGTCAAAGAATCCAATCTTAGAATAGGCATTTGTTAAAAATATCTGCCCACCAAAAGTTGTGCGGAGAGCATAGTTCCTATATACCCGCCCCCAGGAAATGTCCAAGAGCCAACTTGATACAAGTCCTTAATGGGATATTTTTGTGGAAACCGATTAAATAGCCCGTTCTGATGTACACTTTGCTCAAAACCGTAAATACTACCTTGATAATTGCCAGTGAAATTCCGCATTGTTCTTGGTGTGGCTGTTTCACAAATTTCGATATGTTTTCCTAGGCCTGGCAGCTCCAACTCGGCTTTTTCCAATAACGCAGCCGTAAGATTTTTTTTCTTCTCCCGATATTCTGTTTTTGTTATATCAAACCAGCCTTTTGAACCCACCAAACTAAACAATCCTAATGTTGATTTACCTGCGGGAGCCAAGGTCTGATCGGCATTGGAAAAATAAGTTAAGCAGTAACCGGTCTTATTACTTTCAACTTTTGATTGCATCATCAATCGAAATTGTTCTTTAAGACTTCCAGTGCCCTCGATAAATTTATTGCTATCTTCTTTAGCAACACCAAACTGATCAAGTTCACAATCTAATCCGAGGTAAATTTGAAAACCTGAATTTGACGGCCTGGACTTTGAGAGATTTTTATTGAGTTTTATCGGGCAACTATCGCCAATCAAATCCGAGATTATGTAGGGGTTGGCATTGGCAATAATCTTTTTGCCATAAATATCCCCCAAACCTTTGATCGTCACACCAATTGCACGACCTTTATCTACAATAATTTTTCTTACCGGTGCGGATAATTTTACTGTCCCACCATGTTTCTCAATCACGCTGACCAATGCATCGGACAAAATCTGCGAGCCACCCTTAACACAAAAACCACCATTCATGAGATAATCAATAGTAGGATAACCAAAGTAACCAAACGCGAGCCTTTCAGGTGGCAAGCCATAATAGGTCCATTGCGCCGAAAGTATTTTTATCAGCTCTTCATTATGAGTGTATTGAAGAAAGAAATCTTTTACAGTGGAACGCTCGTAGCGCAATATTTTATGGTATAAAACTGGTGTAGCAGCAAGTCTGGCCAAAAATGGCAATCTAGAAAATACAAAGCCACCAACGTCTTTATACATTTTTACCATTTCCGCAAATAACTTGCGAATTGCTTTTTTCTCCTCTGGAAACAGTTGTATCAAAGTGAGGATATAACCGTCCAAATCTTGGTAATTTACGACGATCTCTCCATGATTTAATGTCTTTATAGTATACAAGCGTTCATGCGGTATAAATTCAACTTTATCTGCAATTCCTGCAGCCTCAATGACTTTATAGGAGTAAGCTCCAGGAATCATGCCATCAAAAGAATGCAAAGATGCGTCAAAGGTGAAATCCCCACGCTGAAAATTAGTCGCATAACCACCGGGTAATTTATGTTTATCAACAATTAAAACATTTTGTCCACGTTGTGTTAATAAACTAGCCGTGGTTAAACCCCCAAGTCCTGCGCCCACTATAATGACATCGTAATCATTTGCCACAACAAACCCTCGCCTACGTTATTATTCACTAGTTATCAGTACGCCGCTGACCTTATTAGACAGTCAATCCACCATCGATAACAAAATTCTGCCCTGTAATATAGGAGGCTGCATCTGAAATAAGAAAACTTGTTAAGTTAGCAACATCCTGTACGCTGCCCAATCGTCTTAACGCGATAAGTTTTGTCAGCG
>OBEQ010046459.1_pt1 | contig 13039 bp, 16 predicted proteins | sample 1670901 | NCBI WGS metagenome assembly OBEQ01 (sample SAMEA104232315, study PRJEB22302) | groundwater metagenome | biome: forest; feature: aquifer; material: groundwater | place: USA | collected 2011-08-07 | depth 5.4 m
CATCTTCGAGAATTTTAGTCTTACGATACTCTTTCGATACCTCTTTTAGTTGGATTAATTCCACACTGTTTGTATTTTTTTTTGATTTATAAATGTTTGGTCGATTGAATTTGAGGGAAGTTGTTTGAGGATAATACTCCGAGAGCGGTTCTACTGAAGAAGTTATCATTATCGTTCATTGTGACGAAAATTAGCTTTCAAATCGAACATTTTAGCTTATGTTCCCGTTGATATTGTGTGGCACCTGGACCTATTGGTTATTATAACCACTTTTTCTACAGAGCCTGTGAGAACATAATCTTTATATATACCTCCTCTTGACCAATTAATATATGGGTTGGAAAGAGACTGGTTTACATTGGTATGAACATAAGTATAAAGTAGTTATGTTAATCCCTTTTATCTTAGTTCTTCTTGCTTTAATTCAAATAGGAGTCCAGTATTCTATGACTGGTGATTTTGTTCATAAAGGAATTACTCTTAAAGGAGGATCCACTATTACTATTAGTGTTCCTGAGGGAGTTGCTTTAACACAACTTGAATCTTCTTTGAGATCGCAATTTCCCACACAGGATGTTACGGTTAGGACGATTACTTCTACTGGACGAGCGATTGGTTTTGCGATTGATTCTGATGCACAAAAGACAGAGGATATTAATGGGTTAGTTGCAACATTGAAGAAAGAGGCTTCGATAAAAGATGGAGAGTATAGTGTTGAGATCGTAGGTTCATCTCTAGGAGAGAGCTTTTTTAAGCAGACGGCGATGGCGTTACTTGTTGCATTTTTATTGATGGGTATTGTAGTTATACTTTATTTTAGATTGATGATTCCAAGTTTAGCAGTTATTTTAGCGGCTTTTTCTGATATTACAGTTACTTTAGCTATTTTTAATTTAACGGGTGTTAAATTGAGTACAGCAGGGGTTGCTGCTTTTTTGATGCTCGTTGGTTTTTCGGTTGATACTGATGTTTTGCTCACTACACGGGTTTTAAAACGAAAAGATGGGACGGTTATGGATAGAGTTTATGGCTCTGTTCGCACGGGTCTTACTATGACAACAACTGTTCTTGCTGCAGTGTTTGTCACGTTAATTTTTGTCAATAGCGATGTTATTAAACAGATTATGCTGATTTTGTTTATTGGCCTTTGTGTTGATATGATTATGACATGGATTCAGAATGTTGGAATACTGAGAATATATTTAGAAAAGAAGAAAAAATAGAAAGGAAAAAAATGACTAAGTTAAAAGAGATATTTACTAATTGGAGAGTTATTTTATTAATTGTCTTTTTAGTCTTCGCGCTGATTGCGATCAGGCCGCAGTTGTTTGGTAATGAGGGTGTTACTATTCGAAGTGTCCTTACTAATTCTTCTGCTGCCAATGCAGGTATGAGTAATCCTTCTGCCAAGTTGACGCCTCTTGCGAAGGAAAAAATAGTTGCTCTTGATGGAAAGAAGATTTCTTCTACTTTGGATTATTATAATTATTTAGAGACGGTTAAACCTAATCGAACTTTAACAATTGAAACTAATAAGCAGGTTTATAGCGTTTTTGTATTACCCTCTTTTTCGGGTAAGGCGGATTTAGGTTTACGGGTTTCTGATACTCCTGCATCTAATTTAAGAAAGGGTCTTGATCTTGAAGGCGGTACTCGGGTGTTGCTCAAACCTGCTGAAGCTGTTTCTAAAGATACGCTTGATCTGACTATTGATAATTTGAAGGAAAGGTTAAATGTTTATGGTCTGAGCGATGTTGTTGTTCGTGGTGCTTCTGATTTATCTGGGGAGCAGTTTATTGTTATTGAAATTGCGGGTGTTACAGAAGATGAGGTTAAAGAACTTCTTTCTAAACAAGGTAAATTTGAAGGAAAAATTGCTAACCAAACGGTCTTTTTTGGCGGCAAGAAGGATGTAACTTATGTGTGTCGAAGTGCTGAGTGCTCGGGAATTGATCCTCGCCAAGGCTGCAGGCAAAGTGCCAATGGCTATGGCTGCGGATTTTTCTTTGGGATTACTTTAACGCAGGAAGCTGCGGATAGACAGGCTTCTATTACTAATGGTCTGAGCTTAGTTGAAGAGCAGGGAGAGCGTTTTCTTTCTGAAAAGCTTACCTTGTATCTTGATGATAAAGAAGTTGATAGTTTACGTATCGGCGCGGAACTTAAAGGAAGAGCGTCGACCAATATTCAAATCTCAGGATCTGGCTCTGGCAGAACGCAGCAAGAAGCTGTTGCCAACACATTGCAGAATATGAAGAAGTTACAGACTGTTCTTATTACGGGAAGTTTGCCAGTTCGCTTAGAAGTTGTTAAGTTTGATACTATCTCCCCTTCGCTTGGGAAAGAGTTTTTGAACAATGTTGTCTTTGTTGGATTACTGGCACTCCTTGCGGTTGTACTTGTTGTATGGATTCGATATAAACGATTTAAGATTGTGTTTCCGATGTTTTTGATATTAGTTTCTGAAACTATTTTAGTACTTGGCTTTGCTGCCCTTGTTGGATGGAATTTAGATCTTGCTGCTATTGCCGGTATTATTGTTGTTGTTGGAACTGGGGTTGATAATCTTGTTGTGATTACGGATGAGACTTTGAAAGGCGAGTTGATTACTGATTGGAAGAAACGAATTAAGAATGCACTGTTTATTATTACTGGCGCGTATTTTACTAATCTTGCGGGTATGCTGCCACTTTTTTGGGCGGGCGCTGGTCTTGTTAAAGGATTTGCACTTACAACCATTGCAGGACTTTCATTTGGTGTTTTAATTGCGCGTCCTGCTTATGCTGCAATTACTGAAGTTTTGCTAAAAGATTAAAAATGAAAGTGAAGTTGTTTGAACATCGGCATCGAGATGCGATTCTTTTGATGGTCTTATGTACTGTGTTTACTTCACTTGGGGAAATTTTATGGAAATATGGTGTTGTTCGAATTGATTTATCTGATTGGATTACACTTTTTAATTTGCCGTTTGTGATGGGATTTGTCTCTTATGGTATTGGCGCTATTTTGATTCTTCTTGCTTTTCAGAGAGGCGAACTGAGTATTTTGTATCCTATCGTTGCAACGAGTTATGTATGGGTGAGTGTTATTTCTCCACTATTATTTCCTACTGATGTGATGAATATTTGGAAATGGATGGGCGTTCTTCTTATTCTGGCTTCGGTTAGTGTTCTTGGATGGAAAGGGCATGTTCCTGAGGTTGAAAAAAGTGGTTGATTTTACGTCTTTGATGCTTGTACTGATTGGTTCGTTTCTTGGGGCAGTTGGGACGTTGTTTATCAAGAAGGGGACGAGTGCTTGTTCATTTTGGAAGTTATGGAGGACGAAGTATTTTTGGGGCGGGATGTTTTTGTATGTTTTTTCTACTCTTTTTTACGTGATTGCGCTGCGAAGCGAGGAGCTGAGCGTTGTTTATCCTCTGGTTTCAACAACGTATATTTTTACAACTTATCTTTCTGTTAAGTATTTAGGTGAGAAGATGAATAAGTGGAAGTGGATTGGTCTAATTGGTATTATTGTTGGTGTGGTTCTTATTGGAATTGGAAGTTAGATAAGTTTAGAGGTTACCTCATTTCAAGGGAAAATCTTTGCTTTCAGGACTTCGTAAAGATCCATACGTTAAATGCAATAGAAATGGTGTACCTTCTCGATATCTTTATTAAATCTAAACAAATTATCTAATTTATGACTGAATGTAGCTTTTGTAAAATTATTGCAGGAAAATTGCATTCCAATAAAATATATGGAAATGAAAATTGTTTAGTTTTTGCTCCTTTAAAAGAAAATATTATTGCTAAAGGTCATATGCTTGTAATTCCTAAAAAGCATTATGCTGATATTTATGATATTCCAAAAGTGGAATTACATCGCATAATTGATGCTGTCAAAACTATTTCGCAAAAGCTAAAAGAGAAATATAATGCTGATGGAATTAATTTTTTTCATGCAAGCGGCAAAGTTGCACAGCAGTCTTGTTTTCATTTTCATATTCATCTAATACCAAGATATAAAGATGATGGTTTAGATACATGGCCTAAAACAGGATACAAAGAAGGCAATTTTCCAGAAGTCTATAAAGAGATTGCTAATTTATTCTAATGGTGCACTTTTTCAATTTCTTCATTCAAAGAAAATGGGTTTGATACCCCGCAGCTCTGCTGCGACCCATTTTCAAGAGTAAAAACCCCAATTGATTCGTTTAATGAATGCCCCGCAGCTCTGCTGCGATTGGGATTTTTACTTGACATAAGAAAGTAGCTGACAAATTTATCCTCTTGAAAATTCTCACAATAGAAATTTTCTATAATGTTTTTCTATCTCCTTAGCTGATGCCATAAAGAAGGCAGAATAAATACTACTGCAAATATTATAGCAATGAGCCAAGGGTCATGCTGGACGTTGTTTATCTTCAGATTACTGATGAATTTGTTGCCTAATGTTACCATGAGGACCATGTTGGCGATGGCAATAAGTGGGATGATGATACTTGCTGCGATATGATGTTTTGATCCAAAATGACCCATATCAGTTATTAAGAAGTTGTAGAGGAAGCCGATGGTTCCTGCAAGAATGATTATAGTGAAGTAAAGGGTTGCAGAATTTAATACGATGAGAAAGGGAACAAGAATGAGGGAGATAATAATGTTGGCGAAAATGATGACGATGAGGGCGCTCCAAAAAACGAGTTTTAATAAGAAAGGGTCGTGTTTTTCTTCTCGCTCTAAGAGTGTTTCTGCTTTTCTGATTTCTTTGTCGCTCCAGCCTTTTTTCTGAAGATGTTCTTTGGCACTTTTTCTCATTTGATTTTTTCCTCAAAGTGAAGCTGCTGGGCTACTTTTTGAAATTCTTTTGCTGAATTTGATCTTGGATAGAGATAATTTAGGGGCATTTGTTGATGTACTGATTTTCTTATTTTTCTGTCGTGTTTAATGTTAGCGATTATAGGATGACCCAATATATTTTCAATTTCTTCTGGTTTCATTTCATGCCAGCCGTGATGGGTCATGTTTAAGATTATTCCACTGATGATGTTATTATGAGCTTTTGCTAGTTGGATGGTTTTTAAAGCGTCGGTTACGGAGCTTAAGTTTGGGTTTACTACGATGATTACTTCGTCGGTGTTTTTGAGAACTTGACTGACTTCGTATCCTAGGCCACTTGGAGCGTCAATCAGGATGAAATCTGCGGTATTTTCAAGATGTTCGAAGATTTCTGTTAGTTGTTGAGGGTTGGTTTTTTGAAATTCGTTGTAGGAGGGGGATGCGGGGATTATTGAAAGGCCGCTTTCATGAAGATAGACTACTTCTTTGAGCGCTTTTTCTTTTCTTAAGAATTTGTTCACGGTTCCTTCTGGATTGATGAAACCTAAATGAATCGCTAAATTTGGTGTCATTAAATTAGCGTCAAGAAGGGTTACTTTATGTCCTAAGTCTGTTAGAGCTTGACCTACGTTTAATGTAGATGTTGTTTTTCCAACTCCTCCTTTTCCTGAGACGAATGCGATGAATTTAGTCATGTTGTTTATAGAGCTAATAGAATGGGAGTATTTAATATTTTTGTTGTTGGAATAATGAGATTATTAGAAGAATTCGTCTTCTTCGTTTTTTCCAACTATTGTTTGCCAAGAATATGTAAAGAAGTCATGCATGAATTTCTCACAGCACATGAGGTTATCGATTGTGACTTCGACACTGCAGCGATCGAGCTCGACGATTAAAGTGACGTGTCTTCGATATTCTTCCCGTTTTTGGTATGATGTTTTTAAGACGTTTTTTAAAAATGCGTAGAAGGTGAGATATTTTTGAAGTTGGAGATCTTCTGGATATATCTCCATTACTCTTGTTGCGCACAGCGCAGGACTTTTTGGAAAATTTTCGATTTTTCCTTCTTCTTTAGCTTTTTGTAAGAATGAATATATTAGAAAGTCAGATGTACTGACCATACGATTGAGGGCGTTAATGATGACGTCAACGGTGCGAGTGTATTTTAAACTGACGTAAATTATATGTTCTAAGCGCTTTAGTTCTTCACGTGCTTCGAATAAGTACTCGTTGAGGGTGATTGAAACGGCCAAGAATATGCTGTAAATACTACTTCTTTTTATATTTTGTGTTTAAATTAGTGTTTCTAGGTAATTTAAGGTTTCTTTTGTCTTTTTGAGCAGTTCTTTAATATCTTCTTTGGAGAGGGTATGGAGATAGTATTCTTTGGTGCAGATGATCATTTTATTATTTCTTGAAAATTCTACTGGACTTTTTTCATGATGTTGCAGCAGGTCATTTATGGTGTGGATAAGGCTCAGGGAATCTTTTGGGAGTGAGATTTTCTGATTTTGGAGTAGGTGTAGTTTCAGAAGCAGAGGGGCTTCATAGTTAGATTGAATGAAATAGTTGAGCGCGCAGGAGAGGGTGTTGTTGATGGTTGTAATTATTCCTAGAAGCAGTTTTGGATCTTTGATTAAAGGATAAGTTACATTTAGTAGATGATCTGCTGCGTGATAGTGCTCCCATGCTTCTTTGAGAATTAGTTGTGACATCAATGCTCAGAAGTTGATGAGATTAATAATTGTTACTGTGGTTGATAGAAAGGTTAATTAATGTTAATTTATTATGTTTCATTGATGATTGACGAACATATTGCAGATCGCATTAAGAAGTTAAACAAGAGGGCAGTTGAGGTTGTTGCTCACGAAAAGAAGTGGATTATGCTGGAAGCCTCTTTTCTGATGAAGTTGGAAGAGGCAGTTAAGGCAAAAGATATTTTACTGGCACAGCGATATGAAAAACTATGCGCTCGAACACATCGTCGCGAGCATCGTTTTGTTGCAAAAGTATTTCACGTTTTAGAGGCAACGCAGAAAGTAAGTCAGCATGCCTATGAAGTATTTTTGGAAGTTGAAAAAAAGATAAAGATTTACGAGAAACTGATTACGGTGAAAGTTGCCAAGCCTATTTTTGGTGAGAAAGGGAAAATTAGTTGTTTGTTGTGGGATTCAAATATTAATTGGAGTGGATTAGAGAAAGAAGTTAATGATGCATATAGTAAAGGAGTTGCGCCACTGCTGGCGTTGTTAGATGAGTTGATTGGTGATTTGAAGAGCGTTGAGGAATTTGGATCTCATTCTCCGTTTAAAGAATCAGAAATGATGTTATTTATTATTCCAAAAAGTAGGGATGTTGTAGAGAGGTATGTTCAATCAGTCTTTCCAAAGACGTATACGCTTAGTTTGGCATTAGCGAAAAGCGCAGGGGTAGAACATTACTCCTCCGGTCACATCCCAGAGTATGTTCATGATAAATCATCTCGCTCTACGATGCTCCTCATGCTTGCCACACTTTTTAATAATAATCATTCACCAATTCAACCAGGAGAAGCAATTGCACTACTTAAGAAGCGGCTGAAAGGAAAAAAAATCCTGAGTTTAGGCGATGATACAGGGTCATTAACAGAAATTTTACAGCACTTTGGCTGCAAAACGTTGGGTATTGAATTTGATAAAGATAAAGTGTCAATTGCCCATTCTGGAAAATTATCAGAAGATGAGAGACCACGTCCCGATGTGATTCAAGGGGACATCTGGGAATTAACTTTAGATGATTCTGCTTTGTTAAAGGTAGTTGGGAAAGGAAAGTATGATGCGATTGTTTCGGACGCCCTATTTAATGGGGGTTCGGGTGGTGAAAATCCTCGGGGAGAAGTTGAATCCCAATTAAGGTCACGTTTCTTTTATTACCAATCTCGGTCGGGACCTAATAGTGATCCTCTACGCGATCAAAATCTGGAATTTTGGCTGTGGTTTTTTAATTGTCAGACCAGACGACTTCTCAAAAAAAATGGTATTCAATTGCACTTACAGGTTGAATTTCGGGATGATTTTGAACTTTATAAAAGAGATAATGAACCGGAAGATACTTTTAAGAATGAAAGTGAATTGTACGATAGAATAGTAAAAAAAAATGGTTGTGTCAAAGGGGAATTTCTCATTGATGAAAATAATCATAGAGACAACACTTTCAGGATATACTAATTCTCCGATCTAGTTCATTTCTGTTCAGAATTGTAAAGATAAGTTTAAAAAGATTCGAGGATCAGAGATAATTATGGCTATTCGCAAAGTTCTCGTTACGGTTGTGGGACACGTCGACCACGGAAAAACATCGCTTCTCGATAAGATTAGACACAGCGCCGTCGTTTCAGGAGAAGCAGGAGCAATTACTCAGGCGATTGGTGTTTCGATTATTCCGATTGAGACAATTAAGAAGATTTGTGGAAAGTTACTAGCAGCATTGGGGGATAAACTGACAGTTCCGGGATTACTGACGATTGATACACCGGGGCACGCGGCGTTTACCTCTTTACGAAAGCGCGGAGGAAGTTTAGCTGATATTGCCATTCTCGTCGTCGATATTAATGAGGGATTCAAGCCCCAGACGTTAGAATCCATTGAGATTCTGCGGGCGCACAAAGTTCCATTTATCGTCGCCGCAAATAAAATTGATCTGGTTCATGGTTGGAAGTACAATCAAGAGAAATTATTGCTGGAAAATATTAACGAGATGGATTACAAGATCCAAGGTGAATTTGAACAGAAAATGTACGATCTCGTTGGTAAGTTCAACGAGTTGGGATTGCAAGCAGAACGTTTTGACCGCGTGCAGGATTATACTAAACAGGTTGCGATCATCCCCATTTCAGCATTAACGGGAGAAGGGATTCCGGAGTTGTTGATGGTCTTAACGGGATTAGCGCAACGTTATTTAGAAGCAAAACTGCAGATCGAGGAAGAAGGACAAGCGAAGGGGACAATTCTGGAAGTGACGGAAGAAAAAGGCTTTGGCACAACATTAAACGCGATACTCTATAATGGTCATCTGTGTGTCAACGATACGATTGTTATTGGGGGAATTGATGGAGCAATTGTGACAAAGGTAAGGGCATTACTCGAACCAGCAGAATTAGCAGAGATGCGCGAGAAGAAAAGTAAGTTTCAGAATGTCAAAGAAGTATTTGCGGCAACAGGTGTGAAGATTGCCGCGCCGGGAATGGAGAAAGCAATTGCGGGTATGCCGATTCGCGGCTGTTCGGGAAAGATCAGTGATGTTGAACAATTAAAAGAAGAGGTTCAGCAGGAGATTGGAGAAGTATTGGTTTCTGAAAGTGAAGATGTGGGTGTTGTTCTCAAAGCAGATACAATTGGTGGTCTAGAGGCGTTGAAAGTCCTACTTCGAGAAAAAAAAATAGCAATTTCTTCCGCATCTTTGGGGACGATTACGAAACGAGATCTTTCACAGGTAGAATCAGTTAAAGAGAAAGATGAATTTCAAGGAGTACTGATAGGGTTTAATGTTGCTGTTCCGGCAGATATCGAGGAATACTGTAAAGAGAAAGGATTGAAATTGATTGTTCATGATGTTATTTATCGTACGATCGAAGAGTATGATAGTTATATCAGTGGCTTGAAAAAAGAGATAGAATTACGAGAGTTGGCATTACTTGTGCGTCCGTGTAAATTTTTAATGATGAAAGGCTACACGTTTAGACAGAATAATCCGGCGATCTCTGGTGTGGAAATTGAAGTAGGAAAAATTAGATCTGGCGATCCGATCATGAACCACGAGGGAAAACGTTTAACCTCGGTGAAGAGTATGAAAGAAGGGCAAGATAATGTAACGATTGCCGAACAGGGTAAACAGCTGGCGATGGCAATGGATGACATTACGATTGGTCGTCAAGTTCAAGAGGGTGATTTCTTGTATACGGATATTCCCGAGAGCCATTTCAAGAAGTTAAAAGAGTTGAAGAAGTATTTATCGAAGAATGAAGTGGAAGTGTTAAAAGAGATTGCGGAGATTAAACGACGAGAAAATCCAGTGTGGGGAGTGGGATAATGGTTTTAGAAAGACTATTGGCGGAATTAGGGAGGAGTACACGGGTTGAGGTTAATCGACAGACGTGGAGTAAATTTGAAAGCGATCTCAGAGAATTTTTTACAGAGGGGAAAATATTAGAGCGCTATGAGAAGTTGAAAAACGAAGAGTGGGAAGTGTATGATGATGAACCATTTGAATGTGAAGATTGTTATGTTATCCCTGAAGATAAAGAACATTATGCCTCTCTGTCATTAGATTTTTCTTTATTTGGATGGGATTTAGTGTTAACGCCAGAAACTCTCATACAATATGCTGTACTTCCTCAGAATGATGCTTTTTATCTGGGGATTCAAAGAGGATTTAAGGGACAACAAGAGATCTACGTGAGATATTAACGATGCAACAATTAAAAATCCTCAACACGCGGGACATCAAAGTTCTCAAAGAACAGCTAGTAAAACAATTTAACTATGCGTTAGAAGAAAATTATGCTTACTTACAAAATGAAAAAGATCGAGTATTTGTTGTCAATCGAGATCTGGCCCAGATTGATCTAGATAAATTGAGAATTGATCGCTTAGGGTTATATTTTGCCGAGATTAAGCCCGGTCAGATCAGATTGAGTAAAGAGGGTGCGCAATTGTTGGTTCACGAGGCACGGAAGAATAAGACTACTCTCAAAAATAGTGTAATGTTGACAAAAGTAGAAACACGAGCGTATTTTGCCGGTGTTGACTTGAAGAAAGATTTAGGTGAAGAAAATAGACAAGTTATCTTGATGTATGAGGAAGATGTAATGGGCTGTGCCTCGTATAAAGAGGGAAAGGTTCTCAATTTCTTGCCTAAGATCCATCGCGGGGAAGTTATCTTGTAGAAGAAGATTTCGGCTCATTTCCATACTTGAGAGGCGAACCATTGATAGTGTGATCCCATGAATTGAAATGTTTGTGTCCCACATTCTTCGCTCCAAATAGTTACAAGTACGGATTTGTCTCCACTTTCATATTGCATAATCTCAACGATCGAAGAATTATTTTTCCGAGCAGTAACAAGCAGTGGTAATTTGCCAACGGGAAGGGGAATTTCTTCATATTGATTATAATTCTGTCTTAAACGAGCTTCAACAGGTTCCATCACAACAAGATATTCTTCGGGAGGGAAAGTCGATGGCTTTCCATCGATTAATAGTTTAATATTAGCCCCAATGGTTTGCTCTCCAACACCAACAACGGCAGGGTAATCAAATTTGTCATACCACATTTTACCGTCATCTTTTTCAACGCTTTTACAAAGTGGTACCCCATAAGAATCTGTACAGACAAGTCGAGTACATTGCTCGCCTAAAGAAATATTTTCTTTGGGAGCAGAAACTACACAGGCAGATAATGCAGTGAAGAGTAAAGGAATTAGTTTTCTCATAGATAATAAAAACAAAGCCAGCTTAAAAATGTTATCCCTAGAAAGTGAGAATCAACTCCTCGCACACATCCCGGACACAGTACCACTTTAAAGTAGAATATTGCGTAAAGTTTATAAATGACTTCTCTCAAAAGTATCTAAAATTAACGCGAGGTGCGTCTACATGGTATTAAAACGATTTATTGCAGCACTGTTCGTTATTTCCCTGATGTTAGGAGGATTAGTTCTAGCCGGGGGAGATGATAACGGCACGTGTTTAGTCTCTGAAAAAGCAGACTACAAAGACCTCAAAGGCCAATTTAATGACTTTGAAGATGATTTCTTGAATTATAGAAGTGAATACAAGAATGCTCTTTACGAGAAAGATCAAAGTATCGTAAACAAATACACCTACAAATTAGAACGTCTTGATGATGATTTAAGAAACGTGCGTGACGACGTTCGTGATCTAACGAGCAATGTTGAAGATGCGGGCAGTTGTAGTGGAAAAAGCGATCTTCTTGACAACCTTGATACCTTGAAGAAAGATGTCAGCGATGTTCGCGAGAAAATCAGCGATCTTCTTGCACAAGAAAAAATGTCCGAGAAGAATGCGGTTGTTCAACAACAATATAATGAACCAGCTCCAACACCATCGGCAGCAGCTAAGAATACGGAATTTGTCGTTAACAGCTTAGGTTCTGGACCGAGTCCTACACCAACAGCAGCAGTGACGGCAACAGTGACCGTAGAGAAAGCACAGCCAGCTTGGGAACAGACGCGCCAAACAGCATGGCTCGTAGCAGGATTTGTTGTCTTGTTAGCAGTCGTGTTGTTCTTGTTAGGGATGTTGTTTAGACGCTAGAAGATTAAAAGAATTTTTCTTTTTTTATTTTTTTAGTTTAATTTCTTTCCGCTTCAGACAACAATTTTACTGCTTCAAGTAATTGTTCTCCGCTATCAAAATAGCGAGTTTTTGTTTTGTAGAAATTCATTGCTTCGATACCATAGGGATTACAATCACCACCCGTGAACATTAAATCGGCAGAAGTTAAAACAGAATAGTCTAGTCTTACGGCTGTTCTTGTAGTGGCAAGGACACAGGCATCAAGATTAAACCCAACGGGAACAAGATGAGTGACGTGGCTTTCACGCAGACGAGATGCGAGGTTTGTCCATTTAAAAGCATCCCAATCTGATTTTTGAAATATATTCTCCCTAGGAATATAGGGTATTAGCATCTCTATTGTAGAAAATTGATATTCAGTCGCATAGCAAGGAAGTGATTGAACCTGGGCGTATTGAAGCAGCAATTCTATTTTTGCTAATTTACGAAGATTAAAACCGCCATCATAAGTATTGTCACCTACAATTCTGTTTGAACCGCCAAGATCAATTACGAGTACTGCTACTTTTGATTTAGGTAATAAAGTATTTTTCACGAAGAGAAATTTTGCTTATTTCTTTAAAAATACTACTAACGAAAAAGAGAAAAATGAGAAAACAAGAAAATCTACTTAAGGACATCTTCAATTGGCTTCTTGCCTTTCAGCTTCTGCACCTCTTTGGCTTGCGCGACAAGATCGACACCTTGATCTTTGAGCTCTTTAATGTGCATTTGCATCAATTGCTCAACGATCTGCAAGATGCGCAGGAGTTCTTCACGTTCTTTGGTTAAGGTTGCTAAAGAGCCTTTATGAAAGCCAATTTTTTCCGAATTTGCTGTATCTTCTTTTGCCATAAGTATAAATTAGGGGGATAGTTTATTAAAG
>OBEQ010814049.1_pt1 | contig 13039 bp, 12 predicted proteins | sample 1670901 | NCBI WGS metagenome assembly OBEQ01 (sample SAMEA104232315, study PRJEB22302) | groundwater metagenome | biome: forest; feature: aquifer; material: groundwater | place: USA | collected 2011-08-07 | depth 5.4 m
AGCATTTCAAGCCACAAATCTGTTCCTTCGCGCGTCCTTTCCCCAACTCCAGCAAACACAGAATGACCTTTGTGTTCCATGGCAATATTCCTTATGAGTTCTTTGACAATAACTGTTTTTCCAACGCCTGCGCCGCCAAATACAGCCACTTTTCCACCTTTGGTAAAGGGTGAGATAAGATCTATAACTTTAATACCGGTTTCTAAGATTTGTGGTTTTGTTTCTTGATCGATGAGTTTTGGTGGAGCTTTATGTATTGAGTCAAAATCAACTCCTTTGTCGTCGAATTTTTTGCCATCGATTGCATTTCCTAAGACGTTAAAAATTCTCCCAAGCGTTTTGTTGCCAACGGGAACACTAATTGGTTTATTTGTTCTTTTTACTTTTGTACCCCTGGAGAGGCCGTCGGTTGAGCCAAATGCCAATGCCTTTACTTCGTGATTGCCAATCTCAAACTGTACCTCTAATACAAGCTCTTCTTTGTTTGGAAGTTTAATAGTAAGCGCTTCGTAAATTGCCGGGACATCACTCTCGAAATACACATCAACAACTGGTCCTGCGACTCGAATAATGATCCCCTCACCTGTGTCTTTTTTTGTTTCTTCTGCCATATTAGTTAGCTAAACTTCCGCTTGTAATATCTAAAATTTCGCTGGTAATTTTTGCTTGGCGCGATTTATTATACTCGAGTCGTAAATCCTCGATCATGTCGTTTGCATTATCTGTTGCGTTTTGCATGGCAATCATCCTGGCCGCTTGTTCGGAGACAAAGCTTTCCAAAAGTGCTTGATACAAAACAATTTCGATGTAATGGGTTAGAAGTGGCCCAACAATCTCTGCTGCAGAAGGTTCAAAAAGATAGAGCGAGGTATCTTTTTGCGATTTGGTGTCCTCTGGTAGGGTTATTGGCAAAAGAGACGTGATTTTTGGTTTTTGGGAAAACAAACTGGTAAAGTGAGCAGATAAAATGCTAGCCGAATCGACTTTTTCGTGAACGTAATACTCGTTAATGAGCCTGACAATAGGGTAGACCATGTCAAATGTTGGTGTTATAGTACCAAAAACAAATGAAGCAATCACTTCTTTTTGCAGTTTTGTGACTTGCGCTTCTATTTTTTTTCCAACAACAATGTACGAACTCTCAACATTTTTTTGTTGGTAGGAAAAAAATTCTCTCATAAGATTGGTAATGAGCCCGCCACATAATCCTTTGTCTGGAGAGATGCCAACTAAGAGTGTTTTGCCACTTGTTGCGTGCTGCTTCATGTATGGATGAAGGCTTTTGTCTTCGATTCTGCTGATTGCTCCCCTGCTTAAATACATAAGTTTTTCTGTATATGGTCTTGTTGCAAGGGCTGCCGCTTGGGCTTTTTTTAATTTTGATGCGGCAATCATTTGCATTGCTTTTGTTGTTTTCGAAACATTTTGCGCTGCTTTGATTCGCCGTTTTAATGTAATAATGCTAGCCATAATTAAAATTTCATACAGAAAATGTTTTCTTAAACTCTTCTAAAGTTTTTTCTAGAAGTTTTGTTGTCTCCTCGTTAATTTTTTGTCCACTGGAAAGTGCTTCGATAACTTTGGGTTTGTGGGCCAAAACAAATTCATGCAATTCTTGCTCAAATTCCGATACTTTTTCAACCGGAATATCATCGAGGTAACCATTCGAAACAGCCCAAATCGAAAGCACTTCGAGCGATTCTGAAAGGGGATGATACTGTGGTTGTTTCATTAGCTCAGTTATTCGCCTTCCTCGGTCCAGTTGCACTTTGGTTGCCGGGTCTAGTTCGCTACCAAACTGTGCAAATGCCTCTAACGATCGATACTGTGCTAATTCTAAACGCATTTTCCCTGCAACCGACTTCACAACATTAGTTTGTGCTGCACCACCAACACGCGAAACAGAATTTCCAACGTTAATTGCGGGTCTGATACCAATGTTAAACAAATTTGCTTCTAGGAAAATCTGTCCATCAGTAATTGAGATAACATTGGTCGGAATGTAGGCCGAAATATCACCCGCTTGGGTTTCGATAATCGGCAGCGCAGTAATTGAACCGCCGCCATTTTTTTCGTTTAGCCTGACTGCTCGTTCTAAAAGCCTACTATGGAGATAAAAAATATCTCCAGGATATGCTTCTCGACCAGCAGGCCGTTTTAACACAAGAGAAATCTGCCGATATGCCCATGCATGTTTTGTTAAGTCGTCATAGACAACTAATACGTCGTTTCCTTTTTCCATAAAGTACTCTGCAATAGCAACGCCAGCGTAGGGAGCCAGATACTGGAGTGCTGCAGGGTCTTTGGCAAATGCACCAACAATAATAGTGTTTTGGAATGCATCTTCTTCTTTGAGCTTTGCAATTATTTGCGCAACAGCACTTTGTTTTTGTCCAATAGCAACATAAATACAAATGACCGGCTTCTCTTTTGCAGATTTTTTATCTTTTAGAATTTTGCTTTGGTTAATGATCGCGTCGATTGCAATTGCTGTCTTTCCTAAGCCCCGGTCACCAATAATAAGCTCCCGCTGTCCTCTTCCAATAGGAATCATCGAGTCGATTGCTTTAATTCCAGTTTTTATTGGCGTATCAACGGGTTGTCGTTCAACAACACCCGCAGCAATGCGCTCGAGTGGCATATCTTTTCCTTTTTTCACTCGTGGTTTTCCATCCAGTGGTTCACCAACCGGGTTTATTACACGTCCGAGCAATTCTTCGGAGGCTATTACAGAAAGTAATGTTTCGGTACGTAAGACTTTGTCTCCTTCCCTAATATCTGTTCCTTCGGAAAGAAGAATAATCGATACGCTGTCTTCATCCAGATTAAATACAACACCCGATGCATTGTGTGGAAATGTTACTTTTTCGCCGATAAATGCTTCGGACAGTCCCGATGCAACAATAACGCCATCGTTATTTTTTTCTACAATACCAATGTTTTCTTTTTTAACGTCGCCAGAAAAGGTATGTAATCGTTTTTCGAGTTGTGCAATAATATCGTTTTGACTAATCATACTGCTCTTCTAAATATTCTTGTATTTTCTCAAGTTTATGTTGTAAGGAAAGGTCATACACGGTGTCGTTATCAGTAATTCTGATTCCTAAAAGAAGTGTTTGGTCGTGTTCAAAAATAATTTCCTTATTTGGAAATACTGCTTCGAATTCTTTTTTATACCACTGCGAAACAAAAGGAGAGGTAACTGTGACTGTTTTTTTTAATTCTTCGCTTTTTAATGCTTTTATGTATTCTTTTAAATCTCTTCTGGGAAGCAGGTCTGCGATTTTGTTAACCGTTGCCGAGTCGAGTTTTTTACTTACATAACTTGCTAAAACGAGTCTTTTTAAGATTTTTTTATTCATTAGTTTGCTTTCTTTTTTAGTTTCCCAACAGCACGTTTTACAATAATATCCTGTTCAGACTCGGAAAACACATCGGTTAAAGACTGCTCCAAGAAATCGATAGCGAGTTGGCTTATGTGTAAAGAGAGTCGTTTTTCTGCTTCTCTTGTCTCGAATGTTATTTGCAGTTTCGCATCTTTGAGCATTTCATCAACTTTTTTCTTTGCCATAATTTCTGCTTCTTTGAGCAACTGGCCTTTTTGTTTTTTTGTATCGTCTACTATTTTTTTTGCACTTTCCCCTGCTGCTCTTAACACTGCTTTTTCCTTTTCCTCTGTTTCTTGCAAAAGTAACTTTGCCTCCTCTGAATCCAAAAGGCCTTGTTTTATGCTGTTTTGACGCTTTGCAAGCATGGTCAAAACAGGTTTGTATAAGTACTTTTTTAGGATAAATAAAATTATCAAAAAATTGATAACTTGAGCAATAAGAAGCACGGGGTTTAGCCCGAATTCATTCAAAATGTTCATATAGTTATAAATGCATTCGTTCTATTTTATGAAAGCAAGAATCAATGAATAAATCGCAATAGCTTCGGCAAATGCCATGCCAAGTAACATTGCTGGTAAGATTTTTCCCGTTGCTTCTGGATTCCTTCCCAATGCCTCCATAGCTTTCATGCCGATAAAACCGACTGCGAGTGCGGGACCGAGTCCCCCAAGTGCAACAATTAAGCCACCAGAAATACTAAATGTTGTCATCTACTTTTCACCTCCTCGTGCGTTTCTTGATGATGTGATGTCATAAGAACTGACATAAATACCATTGTTAAGAGCGAAAAAACAAGCGCTTGTACAAATCCTACAATTATTTCCAGAAATAAAAACGGAATGGGAAAGACAAACGCAAAGATCGTCGAAATAGTTGTTAAAACTACTTCGCCTGCATATATATTACCAAAAAGCCGAAAAGAAAGCGAGACTATTTTTGTAAATTCCGAAATTATTTCCAATACTCCCACAAATAAATTGATTGGATTAAAAGAAATATATCGACTCAAATATTCTTTAATACCAAGCTTTCGAACACTTAGCACGTGTGTTGCTGCTAAAGAAATAAGAGCCAAGGCAAAGGTAACGTTTAAATCACTCGTTGCGCTTTTGGTAAGTGGTATTAATTTTTTTCCTTCTTCAGCATGTTTAAAAATGCCAATCGCGCCAATGCCTGGGATAAGCCCGCTCCAATTAGCAACAAGAATAAACAGAAAAAAACTCATCACAAACGGAAAAATTTTTGTTGTGTTTGCGCCGGCAACTGACTCGACAAAGTTATACATGGATTCTATTGATATCTCGATAATATTTTGAAAAAAACTTGGTATTTCTTTGATGTGGTTTTTAATATAAACTGCTGTGCCAATTAATGCCGTGTCAACAAAAATTGTGTTAACAAGCGTATTGGTAATAGGAACTGAGCCGATATGAAAAAGTGCTTCTGGAGTAATTGCATACATAACTTTCTGATTTTAAAAGGAATTTTGCCTCAAGTCAAGAAGCGTTCTTAATTAAGAGATGTTTTGGTGCGGGAGATTTTTTTGACAATAATCATGGGTTTGTCGTTTTTTGTGTCGATGTGTCCATCGATAACAACCACAATATCTTTTTGAATATGGTCTTTATACTGCTCAAACACTTTTGGAAATACAATACACTCAACACCAATCCCTTTTTCGTTAGAAAGTATTAAAAACGCCATTTCGCTGCCTGTTTTTTTGGTAAAAATTCGACGCGTCGATTCGATAATGCCACCGATGGTAACTTGGGTGCCTTCTTTTTCTTCTTCGATAATTTCGAGTTCGTGAGTAATAACTTGTTTTATTCGCTCTAAATTTTCCATTTGCGGATGCGAGCTAAGGTAAAATCCTAAAAATTCATTTTCGAACGCCAATTTTTCTTCTTTGGAAAAATCTTCTACGTCTGGGGCACTCACAATTTTTGACGAGTCTTCTTCCTCATCACTGCCAAAGAGCGATCCTTGCCCACCATCTGAATCTTTTTTCTTTTTGGCAATTTTAGCGACAATCTCTGGGAGAGTGATTAAAAGGGTAGCTCGTTTGCCAAACTCGTCGAGAGCTCCTGCTTTAATTAAACTTTCCATAGTTTTTTTGTTGACTTTTCCAAGGTCAACACGACTTGCGAAATCCTCAAAATTTTTAAACCGCCCGTTGTTTCTTGCAGATAAAATTGTTTCTATCGCAGCAGACCCCACATTTTTAATTGCCGAAAGTCCGAATCTGATTTTTGTATGCTCTTCTATCGAAAATTCATCCTTTGACCCGTTAATATCTGGCCCAAGGACCGAAACGTTTAAACGTTTACATTCTACAATTGCTTGGGCAATTTTTTCGTTTTTTGTTGGACCTGATGTCCCCCTAGATTCTGCCGTTAATACCGCTGTCATAAATTCAACAGGAAAATGTGCTTTTAAGTAGGCAGTACGAAATGCGATTGTTGCATAGCATGCTGCATGGGCCTTCCCAAAAGCGTATCCGGCAAATGGTTCAAAAAGTGTCCACAGATTCTCTGCAGACGTCTTTGTCATCCCATTTTTTATACAACCTTCTACAAATTTGTCGTGCTGTTTTTTCATTTCAGATGGTATTTTTTTGCCAACTGCTTTTCGAAGTTTATCTGTCTCAAGCCATGAATATCCAGCAACCGAAATTGCGGTTAAGAGTAAGTCGTCTTGGTAGGTAATGATGCCATACGATTCTTTGAGAATATCTTTTAAGCGTTCATCTGGATAAGTAATTGCTTTTGGGTTGTGCTTGCGGCGGATAAACTCTGGTATGTTTGCCATAGGTCCTGGGCGATACAACGCGACCATAGCTTGCAAATCAAATATGGTTGTAGGTTTGAGCTCTTTAACATACCTTCGCATGCCAGCAGATTCGAGCTGAAAAATTCCTGTTGTTTCTCCAGACGAAAGCAGCTCATAGGTTTTTTTATCCGAAAGGTCTGCTTTTGAAAAATCAACTTCTTTCCCTTGATTTTCCGAAATAAAGCGAAGTGCTTCTTGGATAATGGTTAAATTTCGAAGACCCAAAAAATCGATTTTTAATAACCCGACGCCATCTTCACCAACGGTATACATGTCATATTGGGTCACAATTTTTTCTCCATTGGTTTCTTTCTGAAGCGGCGTGTATTCCATCAACTGTTTGTCAGCAATCACAACACCTGCGGCATGGATAGATGCGTGTCTGGCCACACCTTCTAATTTTTTGGCAACGTCTAACAGCCGCTTTGTTTCTGGTTCAGTTATATACGCACTTTTTAAATCCGGGCTTTGGGTAAGCGCTTTATCGATGGTCATCGCGTGACCTTGCCAACCTGGGGGGATCATTTTCGAAATGCGGTCTGGGCCGGCGTAGGGCATGCCAAGCGCACGCCCAGCATCCCTTACTGCACCCCGCGCTTCCATTGTGCCAAAAGTAATAATTTGCGCAACCTTATCTTTTCCATACTTTTCTGTCACATAATTTATTACTTCATCGCGCCGGTTATCTGCAAAATCTAAATCAATATCTGGTGGAGAGGGTCTCATTGGATTTAAGAACCGTTCGAATGGGAGTTTAAAATAAAACGGATCGATGTCAGAAATTCCTAATGCGTACGAAATAATCGACCCAGCATTCGAACCCCTCCCAGGCCCAACAGTTATGCCATGTTCTTTTGCCCAATTTACAAAGTCCGCAACAATTAAAATGTACGTTTGATACCCTTTTTTTAGAATAATGGAAAGCTCGTACTCGACGCGATCTCGCATTTGCTGTGTTATTTCTTTGTATCGTTTTTGTAGTCCTTCTTCGATTTTTTCTTTAAAATATGTTACTTCATCTTTTCCTCCTGGCACTTGAAACCGAGGCATGATCCATTTGCCAAGCGTAATTTCCAAATCGCACATGTTTGCAATTTTGGTGCTGTTTTCTAATACTTGTGGGATGTCCTTAAATAATTCTGCCATTTCCTCTTTAGATTTTATGTAAAAATCAGGAGAATCTATCATGGACATTTTTCGATTGGGTGTTTGGATAGTCGTTTGTGTTTGAATGCAGAGCAGAATTTCCTGCGCTTCTGCGTCAGATTTGCGAATGTAATGGTTGTCGTTTGTTGCCACAACGGGGATGCCATATTCTTTGGAAAGCTCTAGCAATTTTTTATTAAGCGTTTCTTGCTCGGGAATTTTTATATGGTGCTGAAGTTCTAAGTAAAAATGTCCTTCCCCAAAAATGCTCGCGAGTTTTTTCATCCTGGTAATTGCTAAATCTTGCTTATCGTGCAGCAAGGGGTCAGACACATACCCGTTTAGACACGCGGAAAGGCAAATTAAGCCTTCGTGATATTGTTCTAAAAGCTCCATATCGATTCGTGGTTTGTAGTAAAACCCTTCCAAATTCGAAATGGAAACAATTTTCATGAGGTTTTTATACCCGGTTTGGTTTTTTGCCAGTAAAATTAAATGGTTATAGTCTTTGTCGAGTGTTGCGTCTTTGTCGTGCCTGGATCTTGGTGCAACATAGATTTCGCAGCCTATAATTGGTTTTATATCCGCTTCCTTACACGCTGTGTAAAATTTAATAGCGCCGTACAGATTGCCATGGTCTGTAATTGCAAGTGCGTTCATACCTTGCTCTTTTGCATAAGCAACCATGTCTTCTATTTTGGAAAGACCATCGAGCAAAGAATATTCACTATGGTTATGAAGATGTACAAAATCCGCCATAGATACCACTATACCGCACTCTTTTTCCAAGGTTAAGTTGTCACATTAAAGATTCTCTTGAAGAATCAAAGACCGTATTTTTGCCCGCATGTTTTGCCAGATACAGTCTCCTGTCGGCGTCTCCTACTGTTTTTGCAGTTATGTCAGCAATATCTTGTACACTCTTGGGAATATCTGTAGGAAGCTGTGCAATACCAGCGCTAAACGTTATATCTTTAAAAAGTGTAATTCCCTTCGCTGCTAATGCTTCCCTTACTTTTGCGGATGTATCTTCTCGAATTTTATCGATTCTTTTTGTTGCGCCATCTTCTGGTGTTACTGACATAAGAACAACAAATTCTTCTCCTCCGTATCGGGCAGCAAAATCAGATGCTCTGATACTATCCATTACTACTTGGGCTACTACCCGTAATGTTTCATCACCTGCTTGATGACCATATGCATCGTTAACACCTTTAAAATCATCAATGTCTATAAGAGCAACGGAAAGCGGTCCATTTCTTCTTGCCAACGCAACAAGTTCTGGCAGTCTTGCGTAGAATGCTTTTCTTGTATAAAGTCCTGTAAGTCCATCGATCATTGCTTCTTCTTCTGCCTTTTTTCGTTCAGTTTCTATTTGATCGATTTCTGGTTGTCTTGCTTCGGCAGCTAAAAATGCACCTCTTTGAAGCGCTTGCCTTTCTTGCGTTGTTTCGTTTTTCTGTTTAGGTCTATTTTTGACAACATGTTTTACAATTGGACGAACTTTCTCATACCTTTCTCGTAGATTGCCTAGTGGTGAACTTTTCAATGAAATCTCAGGAGAGTTTGATTCACTCATTAATTTTATTATAAACTATTTCCTCGCTTTTGTTATTCGCAAGTTATTGTAATTTAAGTAATTTATCAATTGTAGCTTTTATTCGTACAATATCAACATTAGTTCCTAATTTTCTACGAAGTTCCCCGACAAAGAATCCTAGTACCTTATCGCCCAATTTTTTGTAATCATTAATTACGTTTGGATTATTATGTATAAGTTCCTTTAATATTCTTTCTAACTCTTCTTGGCTTACTCCAATTTTTTGAGATTGTTTATTGATTTCTTGAACTAATTGAGTTGGATTAGTCGTGTTAATATCTACTTTTTTGTTAATAATTACATTTGCAATTTGTTTTGGAGTTATGTTTGTTTTTTGTCCAGCTTTTACTGCGTTTTCAAAATAATCAGCGGTTGCACGTTCTCGAGTAAGAATCTCTGCATCATATGACAAGAGTTGATAATCTTTCTCAAACCGTGTTCTTTTCTCGTCTGGAAGCTCTGGCATTTGGGATTTGAGATTCGTAATTTGTGATTTATCGAAGCGTATTGGTGGGATATCTGGTTCTGGAAAATATCGATAGTCGTGTGCTTCTTCTTTACTGCGTTGCGAAACTGTTTTTTGTTTGTTTTCGTCCCAACCGCGGGTTTCTTGTGCAGGAGTTTGATTCTGATCGAGTAATTCAGTTTGCCGTTTTATTTCGTATTCGATTGCTTTTTCAACAAACCTAAATGAGTTTATGTTCTTTACCTCAACTTTATAGTTGGGTAATCCATCATTGTCATGCCGAACTTGTTTCGGCATCTCATGGGATCCTGAATCAAGTTCAGGATGACAAACCCTGAGTGAGACGTTTGGTTCCAGTCTCATATCTCCTTTTTCCATGTCTGCATTAGATACATTGAGGTATCGAACAATTTGTTGGAGTTTTTTAAGATATTCAACAACTTGTTCTGAGTTTTCAAAATCAGGTTCAGTAACAATTTCAACTAATGGAACACCAGAGCGGTTAAAATCAATAAGTGAACTATTGCCTTCGTGAATTAACTTCCCAGTATCTTCTTCCATATGAACGCGTCTTATGCGAATTTCTTTTTCAGAATCAAGTGTTATTTTTCCATTTATAGCAAATGGGTCATCGTATTGAGATATTTGATAGCCCTTTGCTAAATCTGGATAAAAATAGTTTTTTCTATCAAACTTAGAAAAAAGAGGAATTTCACAATCTAAAGCCATGCCAATCATAATACACCAGTCAATTGCAGTTTTGTTTGGCACTGGAAGTGCGCCAGGAAGCCCTAAACACACTGGACAAGTATGAGAATTTGGTTCTTTGCCAAAATAATCTGCAGAACACCCACAAAACATTTTTGATTTTGTTTTAAGTTCTACATGTACTTCTAAACCTATTACTGGTGTGTATTTCATAATGTTAAGTTTATTTTCTTTGTGTGCCAGACGGTTGCTTGCTCGTATGCATGGCCGATTTGGAACAAAAGTTCTTCCGAAAACTGCGGGCCTAAGATTTGCATGCCAACCGGCAACTTATCTTTTGTAAAACCAATTGGAACAGCAAGTCCAGGGATACCTGCAAGGTTTGCGGTTACGCTATAGACATCTGATAGATACATTTTCAAGGGATCATCGACTTTTTCTCCTAATTTCCATGGTGGAGTAGGAGAGACTGGTGTAATAATTGTATCGACTGTTTTGAATGCCTCATCGAAATCCTGTTTAATTAATGTTCGGACTTGCATTGCTTTATTGTAATACTCGTCGTAATAGCCAGAGGATAATGTATATGTTCCTAACATAATTCTTCGCTTTGCTTCTGCACTAAATTTACTTCTGTCGAATCCATAGCGAATACCATCATAACGAGCGAGATTTGAAGATACTTCTGCTGGCTGGATAATGTAGTAACATGCAAGTGCATATTCTGTATGAGGAAGAGAAATTTCGACAAGTTCTATACCTAAACTTTCCAGAGGTTTGTGCGTCTCTTCAAAAATCTTCCTCATTTCTTTATCAAGTCCCTCTTCTAGGTATTCTCTTGGAATGCCGATTTTAAGACCTTTTGTATCTTTTTTTAGATTTTGAACATAGTTTGGAACTTCTTTTTTTGGTGTTGTAGCATCCATTGGGTCGTGGCCTGCTGTTACAGAAAGCATAAGCGCAGAATCTTCCACAGTTTTGGTCATGAGTCCAATAGAATCTAAAGACGATGCCATGGCAATAATGCCATAACGACTTACCCTTCCGTATGTTGGTTTTAACCCGACAATATTACAAAAGCTTGCTGGTTGTCTGGTAGAACCTCCTGTATCGGTGCTGGTGACAGCTAAACACATGTGAGAAGATAGTGCAGCTGCTGAGCCGCTGCTAGAACCACCAGGTACATATTCTGGGTTCCATGGGTTTTTTGTCGGACCAAAATCCGAATTTTCTCCACTTCCACCATGCGCCCATGCATCTAAATTGGTTTTGCCAAGAATAACTGCTCCTGCATCAATATACTTTTGAACAACTGTTGCATTGAATGACGGAATATAATCTTCCAAAACTTTTGATCCAGCAGTTGTTTTTATATTTTTTGTTGAATAAATATCTTTTAATGCAATAGGAATTCCTAAAAGGGGAGCGTCATCACCATTTTTTAATTTTTCATCTGCCTTTTTTGCTTCTTCGATGGTAGAATCCTCAGTTACAGTAAGAAAAGTATTAAGATGTGGGTTAAATGTTTTTATCTGATCTAAACAAGCTTTTGTCAGATCAACAGCAGAAAATTCTTTCTTTTGTAACCCTTCTTTTGCTTGGGTGATAGTTAATTCATTCAGTTTCATTGTTCAAGAATTGCTTTTACTTTAAAAAATCCTTTTTCTGTTGATTTTGCATTTACCAAAGCGTCTTTTTGAGGTAGAGAAGGGAAAACAGTATCTTCTCTGGTTACATTTTCTAACCCAGTAACCTGGCTTGTGGGTTTAACATTTTTTGTATCGACTTTTTTTAATTGTTCAAAATAATCTAAAACAGAAGAAAGCTGGGATTCAAATTTTTCTTCTTCGTCTTTTGTCAGAGGAATATTTGCCAATTTTGCAACATAGGAGACATTAATTTTCATGTGCTTATTATACTTTAATACCAAGTTGATTGGCAATTGCATTGTGGGCGTCCCATTCGAGTTTGTCGTCTAATTCTTGCAGCTTAGCTTCTTCTTTGTATTTTTTCTCTAAGGCAATTTTTATAAGTAAATCTGCAAAGTGGGGGTTTTTGGGTAAAATTGGACCGTGGAGATAGGTGCCAAAACTGTTTTTGTAGATTGCGCCTTCCATTCTATCTGTTTCGTTGTTTCCAAAACCAACTTTTACTTTTCCAATTGGGCGGAGGTTTTTTCCTAAATAGGTTCTGCCGCCATGGTTTTCGAAACCAACGAGCGTTTTCTTGTTGTCATTCTGACGAAGGTCAGAATCTCGAACGAGGCGAGATCCTGAAACAAGTTCAGGATGACATTCAACGACAATGTTTCCTATTAGGCGTTTATGATTTAATCCTGGGTTTTCTGTGTGCAAGTCAAAAATACCTAAGCCGTCAATAACAGTGCCATCTGCTTCTTTGTAATATTTTCCTAAAAACTGATACGCGCCGCAGATGTACAGTCCTGGAATACCAGACTCAATCATACTCGATAAAATTTCTTTTTTTTCTTTTAGATCTTCTGACACAATTTTTTGCTGTGTGTCTTGCGCGCCGCCCATGAATAGCAGATCGCAACTTTCTAATTGTTCAATTGGATATCCAACATCAAGTTTTCTTACTTCGACTTTTATTCCCCGCCACTCAGAACGTTTGTAAAGTACAATAGTATTACCCCTATCCCCATAGGTACTCATGAGTTCTGGATAGAGCCAACCGATTTTTAGCACATAGCCTTTAGCATTTAGCATATAGTTATAAGATTTTTCTTCCTGTGAGTAATTTTCTAACTTCAAGCATTGCAGAATAAGTTGGGAGAATGTATAACGTTTCCCCAATTGGAACTGGTGTTTTGAGATTCTCAAAAATATTTCCTTCAAAGAGTTTTTCGAGTAGGGGATAGGAATCAACTTTTTTAATTAC
>OBEQ010227619.1_pt1 | contig 13036 bp, 11 predicted proteins | sample 1670901 | NCBI WGS metagenome assembly OBEQ01 (sample SAMEA104232315, study PRJEB22302) | groundwater metagenome | biome: forest; feature: aquifer; material: groundwater | place: USA | collected 2011-08-07 | depth 5.4 m
CAGAACAGCCTCGACTGGCATCTGCTCAAGGAGCCTCTCCACGGGAAGCTTCACGACTACGTGAAGGCCCTAAACCGGTTCTACCGCGAGGAGCCCGCGCTGTGGACCGCGGACTTCGACCCGAAGGGCTTCGAGTGGATCGACTGCAACGACACCGACAACTCGATCTTCTCCTTCGCGCGCTTCGACGCCGACCGCCAGGACTGCCTGGTCTTCGTCACGAACTTCACGCCCGTAGCCCGCGAGGGCTACCGCATCGGCGTGCCGATGCCCGGCCGCTACGACGAGGTGCTGAATTCCGACTCGGAGCTCTTCGGCGGCTCCAACGCGGGCAACGCGGGCGGCCTCGAGTCCGAGGACGCGCCGTGGCACGGCCGCGCGCACTCGATGCCCGTCACCGTCCCTCCCCTAGCCACCGTAATCTTCAAGCGCCGCCGGTAGGCCGGCCTTCTGGTCCGACCAAAGTGCCCAGACGGAAACCACCCCTTCGGCTCATGCGCGGGTAGCCTCGTCGAGGCATCCTGAGGGCGCCCGGCGAGGAGTCCGCATGCGCCAGCTGTCCCGTCCGTCCGGGCACGAACCTTCCGCCAAGAGGCTTTCCGTCCTCCTCGGACTCAATCTGCGTCTGCGCGGCGAGACGCTTGAGCCCGGTCGCTTCCCCGGCCTGCGCGCCCGACCCGCCCGCTGCGTCGCCCGGGACGGAAGGATCGTCGCCTTCGCCGCGCCCGGCGATATCCCGGCCGCGCTCCGCGGCTGCGTCGAGCGCTTCCATCGCGAACTCTCGGAGGGTACGGCGCCATTGCCCGTGGCCTATGCCGCCGCGCGCTTTTGGCTCGCCTTCATCGCGATCCATCCCTTCGAGGACGGCAACGGCCGGACCGCGAAGGCGTATCTCCGGCTCGCGCTCGAGCCCGTGGGCTTCTCGATCCCCGATTTTGCGCTGGTGGACCGGTACCTCATCGAGGGGCCGGCGGACGTCGAGCGGCTGACGTGGCTATTCTTGGTCTCGCTCAAAGGGGGGAGGGCATGAAGAAATCGAACGTGAAGCGCATTATCGCCTGGCTGGGGGCGTTGGCGGCGGCCGCTCCGGCGTGGTCGCAGGAGTGGGCGACGGCGGCCGCCGGCCTCCGCCAGGACGCCGAAGGCGCTTCTCGCGCGCTCGACAAGAGCCAGGCGTGGGCGCAGATCGGCCGTACGGCCCGCGGCCCGGTGGACTCGTCCGGGTTCACGTGCAAGCCGGACTCGAAGAAGCCGGAGACCGAGCTCGTCAAGGCGCGCGCGGCGCTGAAGGCGCGCTATCCGAAGCTGCCGTGGGATCAGATCGAGTCGGTCGCCGCGGGCATCGCCTCCCAGGATTTGGCGATCGTCCTCGGCACCGACTGCCAGCACTACGTCTTCGACGTCCAGCTGAAGGCGCTGGAGGGCGCGACGCTCGGCGGCCTCCAATGCGAGGGGAAGCCGGCGATCGAACTGCAAGGCTGCATCATCGATGTGACATGCACGGAGGTCGGGCGCTATTCGCGGACCTGCGGCGCGAAGCTCTGGTTCGAGTAAGGGGAACGTCAAGATGTAGTAGAATCCCTCGTCATCGCGGAAACGCCTCATCGCCGCGGATGCCCGGCACTGGAGGTCTCATGAAATCTCTCGTGTGTATCAGCGCCGGCATGCTGGCGGCGGCGACATCGTCTTTCGCGTTCGAATCGGAACTCACGACCGCCCGGCTGATTACGCGCCAAGCGGCGCTGGAGAATCGCCTCGCCGTTGAGTCCCTCGAGCGCGGGCTGCTGGGCTACTCACCCGGGCGCGCAGCGCCCGGAGAGCCCTTTAGGGCAGCGGTCGCGTTCCGCGAAGACGTCCCCGCCGCGACGGGTCCGACGGCCGAGATCGACCTCGCCAAGCTCCTCAACAAACAGTGGACGACTTCCGCCGCCTATCCTATGGGTGGGCAGACCGCCTACATCGGCGGCGCCTTCGACCGGCTGCAGAACGCCTTCGTCAGCGTCTTCACCGGCGGTTGGCCGGAGCCCAAGCTCTTCAACCTCAAGGGATTGCTCGACCAGGAAGGGCAGGTGCGCGTCGGGAATGCCGCCTACACCGTTTCCCTTTCGGCGAACGTGCTCAAGCCGATGAAGAGCGAGGTCGTCTTCGAGAACCAGGCTGACGAGTCCGACCAGAAGCGCGTGACGGTCAGGAGACTCCTCGACGCGCTGACCGCCGAAGGCCAGCTACTTCAATTGTCCGATCAGGCGTACCGGGTGTTCTACTACAACGACGTGAAGGACACGCCGGCCGGACCGGTCGTGGACCGGACCACCAAGACCCTCGCCATGATCCTCACGCTCGGCGAAGACCTCCACGTGTTCTTGATCCCGGCCGAGCTCGTACCCGCCGACCAGATCGCCGTGTTCACGATGTACGCCGACAAGCGCGTTGGGCTGCAGACGAGCGGCAACACGCTGAAGGTCTACGAGAATCCGTAAGCGCTGAACCGCTACTTACGGGTCTTGGCGGCTAGGTAGCCGCCGGCGGCGACGAGGGCTCCGCCGAAGACGAGCAGCGGCGGAAAGAAGAAGCTGGCGATCAGCAGGGCTCCCAGGCCGAGGAGCGCCCACTTGAGGATGCCGAACAGGCCGCCTCCGCCCTTGCCCCCGTGCGTGCCGTTGTCGCCGCCGGGCGTGTCCTTCACCGGGGTGTAGAGCGTCAGCCCCGGCAGCGGCGACTTGCCCTCGAAGTGATAGCCGGGCCCCGTTTCCTTCGGCGTGACGTCCTTGGGCGCCGGGACGGGTGGAGCCGCTTGGGTCTGCGGAGTTGGAGTCGAGCGGGGCGCTCCCGGAGCGTCTACAAAGCCCACGGGCGAGAGCACCTTGACGGAGATCGGAAGCGGCGCCCCGCCGTCGAAACTCTTGCCGGCTTCCCCTTTCGCCTGCTCGGCGCGCGGCGCGGCGGCCGGATCGTCGGCCGCTCCCCGCTTGAGGGACTCGAGGACGGGCGAGAAATTGGCGTGCAGGTCCTGCGCGGACGCAGGAAGGGCGGCGAGGAAAAGCGGCACCAGCGCGAGAAGCGGCAATCTCATAGGGTGACTCCGAGCCGGGAGACGCATCCTATCACTTTCGCCCCGCTAGCGGAAGGTGAGCGCGCGGAAGAGCTTCTTCCAGATGGACCGGCGCTTCTTCGTCCGAGGACGCTCGAGCCCGCTCGTCGGGACGGGCCCGCGGCCGGCGGCCACCGAGACGGGCGGCGGCGGCGCGACGGAGCCTTGCCCTAGCCGTCCGGCCTGCTCCGCGGCGAATTGCCCGACCACGGACCTCGCGCCGTCGAGGGCCAAGGGCGGCCTCTGGGGCGGGGCGGCCGGAGGGGGGGCGCCGGGATGATCATTCCCGATGAGGCGCTCGAGAATCTCGACGCCCGCCGGCGAGCCGCGCTCGAGCTCTTGGGCGAGGCGCTCCAACGACGGTCCGACCGGCAGGAGCTTTGCCTCGGTAACGTTGAAGTAGCGTCCGCGATCCTCGTAGACCATGTCGAGGACGCGAGCGCCTGGGCGGAGGCGAGCCGGATCTCGGTCGGCCTTGTCCGTGTGGACAATGACGGTCACGCTCGTCTCGCCGGCGGGAATGCGCCAGACGGCGTCCACCTTGTGACGCGAGTGGTCCGACTCCATGTTCAATACGTGCACCCGGTAGCGCACGAGATAGTCCCGCAGGTTGGGGTAGAACAGCTGGCAGCACCCGTAGGACTTGGACTCCGCCGCGGCTTGGTCGACGTCCATGCCCTCCATGACCACGCGATAGGCCGCGACGACGACGCCCGTCCTGTCCTTGCCGGCCGCGCAATGGACGAGCAGCGGCCGTTTGGAAGGATCCGCCATGACGGCCAGCGCTTGGTCCGCCTGCTCGAAGGACGGGGCGAGAACCCTTCCCATCGGCAGATGCACCAACTCGATCCCGAGCGGGCCCGCTTCCAGATCGGTCTTGCGGTTCCCCCGGATCTTCAGGATCGTCTTCACGCCCATCTTCGCGAGCTGCGCGATCCCCGCGGCGCTCGGCTGGCCTGAGCGATACAGGCCCGGCGAGATCTCGTGGAAGTTCGGGAGGTCCCCTTCGACCCTCTCGGAGTCCTCCGCGGCCCGCGCGCCGACCGCGAGGACGACGCCGAGGACCGCGCTTAGATGCCGGATGAAGCGCCTCATCGCTCGCTATTTGATCGGCAAGACGACCCGGACCGGGTAGTGGTCGCTGAGCCGGTCTTGGGCCGCGTTGCCGCTCTTGCTGCCGTCGACCAGCTTGCTCAGCACCTCCGCCTTGGCGGGCTGGACCGTGTCGGAGTCGTCGCGCAGAAACAGCCAATCGAGGACCGTGTCCGCCAGCCCCATCGAGCGGCCGGCCGACCACGTGGACTGATAGCCGCCCATGCCGAAGCGGAAGCCCGTCCTCGGATTGAGCGGCTTGACGTCCAGGTCCCTCTCCACCGCGCGAAAGAGGGCGTGCTCCTGGTTAAACTTCGACGAGGGATCGTGGCGGGCCCTCTCCAGCCGGATGAGCTTCGAGGCTTGCACCGCCCCGGCCGTCCACGGCGTGAAGTTGGCGGCCACCTCGCCCGCGTAGAGCATCTTCATGGCGGGGTTCGGATTGTTCTTGATCTTCTTGACGGCGCTGATGCCGTCTCGGACCGTCCCACCGAACGGGACGAGGTCCACGGCGAGGGAAGCGCCCAGCTTGGCGACCTTGCCGGCGCTTGCCTGCGACGGGTGGCTGATCATGTTGGCCAGCCGGACCGTGTCGACCACGCCGTGGAGCTTGTTTTGGATGCCGGGAGCCATGCCGTGCTGGCGGTCGATCGGCGCCTGGAGCGGGTGCATCATCGTGTGCGCGCCTTTGACGAAGGCCGCAGCCTCCCCGATGCCGACGTTCGAGCCTGTCGTGTTCAGATCGCCCCCGAAGACGACGGGACCGTGGATCGTCTTGATGAACGCGACCGCCTCTCCCATCTGAGCGCAGCGAACGCTCGGCGCCGCGTGATCCTCGAGGCGGGAGTTGGAGACCCACACGCTCTGCCCCGAGGCACCGAGCCCGATCGCCGTCCGCGCGAACATTCCCAAACGGCCGCCGTATGGCGGCGCGAGGCGCGTCTTGCGCGGATCGGCCCTATCGGCGGAGAACAGGATCTCGTTGCCCAGGTCCGCGATCTTCTCCGCCATGGACGGCTTGCCGCTCGACGCCGCCTGCCGCGAGAAGCGCAGGACGCGGAAGTCGGTCAACGGGATGCGGCTCAAGATGGCGTTGCCCGTGAGCCCGTCTTTCCCCGCGTATTCCGGAGCCCAGAACGCCTGGGCCCCGATCGCCTCCGCCAGGGCCTGGGCCGTCGGGAGCGGCACGTCCTGCAGCAGGAAGACGTCCGACTCGGAGACCTTGGCCAAGTCCTCGGTCGCGCGGCCGTCCAGAGGCTTTCCGCGTCCCAAGGCGCTCGTGACGTCCTTGGCGTTGTTCTGGAACACGCCGAGGAGGGCGCCGACCGCCTTCTGGGTGCGCGCGTCGTTGAGGTTCCAGGTAATGACGCGCAGCGCTTCCCCGTGAAACTCCGCCGACGGCGGACCCGACACGTAGGCGCTCTTCATGATCCGCTCGAGCGCGGCGGCGTCCGGCGTCTCGCTCAACGAGAAGATGCTCGCGTCGGAGACGATCTCCGGCGGGATCGCGCTCGCGCCCTGCCCGGGCGCGGGGACGCAGGCGTGCGAATCCTTGCCCGCGACCTTGGTGGGCCCGACCGCGGGAGCGGCTTCTTGAGCCGCCGGGAGACTCTCGACGAGGCCCTCCGCCGGAGAACCGTCGAAGCTCACTTGGGCGCGCGCCTCGAGTCCAAGGCAAAGCACCAGCACATACGCGGCTAGGGTCGTGTCCTTGCGAGTCATCGCTCCTCCCAGTTCCTGCCGCCGAGGCGCAAGGCCTCCAGCCGGTCCTCCAAAGCCTGAAGCCGGCCATCGCTGTCCTCTTTGGCCGCCTTGATCTGCCGCCGCATCTCCCCGGCCTTGGCCGCGTCGCTGAGGAGGGAGATGAGCTGGTTCCCGTTTAGGACCTTGCGCTCGCCGTTGACCCGGAGGTCCCCGATGCCGCTCGAGGCGATGCGCAGCCGCACGGAGCCGTCCGCGCTGGAGTAGGCGTCGGCGTCCTCACCCGTCATCACCGAGACGTCGCGGATGGGAGCCTCGGCGGCTCCGCCGACGCGTTTCGTCACGATCCGCTCGCGGCAGTAGGCGCCGTACTCGCTCCCCTGGCAGATCGAAAGCACGGTCACCAGGAACTCCACCGGACCCGCGAAGCTCGCGGTGATGAGGTGGGGGACGATCTGCCCGTAGGCCACGGGATCAGCGAGGGTATAGGCGCGGCTTTCGCCGCGGGTCTCGGGGTTCACCACCGCTCGCTTGGCCGAGGCTACATAGTCGCCGACGTGGGTCAGCAGATGGTCTTGGAGCTTGGCGATCTCCTGAGCCTGGAAGCCCTCCTTCACTTGAGCTCTTCCCGGAACGCTCCCAAGCGCGCACAAGGCGAGGGCGGCCGCGACCATTCGTATTCCTGGGTTCATGGTGATCTCCGTGCTCATTCCCTATTTCTTCTTCGGCGTACCAACCTTGCTCTGGAGCTGAGACCGCTCGGCGTCGAGGCAGCGGCCCTCCTGGATCTCCTTCACACGGAGGTTGAAGCCCTCCACCCAGGCCGCGACTCCGGCCCCGCCGCCCTCGGGCGTCTGGCTGAACGCCTCGACGCCGGCCGTCTCGAAGAGCTGCCGGATCTGGTCCTGGCTCAGCCGCCCGAGGAGGGAGCCCAGGAATTGACGTCCGGCGTCGCTGATCTCCGGATTGACCAAGGTCGAGCCGTGGAACTTGATGCCCGGCAGGTGTCCGATGCGGCCCGGAGCCTCGGGGCTCCAGACGCAATTGGAGATCCAGGCCGACAGGGAGAACTTCCCGTTCTGCCCGACGTGCATGCCGCTGGACGCGCCGAACGTCGAGCCCAGGTCCTCGATGTACATGAACGGCTTCGGGCACGGGGCCTCGGGGCTCGAGTCCCTCGGGCGCAGGCAGACCAGGCGCTGCTGCCTCGTGGCGTTGTCGACGTGCTGCAGGAACACGCCCAGCAGCTTGAGCCCGTCGCGATGCGTCTTAAGGTCCGGGATGTTCCCGTCCATATTGTCGATCTCCTTGAAGCTCCAGCCCTGGCCCTCCTTCTCTTCGATCGCCTTTACCGTGAAGCCCTTCGCGGCCGCTTCCTTCTCCATCTGGAACTCCACGGACGCGAGCGGAAACGTCGCCACGTGGCTGGGGTCCGACTTCGAGCCGCGCCCGCCGCCCTGGGGATCCAAGGACTTCCACGGGTCATCGGGACAGCCGGCGCATTTGACCGTCGTGTTGTACTTGGGATCGGCCCCGAAGCCGAGTGCCCAGGCGAGCTTCGTGGCGGCGGTCTGGGCGACATCCTCCTTGTCGCCGTACTTCACCCGGAATAGTCCGTGCTTCTCGTCCTTGCAGAAGAACTTCGAGCTCGTGTTGGTCTGCGACGATGTCTTGGCCTTGGCCGTGCGCTGGGCGTCGTACTGGCAGGTGATGGTGTCCGCGGGCCCCAGATCGGAGAAGCCGAGGGCGCCCTTGGCGATGTCCGCGCTCTCGACGTCGGTGGGCGACCACACCTCGGCGCGACGCATGAGCTCGGCCCGCGACTCGTTGGAGCCCGGCTCGACGGCGGCGCCGACCGCCGGGGCTCCGGACTTGTGGTCTTTCAGCAGCTCGTGCGCCTTCCCCATCGCCTCGCCGATCGGCTCGGCGTAGCCGAGCCGCGCGAGCGGGATGACCAGCGTCAAGGCCAGAAGCAACTTCTCGAAATGCGTCCTGCGTGATGTGTTCATGATCGTGGCTCCTTAGTCCTTGTCGTTTGCGCCGCCCTTCTTCTGAAGCAACGCAGCCCGCTCGGCCGTCAGGCATCGCTTCTCGTTGACCTCTTTGACCTTGAGGTTGAACGCGGCGACCCAATCCGAAACTCCGATGCCCTTCGCCGAGCCCTTGGGCTCGGCGTCCGCCCGCGCCGCCTCGAAGAGACGTCGCACTTGGTCCTGGCTCAACTGATTGAGCAAGCCCGCGAGGAACGCGCGGCCCGGCTCGCCGATCTGCGGATCGCTCATCGTGCCCTTCATCGAGCCGTGGAGCAGGGAGATCCCCGCCGCCGGGTCCTACCACATGCACCTGGAGGCCCAGTTGGTGAACGTGAACGAGGCCCCGCCGCCCGACATCGCGCCGGCCCCGCCGAACGTCGCGCCGACGTCCTCCACGTAGAGGAGCACGTTCTCCGGCGCGGGCACCTCGAAGCTCGCGCCCTGAGGACGGATGCTGACGATGCGCTGCTGCTGCGACTTGTTGTCGCCGTGCTGGATGAAGGCGGCGAGGAGCTTCAGGGCGTCGCGATGGACCTTGAGCTCGGGCTTTGAGGGGTCCACGTTGTCGAGCTCCTTCCAGCTCCAGCCTTGGTCTTTCTTCTCGGCCAGCTCGGTAAGAACTCCGCCGTTGGCTTTCGCCGCCTTCTCCATGCGAAACTCGACCGCGGCCATGTCGAAGGAGGCCACGTGGTCTGCGGCGACCGACTTCGACTCATGGCCGTTTTGCTGCTTGTCGAAGGATGCCCACGGGTCGTCCGGGCAGCCGACGCATTTGACCGTCACGGCGTAGACCGGGTCGGCGCCGAAGCCCAAGGCCCAGAGCAGCCGGGTGGCGGCGGTCTTTCCGGGAGCCTCGCGGGTGTACTTCACCCGGATCACGCCGAGGCGCTCATCGGTGCAGAAGAACTTCTTCGTCGCTCCGCCCCCATCCTTCGAGGCCTTCGTGCGCTCCTGGCTGTAGCGGCAGGTCACCGTGTCTCCGGGTCCCATGCCGGCGACTGACAGCGGCCCCTGGAGCATGTCCACCGAGGCCACGTCTCGCGGCGTCCACACCTCGGCGTCCCGAATTAGGCGGTCGCGCGTCGCGGCGTCGATCTGCCCCTCGCCGGCGTCCTTGTCTTTGTCCTTGGACGTCGACTTCGGGACCGCCGGCACCGAGGCGTCGGCGCTCTGGGCGGAGAACTTGGGCAGCGCCAAGCCGCCCTCCCCCTCGAACCAAGCGGAGCCGATCGACTCCGCGGCCGAGGGGCCGGCCGCGGCGAGAGCCAGGGCCACGGCGATGTGCAACATGCTCAGGGTCTTCATCGTTTCCTCCTAGCGGCCCGGCAACCGCGGGTTGCGGTAGTTGACGCCGACTCCATCGCCCACCGGCTTGTGGCCCGGCGCGATGTTGAATTGCGCACCCGCCATCATCACCGTGTGAGGAGGCATATTGCCGCCGATGGTGTGGCCGGCCGACGCGTAGGCGTTGAGCCACTCCGTGACGCGCACCATGGCGCCGATGCGGCCCATGACCTCATGCTCCTTGATGCCATGCTCGTTGAAGGACGTGTTCCGGGCCGAGTCGATGTTCCCCATGATGGCCACGCGGTTGGTCGCCCGAACGCCGATGCCGGCGGCGGTTACGATCGAGTTCGACTCCTCCCCGCCGAGGGCCGAGTTGTAGGCGAAGTTGCCGACCGCGATCACCTCATGTCCCTTGATCTTGCCGAGGTCCTGGTCCACGATGAAAAGGTTCGTGACGGTCTTCGTGTTCGAGTCCAAGTGCGCGTCTCCCTTCTTCGCGCCGGGAGGCGCGAAGCTGATCTGCGGGTAGTAGGCCACCGACGTCCCCGACTTCTCGATGGACAAGAACTGCCACTTCACGCCGAAGGCCGCGTTGCCGAGATCCTTCTGCGTCCCCGCCACGCCCTTCTCGTGCAGCCAGATCATCGGGACCTCGAACTTGAGCTGCAGGTTTGCGCCGATGCCGTAGTTGGCGTCTAGGACCGGCGCCTCCCACTGCGTCGAGCCGGGCATGCGGTCGCGGACGCCATGGACGTTGACCTCCCAGACCTTGCAGCCGGGCGTGTCGGCGTCGTCGATCCCGAGCGGCGGGGAGGCGGGCGTCGGGTCGACTCCAGTCTCGCCGTCGTCGGCGCACTTCATCTTGACCCAATGGAATATCTTTTCCTTCTCCTTGGGCTGGTCGGCCTTCACATCGCCCCCGGGAGCCGTGACGAGTTTCCCGATGGCCGGGACCTCGGGCGCCTTCGTCTTTATTTGCCCGAAGAGGCCCTTGTCTCCGAAGGGACGGTTTTCGCCGTCGTAGTTCGCCGTCTGGGCGCTCGCCGCGCCCGCCCACATCAGCTGCGTCAGGATGACTGCCAGTGTCGCTTTCATTGCCTGCCTCCTTTTTCGGTTCGTTTTCATCGGGTCGACGGTCATCAGACTTGGTCCAAAGGGCGCTTCTTCTCCAGCCGGCGCAGCGCGAAGGCCACGCCCACGCCGACCGCGGCCATCGGGATCGCGAGATAGGCGAGCCAGACCAGGCCGGCCGTCTTGCCCAGCGCGAGCCCCACGCCGAGGAAGGTCCCCGGCACGATCAAGGTCAGGATTCCGGCCAAGGAGCTCCCGGCGCGGTAGGGAAAGGTATCGAGCAGCGGCTTGACCTTGCGGAGCAGCTTGTCGCCCAGGAGCTTCGTCATCGACTCCTTGGCGCTCTTGAACCAGGTGTAGCGCTGGAGTCCGTCGAGCCAGCCGAAGGCCACGGCCACCCCGGCCGTGGGGAACGCGGCGAAGATCGCGAATCCCGCGAGCCCCATCACGGAGGTGAAGAGGATCATGTTGCTCGCGCCGAAGCTGGTGATGAGGAGCGGCACCAGCAAGGCATTGAGCAGCATGGCGGCCATGGACTGGTAGAAGGTGTACTGTCCCCGGAAGCCGATGAAGTCTTCCTTGGAGCTCGCCGGGTGGTCCATCTTCCACTGGTTGGCGATGATCCAGTCCCACATGGCCGGCAGGAACTTCTCGAGGAACACCTGGGCGACGAGGAGCGCCGCGAGGATCTTGGTGTAGCGGGTCCACGGGGTCGGCTCGGCCGTTTGGGCGACTTGACCTTTCTCCTTCTTCTTCATTCCCTCCGTGATCCCGCGGTCGCCGGCCAGCCGCTCCGCCCCTTGGAACAGGAACCAGGACAGGCCGTAGACCGCTCCGGCGATGAGGAACGTCCCGGGTGAGCCCACGGCCTTGACCAGAAGCTCGGGGACCAGCGAGAAGACGAGCCCGCCCAGGGAGGCGCCGGCGACGATCGGCCCGAAGAATCGCTTCGTGCTCTTGAAGCTGAAGACCAGGTTGGCGTAGAGCCCGACCATCATGCCGGCGATCGCGATGTGCGCGTCGCCCCACAAGTAGTAGGCCAACCCCATGAAGCCCCAGACTTGTTTCGCCTTCGCCGCGCCGAGCGCCCACGCGAGGAGGGGAGGAGCCCAGACCATGGCCGCCGCCCAGACCGCGAAGAGGGAGGTCAGGAGCAGGATCGTCCGGCTCATGAGCTTCTTGCGCGGCATGAAGGCGAACATCCCGAACGCGACTCCCACCAGCCCGCTGAAGAAGGGGCTCGCGAGATAGCTCAAGGACTGCATGTAGTCCGCCTGGTTGTAGACGACCAGCGCCTGCTTGATGGGCCGGATGATGTAGTAGCTGCCGACCGTGAGGAAGTTCCACGCCGCTAGGAGCATGACGAGGTGCCGATCCCCCAGCGCGCCCTCCTCGGGCACGCCCGTGCGCAAGGACCGGAACAAGGACCTGACGGAGCGCGCATTCTCCCGGGTGGCTTGCCGTATCCGGGTCCCCCACGACGCCCGCGATGCGGCGATCGCCGGCGAAGGGATCGGCGCGACTGCCTGAGGGACGGGGTGCTCGAGAGACATCGTCAGGGAGACCCTGGGGCTGACGCCGATCGAGCCGAGCTCGCGGACCGCCGGCCTCTCGGAATCCGTGTCCTTGGGCAGGCCGAGGCGGCCGCCGTCCATCATCTGGGTGCCGACGACCTGGGCGACGTTCTCCTGAGAGTGGCCCTCGCTTCCTGGTCCCTGCGCCTTGGTCACCACCTGCTGGACCGTGGTCAGGGTCTCCTTCTTCGCCTCAATCGGCGCGATGCCCGCGGGCGCGACGGGACCCCGAGACGCGAGCGTCTCTCGCTCTCCTCCCGTGGGCAGCGCCCGGGGCGCGACCATGGGCGGCGCTGCTATAAAGGAGATCGTGCGGAGGGCGTTCGGCGACCGGAGGATGCTGGAACCAGAGGAGGCCGCGCCTCCGGGAAGCGTCATCAGCGTGGAGCCGGCCGGAGTAACCTGGTTTGCGGCGCCGGCCGCCCCGGAAGCCCCGGAGGCGGAGACGGCGGCGTTCGGGGCGACGGTCTGCGCCGATACCGGCCGTAGCGGGGAGGCGGCGAGCAGGGCGGCCGCGACCAACAGCGAAACGGGGAACCTTCTGTAACCCATCGGCATCAACTCCTTTTAAATGCGGCTTAGGAGTCAGGTGCCGGGGAGCCTGAGTCTTTCGCAGGATAGTCCCCGCCTGGCGATCGGGGTTGGGCCGATTGGTAGCCGGGATGTAGGAATATGGCCCAGGAGGCCCTAGGACCTATTGGCCTAAGGGCCTAGGTCCTTCGCTCTACGGGATGGCCCGGAGGAGCTGCAGGTAGGAGGTGTTCTCGGCGAGCGGGCGGGCGGCCACGCGCCGCGGCGCTTCGGGGAACGCGGTCCGAAGCGCCGCGGCGAAATCGGTGGCCAGCGTCACGAACGTCCCGGTCCCGCCGTTTTGGGGGAGCACGTCCGGGATGTAGCGCGTCTCGCTCATGGTGGAGGAGTCCGGCGTGACGTTGAGTTGAGTGACCGCGCGATACTCGAAGAGGGGATTGCCCGCGCTCATGACGCCGACGAGCTTTCGGGTCGCGGCGGAGAACACCGGGGAGCCGGAGCTCCCTGGGAACGTATCCAGGGAGGCCGTGAAGTAGCCCTTAGCCCGTTGGACGTCGCGAACGTCGGCCCCGCCCACGATCTTCGTGGGCAGGCCCGCAGGATGCCCGATCGCGACGACCGCGTCGCCCTTGGCGACGGTCGCGGACTCCGCAACG
>OBEQ010883090.1_pt1 | contig 13036 bp, 13 predicted proteins | sample 1670901 | NCBI WGS metagenome assembly OBEQ01 (sample SAMEA104232315, study PRJEB22302) | groundwater metagenome | biome: forest; feature: aquifer; material: groundwater | place: USA | collected 2011-08-07 | depth 5.4 m
AGGTTAGCAACCCTACTGTTTAAAAATATCAACATGTCTGACTTCGTTGCCCATTTATCAAACTGCCAATAGAGGCCTCTCATAAAAACTATCGTTTTATTTTCATGAAAAGGAGGGTAAAAATCCCACACCCAAAACACAGTTTTTTCTATCATACCCATCTTCCTGAGAATGTTTCCCACCCATGCAGTGAAAGCATTTACCGTGAAATAGAAATAAAATTTTCTAAACCTTTGCGTTAAATAAATCGAATAAAACAATATTTGTAAGAAAATGATCATAGACCTGATTGGCAAAAATAAAAAAATCAGAGACTCTGGCACCTGAAAATCAAACAGTTTTTTAGTATCAATCATTTTTCCCCGGTGGTAGATTTTTAATTGATTGTATTTCCCCTTTTTTCCTAATTGGTGAAAGCTAAATGAGAATAAGACCACGTACTCAAAGGTGTCAAGCAAAAAGTCTAATATTTTACCGGCGTTTTCATACGGTGCAAAGTTTACATATATTATCGATGATTTCAGTTTATTCATTTTTCCATCGTATAATAGATTTACTATAAAATGAAGAAGCAAACAATATTGATAACAGGTTCAAATTGATTTTTGATCTGTTTAATGATATTAATTAACCTCAACTCATGAATTTAAAATATCCCAAACATCATTTTGTAAAAACGGGACATATTTCAAGTTGTCAAATATGTAATTCCACCAAATTGCACTTGATTCTAGATTTAGGACATCAACCGTTATGCGATACTCTGCTAACGAAAGACATGCTCAACGGTCCTGAAAAGACATATCCCTTACGAATGATGTGGTGTAGTGATTGTACATGCGTGCAGTTGGATTACTGTGTAGATGGGAAGGAAGTATACCATCCAAATTATCCTTATCGGAGTGGTATTTCTAAGCCTTTAGCCGATTATCAAAAAAAAATCTGTATCTCACTGATTAAAAAATATAATTTGAATTCAAAAGATTTGGTGATAGATATAGGTTCGAATGATGGCACCCTTTTGGGTGGTTTTAAAAAAGAAAAAATTAGAATTTTGGGTGTCGAGCCGACAAATATTGCCAAGTATGCAAACGCCCATAGCATTAAAACAATTCAATCTTTTTTTGACATAAAAGTTTCCGAAAGCATAAAAAAGAAATATGGAAAAGCCGCAGTGATAACTACAACAAACGTATTTGCACATATGCAAACTCTTGGAGAGGTAATCATGGGCATTCATAATTTATTAGAAGACGATGGAGTATTTATTTCTGAAACACATTATCTTCTTGATGTGGTTCAAGGTGGTCAATTTGACACTATGTATCACGAGCACTTAAGGACATATTCATTAAAATCTTTAATTAGGCTTTTTGATCAGTATGATTTTACAGTTACAGACGTTGAGAGAGGTAGTAGGTATGGTGGCAATATCCGCGTACATGTTACTAAAGGCAAGGACAGACCAGTGAGTTCTAATGTGATTAGACTATTAAAGTTAGAAAAAGATTCTGGATTAGATAAATTGGCAACTTATAAAAGATTCACTCAACGTGTCCAAAAAGCCAGGCTTGCGTTTTTAGACTTCTTAATTAAAATAAAAAAGTCCGGCAAACATATCGTGGGAAAATCATGCCCTGGACGGGCATCAACGCTTTTAAATTATTATGGCGTAGGCAAAGATTTGATTCCATATCTGGCAGAACTTTCAACGTCTCTAAAATTAGGAATGTATTTACCAGGGGAACATATACCCGTGGTACACGAACGAATATTATTTAAAGAACAACCGGACTACATAGTATTAATGGCATGGCATTATGCTGAAGTAATTATGGAAAGACTTAAAGCTGCGGGTATTAAGTCGGACTTCGTAATTCCTCTACCAGATTTAAGAGTAGTCAAAAATTCTTCAATCTAAATTAAAAAATTGATGAATAATTATGCTTCCAAGTTCGATGAACGACGAAAAGCCTCAGTACTTTGTTTTACTTCCTCAACTGTAATAATTCTACCTTCGCCGCGTAATTGCAAATTATTATCTATGTCATATGCGCACGCCTCACCCTTCTGTAGGTAAAATTGATTTTTCATTTCACTATAAGAAGAGGGTGGAACGGTATGTTTCAGGGTCCAATCTATAGCGCAAATCAGGTCTCCATGAGAGACAACCCCAACTGAGCGATAGTTCTTTTGTTGGCCCTCAGTTAGTATAGACTGGATTGTTGCTTGGGCTCTTTCGATAACATGTGAAAGAGGTTCTTGAGTCGGTCCCAGTGGATGTGCGTATATATCTGCTCCTATTGCGATAAGTTCATCAAATGGTTTACCTTCTGCGCTATTAGGAAAGACGTCTTTAAGTCCATCAATTTCAATTACATTAGGAATCTTTAATTCATCAACTAGAATAGCTGCAGTTTCCCGTACTCTTCTATACGGGCTTGTGTATAAAGCATCAATAGCTTCAGCATTTTGTCTTTTTAATTCCTTAGCGAGTTGATGCGATTGTAATTTTCCTAGTGGGGATAATGGAGAATTCGGAAAATGAACCAATTTCTTTCCTTCTTTGTCATACGAATAAACATATTCTCCATGACGTATAGTATATAATTTCATAACTAATAGTATACAACAATGCTTGATTACACAGTCATAATTGAGCTAGTTTTAATCAAATGTTAAAAATAGGCATAATCGGTTCCGGTTTTGGTTTGTATGGTTTACTACCAGCTTTTAATTCTATAAAAAATTGTAAAGTTATTGCAGTCTGTGCACAAAAATCCGAACAGCTGAGTAACTACTGTAAACATACGGGCTTAAAAAATATTTATACCGATTGGCAGTTACTTTTAGAAAATGAGAATTTAGATGCGATTGCCATAGCAGTAACTCCAAAGGCACAGTATCAAATAGCTAAGATTGCAATAGCCAAAGGCTTGGATGTATTTGCGGAAAAGCCATTGGCAGCCAATATAACACAGGCGAGGGAACTTCTTACACTCGCTAGGAAAAAGAAAATTACTCACGGGATTGATTTTATGTTCCCCGAGATTGCTGAATGGAAAAAAGTAAAAGAATTAATAGACCGTAAGATATTGGGTGGCCTGAAACATATATCAGTAAACTGGGATTGGTTAAGCGGAGACATTAAATATAAAAAATCATCTTGGAAAACCAGTGTTGCAGAGGGCGGGGGAGTTTTGTCATTCTATTTTTCTCATGGGTTACATTACCTGGAGCATTTTGCGGGGAGTATAACAGATACAAGAAGCTTGTTTTCCTATTCTTCTGAAAGCGTCAACGGTGGTGAAGTTGGTGTAGACATGCTCTTGAAGTTTAAGGGTGGAATTACTGGATATGCTCACGTATCGTGTAATTCCAGGGAACTGGTCAAGCATCAATTAATATTTCAATGCGAAAATGGAGTAATTATTCTCGAGAACAAAAACGCTATAGTTAACAAATTTATTGTAAAAGTATACAGTCAGGATGGTATAAAACAATTGAGAGTGGGTAAAGATAGAAACGCGAAAAATGAGGATGAAAGAGTTAAGATAGTGAGAAAGTTGGCTAATAGGTTTGTTAATGCTTGTATAGACAATAAACAAACCAATCCTTCGTTCAAGGAAGGTGTAAGAGTACAGGAGTTGATAGAAAAAATTCGGGTAGAAGCCTCTTAATGGTCTGTACAAAAAATAAGAAAAGTGGATAATAACCGTATACATTATGTCTAAAATTGAATTAGTTAAAGAAGTTAATTGGCCAAAGGTTTCTTTTATTCTTCTTACTCTCAATGATAGGAAAGGAATTGAGCGGTGCATAAAATCTTTATGGCGCCAAGACTACCCAAAGAAGTTGATTGATCTGGTTGCGGTCGACAATGGTTCGAAAGATGAGAGTGCGGAGACTGCAAAAAAAAATGGAGCACGAGTATTTGTGTATCCAAAGGGTACGCCTTACTCCAATTGGACTAAGGGAATGAAACAAATCAAAGGCGACTATTTTTTCTATTTAGAGCAGGATATTGTTTTGAGAAACAAAAACTTTATTAAGGATATGATTAAGCCGCTTCTGGAAGATGATAAATTAGTTGCAACTTTTACTAAGGAATATCCCAAAAATGATATGCACTGGGTCTGCCGATATCTCTCATACCATTATTCCCAGTGCGACCCCCTCCTAGAATATCTTTTTTTGCCGGTCGAAAAGTCGTTTATTGAGAAAAAAAAGGGCTACATAGTTTGCAAGTTTGAAGATAAAAAAATACCTCCCGCGGCCCGCATGTTTTATCGGGTAAAATACCTAAAGAAAACTCCCAACTGGACTACCAAAAATTATTTTGACCATGACTTTTTAATTAATTGCGTAAGATCTGGTTACCCGTACTTCGGTTATGTTCCAGAAGCTGGATACTATCATTATCATGTAAGAGATTTTAAACATTTGATGCAAAAAAGAATACGAAATTTAGGAATGCATTTTTTCCCCGAGTATGGGAAATATCATTACACAATTTTGGATACCAAGAACAAATGGGAAGTTATTAGATTGGTATGGTTTGTTATTTATGCAAATTTATTTTTTCTGGCCCTTATCCGTGGATTCATTCGTTTCTTAAAACATAAAGATTGGGTACTCCTTACCGAGCCAATTATTACAATTTCGGTGACGGATATTTTACTCTGGAGTTTTATAAACAACAAAACCGGAAGAGAGATGATATTAAATTCTTTTAAAAGTTTCCTTAAAGCATGACCCAAAAAGATATTGAGATCAAAGATTTTCTTCCGATTGCAATCCTCCTTATTGTTTCTGCAGTTGTAGTTTTTTCTTGGTTTAGAAGTGGAAATTTCATCGGTGGTGGGGAAGAGAGTTTGTCTACATGGAACTCTCTTAAAATGGTGAGCACTTATGGATCGAGTTGGATTGATATAGGACTTGGTTATCCGAGTCCATTTTGGCTTCCAAGGATCCCAGTTTACTTTTTGACTTACTTTCTAAGCAATTTTTTTAATCCTTCAAATATTCAAGCTATTTTATTTTGGATATTAACGTCGAGCGCGGGGGTTGGAATGTATTTCCTGGCGAAACGTCTGCTTGGGGCAAAAAGGAAATTAATTTCTTTGCTTGCAGCACTTTTTTATATTCTGAATTTATATACCCTTTCGCAAGTTTGGGCAAGGTTTGTTTTCGCTGGTTTTTTTGCCTGGGCTTCCTTGCCTTTACTTTTGTTTTTATGGATTAAATGGTTTGAAGATGGAAAGTATAAGTTTCTGTTTTTGTTTATTTTATTTTCTGTTTTATTTTCTTCAGCATATTCTCATCCTGCTTTTATATTGTCCTTTTGGTTAGTGGCATTGTTATTCTCGATATTTAAAATAGCCGCTAAGGAAACAAAAGCCCAAAGCAAACAGTTCTATATCTTCCGTATTGTTTTAGGAATCTTAATTTGGGCCTTCGCCCACATCTGGTGGATTTACCCTTATTTCAAATTGCAGTCATCTGTCGTTTCAAATCTCTACGATTGGAAATACGATTTTGCAACCTTGGGAGGAGTTAGTGTTGATTCTAAGATTATAGACGTCTTACTTCTCAGACAAAAATTCTTCTTTGAGAGACTGGATTACTGGGGCAATTTTTATAAAGGCACGTTTTCGTATTTAGTTAGTTTTTCAATATTAATTATTACCTTTTTTGGATTGGTAAAAGCTCGAGTTCTTAAGGATTATAAATTTTTATGGATTTTGGCTCTAATTTCATTTTTTGTATGCAAAGGAACAAATCCACCTTTCGGAAATGCTTTTTTTAGTTTTTTATTCCAACATGTGCCGCTCGCAAGAGCGTTCAGAAGTTCGTACGAAAAGTTTGGAACAGTATGGCTTATGGTGTATTCGATATTTTTTGCCTACGGTTTTGGATTCATATATCAGAAAGCGGCGCACATCTGGAAATTTATCTTGGTAGGAGTTTTTGTTCCTCTTGTCCTTGTAGTTTTAGTTTGGCCAATGTGGAAAGATACACCGTTTTCTCCGATAGCTAGTGTTGTTGTCCCATCGGACTATAAAATAGCGGACGATTATTTAAAAGAACAGAATATTACTGGGCGTATATTGTCCCTGCCAATTATTCCCGGCGAGGGGGTTAAATATAATTGGGGAGAAACCTCTTATTACGGACTTGAACCCAGCGACATGCTGTTTTCGAACCCTGTTATTTCAAGAACTGTTCGTTATAAGTATACAGATGATAAATATAAAGAGGTGTATGATGCCTTAGTCCAAAGAAAAAATATAGACAAACTTTTATCGGAAACAGATGTTGAGTATTTAATATTTCACAATGAAACAGACTCGAAATATAGTGGCGCAAGTTCCTCAGCCGAAGTAAAAGAAACTCTAAAAAAATATCCCGAAGTTAAGTTTTTAAAGTCAATCGGATTTTTAGATATTTATAAAAATACAAAACACCTTCCTAATAGTCGCATCTTTGTTGAAGGGGATGTTTCCTACGAGTACTCGAAAATTAATTCAGGTCATTATGTTGTTAATATAACCAATGCCGACAGACCGTTTAAATTAATACTTAAAACTTCATTTAGTCCTTTATGGATTGTAAGAATTCACAAGCAAATAATACGAGATCATGATCTTGCCTACGACTATGCTAATGGATGGAGTGTAGATAAAAATGGGAATTATATAATAGACTTAGTTTTTAAAATATGGCCATGGGAATAAAAAAACTAAATTTTAATTTTTTTGCTTTAGGCGCTTTAGGGAGAGGCTTGTCGGGAAGCGATAGGATATTTATGGAATTTGCAAGGCGATGGAGCCGGGAATTTCACATTAATATCTATCTTTGGACGGAAGGATATGAAATGTGCCAAAGACAAAACCTAAAAAACAAGAATATAAGCTTTAAAGTTTCTTTAATGAAGCCGTGGAAAGATATGGGTTTTATAATAAACTATATTGCAAGAATCCTTGAAGGAGTAAGATTGGGATTAACTTTAAAATTGACGAACAATAGTGACACATTTCTATACAGCGCTTCGGAGTTCTGGATGGATTCTTTTCCAGCCCTGATTTTAAAACTCAGATACCCCAAGTTGGTTACCTGGGTAGCAGCTTGGTATCAAACAGCTCCGAACCCTCTGATTGGCTTTGCAGAGGGGCAAAGACAAGAAAGATATAGATGGAAAGCCCTGTTGTATTGGTTGGTTCAGTTACCTATAAAACCTCTGATTTCCAGATTTGCAGATTTTATATTAATTAACAACGAAAATGAAAAAAGACATTTCCGGGGGTTTGAAAAGAAATTGGTGGTGGTTTTAGGAGCAGTGGACATAGAGTTAATTTCTAAATACATTAAAAAGTTTTCTAAATTGCCAAAAATCTATGGAGCGGTTTTTCAAGGCAGATTTCACCCCCAAAAAGGCGTTATAGAATTGATCAAAATTTGGAAATTAGTAGTGGACAAAATACCCAAAGCTAAACTGGTAATGATGGGGGCCGGCCCTTTGATGAATAAAGTAAAAGAAGAAATAAAGCACTTAAATTTGGAGAAAAACATTGAACTTAAGGGATTCATGTTTGATGGTGACGAAAAGTTTATAATATTCGCTCAGAGTAAAATAGTGGTGCACCCCGCGCTTTTTGATAGTGGGGGGATGGCCTCGGCAGAGGCTATGGCCTTCGGATTGCCATGTGTAGGTTTTAATTTGAAATCGTACCTCTCCTACTACCCAAAAGGAATGGTAAAGATTAAGATAGGGGACTTAAATGCTTTTGCAAATGCAGTTCTGAGATTATTAGCCAATCAGGAATATAGGGAGAATGTCGGTGAGGAAGCGTTTGAAATGATCAATAGGAATTGGTCTTGGGACCAAAGAGCAAAGGAGATATTTGAGTATGTTAAAAACTAGCTACGCCCCTGGAGGAACGCACCCCCTTTTTTTACATCCTTTTATTTCTTTTTTTACTCCTATTTTGATAGGAAAAACGGTACTTGATGTTGGATGTGGAAGGGGACTAAATGGTTCGATTATTAGAGCTACGCGTGATTGGAGTGGAGCGACACTTATTGGTATGGATATAAACAAAGGTTGCCTTGATTTCTGTCAGCATTATAATATTTATGACAAGCTAGTCCGTGCCAATTTACCAAGGCTGCCTTTTAAAAACAAAAGTATAAGTTTTCTTATTTGTACGGAGGTCATAGAGCATCTGACAAAAAAGGATGGAAAAGTTTTATTAAAGGAAATAGACAGAGTTTGTAAAGGAAGAGCTATAGTTTCAACTCCCAATCTTTTCTTTGAGACTCTTCACGGCAAGAAGGAAGATGAGCATAAATCAGTATGGTCACTAGCAGATTTCAGAGCGAATGGTTTTAAAGTTTATGGCTTGGGACTAAGAACACCACTACTTCTCAATGACAAACTTTTAAGAGTAAAACAAGCTCTTTATTATCTATTTACTCCCTTAAGCTATTTTGTTCCAGAAATCGGAGGGGTGCTTTTTTGCGTTAAAGATTACAATAACATGATATACTCTGATGATGTCAAAAGTACTAAACTTGGCTAAAATTGACCCCAAATATCAAAAAAAAGTAACTTTTCAAGAATACGGAAAAAAGAAAACAATAGAAGGGGTGCAAATAGTAAACATAAATATTATGAGTGCTACAGACGGGTACTTTTTGGAGTTGGCAAGGCTGACTGATAAAGGACATTTGGAACAATTTCCTGGCTTTGAAGTAAGACAGATTAACTTTTCAGTTGTAGAGCCCGGAGGAATTAAGGGTTGGCATATGCATTATAAGCAAGAAGACTTGTGGTACATTTCGCCAGATAGTATGGTTCTTGTGGGTTTGCGTGACCTGCGAAAAGATTCCCCTACTATGGGAGTAGAAATGAAGTTTTCTATGGGAAATCACAAGAGTCAACTGCTATTAATCCCCAGAGGAGTAGCCCATGGGGTAGCCAATATTTCTACCAAGCCAGCTGTTATGGTGTATTTAATTAACCAACAGTTTGACATAAACGATCCGGACGAGAGACGTTTACCTGTAGATAAGTTTGGAAAAGATTTTTGGGAGATGCCTAAAGGTTGAGAAAATGCCTGAAAAGCTAATTATTGGAGGAGCGGGATTTGTGGGAAGTACGTTAGTCAAAGATTTGGGATGGACAGCTCCAGTACACGGGGTTTTGGACATTACTGATTTATCTTCAATAAAACCACATATCAAGCCCGACATGGTGGTAGTCAATTGCACGGGGTTTACTGATGTGAAATTTGCAACAATAGACCAAAACGGGCCAGCTTGGATATTGAACACGATAGGAGCCAAAAATGTGGCCCAAGCTTGCAAAGAAGCAGAAGCATTTTTAGTACATTTTTCGACAGACGGGGTATTTCCTGTTAAAGATAATTCCAGAGGGCCACATACAGAAGCCGAAGAAGTGAAGAATGATCCAAATATGGTTAGCGCTTATGCTTATACAAAGTTGATGGGAGAAATAGAAGTGGCTAAATCGGGAGCTCGTATGGCTATATTAAGAATTGCTTATCCTTTTGGCAACGCGGAATATCCGGATAAGGATTATATGGTGAAACTTATAAAGTCTATCAAGTCAGGTTATGGATTGTTTAACGACCAGCAATTTACTCCGACTTACATAAAATCACTTCCTAAAGTGATAGAAATGTTATCAAATGTGCAGCTGACTGGAGTTTTTCATTGGGTATGTAGAGGATTGACAACACCTTACGAGATAGGGGTCTATATGAATAAAAAGTTAGGGCTAGGATTGGATGTAAAGGAAGGATCATTGAGTGAGTCCGAAAAAATAAAAGGCAGGCAGCCGTATGCCAAGTTTGGAGGTTTGTCTACCGAGTCCACCGAAAAGAGATTAGGATTAATTCCTCTAACATGGCAAGAAGCAATTGACGATTTTATCTATAGGAAACCTCGGGGATGGGTATAAGTATCTTAGCTTTTGGATTACTCTTTTTTATTTTATCATACTTCGCCTTATTCTGATCATAAAAATTGCGTATTCCACAAAAAACAACGTCCGGGGCGTCCTTTAGGAGTTGTTCCTCGGAGACAACAGGAATCCCCATTCCGGGAGTTACTTTGCCTTGTTTTACTTCTGTAGAGTCTGCAACATAAGAAATAACATCTTCTCCGATGTGCATGTAGTTGGTAAGAGTAACAAACTTAGCTGAAGAACCGTGAGCAACAATTTGTTCGCCTCGAGCTTTCGCAACATATAAATGCATATTTATCTGGTGAACAATGTTATCTACCCGTGCTTTAAAATTCGAAAATCTTTTGGGATCTAGGAATCCATTTTCTTTCTCATCCTTTATCATTGACCACAGCTCTCTGCTCATTTCCGTAGATCCACGGCCATGTTTCACAAAAATTCTCATTGAACCATTGTGAATAAGAGGTAATCTCTTTGCATGGACCATCGTCATACCCATAGATTCGAAAATTTTCTGAAGCGGTCCGAGTGACAAATAGTAGTAGTGTTCAGCATAGAAAGTATCAAAGTCTGTGTTGTTTAAGATGTCACCCAAGTACGGAAATTCTAAGGAAAATACTCCGTTAGGAGCCAATACTTTTCTAATACCATCGATCGTTCCAACTAGATCTGGTATGTGTTGCAGTACATTTGCTGCTGTTACAATGTCCATTTTACCTTTTTCTCTCACTATGCTATCTGCGAGTTCGGAAGTAAAAGGCTTGATGATTGTTTCTATCCCCGCTTTATTGGCTTGTTTTGCATATATAGTTGCTGGATCTACCCCCAATACCTTCATTCCTATTTTTCGATATTCATCTAGACATATTCCAATGTTGCTACCAATCTCTAAGGCACTTGCCCCCTCTTTTATACCTGCAATAGAAGCTGTTTCTTGAGCACTTTCTCTAAAATCAGGTCTCATGGCTTCCGGAGTTCTGTAGGCGTAGTTTTCAGCAAACAATTCTTCCGAAGGAACAATTTCACCAAGTTGGACCAGACCGCAGTCTGTACATAAACTGGCATCAAGTTGAAAAGTTGGTAGTCCATATTCTAATGCTTCTTTGCGGGTTAGATAAATGTTGGGTTTTGGCATTGGGCCAAAATTTATAAACTTGTAGAGATTCTTGCTTCCACAGGCTTGACAAGAAATAATCAATTTTACTTTGGCAGGTGTCTCCACCTTTTTCATAATCAGCTAAAACTACAGCAGAGTGAATTTTCTGTCAATAATCAAATACACAATTGTTGTTTTTTTGGGGATTTAATGCTATGATGCTCGATCATGGGAATTAAATGTGAAATGGGTAGAGAAACTGTTGATGAGGCTGAAGTTACTATATTTTATAAAGATATCCAAAAAATACCTTTTATTGACCATCCAAATAAAGAGTAGTGTGAAGTGTTGTTAGGAGCTGCACAAAAGTCATTGTGTGGTCAGTCTTGTGATGGAGAGGATAAATGTAAAGTAGAAGAGAATGGCAGAGGGAAAGTAAGAAACGAGGTTATGAACTACACACGCGGAGTGATAATAACGGTGCTTGGGCCAAATAATTGATTTAGTCTTCATATTCTATTAAAATCCACTTTCATGGAGATACAAACAGCAGAGAGTCTTCTGTCAATAATCAACTATAGGTATTTTGCAAAGAACTCACAATATATCGATTCCACTTAACGCAGTGGACTATTTCCATCCCACTCGATCATTTCTCCTGGTTTATTCTCGAATTTTCCTGCATAAAATCTCCTACCCACTGTACTGGCAATAATTCCCAAAGCAGCAGATATCGAAGCAGTATCAACACCAGGTAGTTTTGCATTAATCTCCCTAAAAAAACTCCCTGATTCAGTAAAAATCAGACCCGCTAGTAAAGCTAAGCTCGCGGCAGGTAATATTCCGAGCATAAATTCATCATATTTTTCGTCACGACGTTTGGACAATACCTTCGAAACCCTTATAATCGCTTCGTGGATGGTCGCTCCAACACTAAAAGAAATTGAATTCACCATCATGCTGGGGTTGGCCATTTTTTTTGCAAATCCTACTACTCCCAGAATAGCTATAGCCAGAGAAGATCCTAACACAAATAATGAATATAAATTTTCCCTAACCCCTTCACTTGTAGTCGCTATGGCTCTTTCTGTTTGAGCATCCAACGCAGCTGCTATAGCTCTTTCTCTTTGTGCATCCAACGGATTCATTAGCGAATAGTATCCTCAATTGAATGTTTTGTCAAGCCTCCGCAATATTTGATTAAAATCCTGCAATCCATTAATTTTTAGTTTAAAATGATTGCATTAATGAAAAGTAAAAAAGATCCGTGTATTAGTGCGATTGTTACAAACTACAATGGCTGGGAGTTGGGGCTTCTGGAAGATTTTTTTACCTCCTTTCTTAAAGACGATTACGAAAACTTTGAAATTTTTTTAGTTGATATGGTGTCTGCTGATGGAAGTATTGAGAAAGTTAAGGATAAATTTGGTAAAGACAAAAGGTTAAATATAATCCGTAACCCTGTCAACAACATGAGTGCTGGTATTAATATGGCTCTGAAAAAAGCTAGGGGAAAGTATGTATTATTTTTAAACAATGATATATATTTTCAAAGAGGTGCATTGACAAAAATGGTCCGTTTTATGGAGGACCATCCAGATGTTGGTCAGGTTCAAGGAAAAGTTGTGTCATATTTTGATCACAAAAAAATAGATAGCGTTGGAGAATCTATGGATTTGTATGGTAATCCAGTTACTTTAGGGGCAGGCGAAGAAGATAAAGGCCAATACAATAAACCAGGTGAGGTATTGTCAGTTGGCGGGGCCTCGGCTCTCTTGAGAAGAAGTTTGTTAAGTGAGGTGGGTTTTTTGGACCCAGATTATGCAATAGGCTATGAGGATATGGATATGGCTCTCAGATTAAGACTTGTTGGATATAAAATGTTCTATTTGCCGGATGTCGTTGTTTATCACAGACGCGCTTCTTCCACTTCAAGAGCACCGGAAAAA
>OBEQ010920263.1_pt1 | contig 13035 bp, 9 predicted proteins | sample 1670901 | NCBI WGS metagenome assembly OBEQ01 (sample SAMEA104232315, study PRJEB22302) | groundwater metagenome | biome: forest; feature: aquifer; material: groundwater | place: USA | collected 2011-08-07 | depth 5.4 m
AGGGGAAAAAATAATGGTGGAATACACCGACCCGAATCCTTTCAAGCCATTTCATATTGGACACTTGATGACCAACGCCATAGGTGAATCGATAGCTAGAATTTTAGAACACTCCGGCGCTGTGGTTTCCCGCGCAAATTATCAAGGCGACATTGGGCTCCATGTAGCTAAAGCCATATGGGCTATGACTAAAGGTGTAGAAAACGGGCAAATTTCCCTTCGTCCCAAAACAAATGATACTCACGACTTAGCTAAGTATATTGGAAATGCATATATGCTAGGTTCTGTTGAATATGCCCTAGACCCACATATGGGACTTGAAAACGACGGAAAGAAAAAACAAGAAATAGATGAAATAAACCAGAAAATTTATGACAGAAGCGATAAAAAAATAAATGAAATCTACGACTGGGGTTTCAAAGTGACGATGGAAGCTTTCGAAGATATTTATAAAATGCTTGGCACGAAGTTTGATTTTTATTTTCTGGAAAGTCTTATGGCGCCGCTCGGAGAAAATATTGTCCGGGCAAATATCGGTAAAGTTTTTGAAGAGTCCGACGGTGCTATTGTTTTCAAAGCCGAAAAGTACAATAAAGAAGGTCAGCCGAAACTTCACACCAGAGTGTTCATAACTTCCAAAGGTTTACCGACTTACGAGACCAAGGAACTTGGATTGACTGAAGAGAAATTTAGAGTTGAACCGGATATGAACCTTTGTATTGTTATTACTGCCAACGAACAAGCGGACTATATGAAAGTAGTGGCAAAAGCGCTCTCACTTATTCATCCCGAATATGAAAGTAAAATGAAGCATATAACTCACGGCATGATGCGCCTAGCCACAGGCAAGATGTCTTCCAGAAAAGGGAACATTGTTACCGGTGAGTCGCTCATTCACGATACTATTGCCTTGGTATCTGAAAGATTGAAGGAACGTGACTGGAGCAAAGAAGACAAAAATAACGTTGCCGAAGTTGTCGGTGTGGCTGCGCTTAAATATTCAATCCTAAAGCAGTCTACCGGCGGAGATATTCAGTACGACTTTGAAAAATCCATTTCTTTCGAAGGCGATTCTGGTCCATATCTGCAATATTCCTATGCTCGGACGAATTCAGTCATAGAGAAAGCAAAAAAAGAAAATATTTTGCCGGATTTTGATGTTTTACCTTTCGACATTTTCGAAGTTGAAAAATTGTTGTATAGATTTCCGGAAGTTGTGTTGCGTGGAGCTTCCGAATATGAACCGCACTACATTGCCAATTATCTGATAGAAACTGCCCGCGCCTATAATAGCTTTTATGGGAATACAATTATCGTAAAAAAAGAAGACAAAACTTCATCCTATAAAGTGGCGTTAACTTTCGCTTTTTCTTTTGTGATGAAAACTGGTCTGCATCTTCTGGGTATATCTGCCCCAGATAAGATGTGATCCTTTACTTTTTTATAAAAATATGTATAATAATAAACGGAATATGCAGGTATCGTCCTGCAACTGTTTTCCGGCAGGTCCCGGAATATGTCTGCCTGCAGCAGATGAATTTCTTTTAAAAGGAGATTGTCATGACAAGCACCGTAACCTTACCACCAAAAGTTTCTCTCCGACAGTTGTATGTCGGTGAGACAATCGTTCTTCGTGCCATCGATGGCACTGGGACGTTCGCGAAATCTACGAGGTATGCTGGATACCTCGATTCCGATTTCCAAAATTGGGGTCTGAATGTGCGGGGAAGAGCAGCGCCGGAAACCCCAGTTGAAATCTATGAGATGGACGAGGAGGGAGAAAACGGGACGTTCACTGATATCTTTTCCAGTCTCGGTAGCGACCTTGAAAAGCTGCGCATCCCGCAGGCTCAGGCTGAAAGTTTCGCTCCCGACCACAAGGACAAGCTCCACCCCGAGGGATGGGGTACATTCCTCCTTTTCACCAAAGGAGATGAACCCGTCAACAAGGACAAGTCGAACCTCTTCGTTGCCTGCGTGTACGCGTTCGTTGGCGAGCTCGAGGCCAGCGTCTTCGAGTTTTCGCTCGACTTCGTCTGGCACGCCGAGTGCGGGTACCGCATCGTGGTTCCGCAACAGTGACTTCGTTTCTTCGTTTTCATCAAAACCGTCTCTCAATTCGGAAAAACCGCATGGAGGACGGTTTTTCTTTTGTCACTTTGAAACTTTTTCCCTTTGACCCTTATTTTTTTAATTTTGCTATACTAACAATATAATCGGGAAATGCTTCCGGCTACGGCTCTAAGCCATGATTATTTTAAACTGTATTTGGGAATTTCGCCGGGTTATTTTTTACCTTGCGAAAGAGTGAATTCTTTTTAAAAACAAAAAACTAAAAGTTGGTGCGGTGAGCTCGCGGGCTTTTAAGCCCCACATACAATACAGCACGACCTCTGGCATGTTGCGTTTAGGTCGGCAGTGCTTAAGATGGCTCACTGTACAATTCTTCGTTGCCAACGTGAACGCGAACGATGGCAAGCTCAAGGCCAACGTCAACAAGTTTTCGAACGACAACGTCTGGAACGCCAAGTACGAGAACCGCATCGTGGTTCCCGAAACTCAATGTTTCTCCTTCATTTATTTGGAGGAGTTTTCTTTTCGAGTCCTTTCTTCCATCCTCCGAGCATGCGGCCTATTTCATTTAATTGTTCTGAAAGTACGGTGTATTTTTCATTTGGAATACATTTGTTTTCCCAGGCTATTTGCAGGAAGAATTTTACACCATCAACTTTGGAAATGGCTATGGTGAGACGAGCTATTTTTGTTTCCGGCGGTAGGTATATGGAAATGAAGATGTTTTCTAAAAGTCCCAGAAAATAGTCTTCTATTTTTCCGCCGAGGGTGTAGCGATGCGCTTTTGGAAAGTCATTATAAATTTTAAACCAAAAAGAGTAAGCAGTCTTTGCTTTTAAAAGCGCTGAAGGCGCTGCGGGGGGGGGGTCCCAGACATATGAGACAATTTATTCATAGCTACCATAGTATCATAACCATAGAAAAACTGCTCCAAGCCTGGCAGGAGTTTTTGCGAGATAAAAAAGACAGAAAAGATGTTATTTTATTTCAGGCCAAACTGATGGATAATATATTTGATCTTTTTAATGATTTGAAAAACAAAACGTATATACATGGTGATTATATTGCTTTCAATATTTCGGATCCAAAGCCGAGGCAAATTCACAAAGCGACCGTCAGGGATAGGCTATTGCATCATTTAATCTATCAAGAACTCTACACATATTTTGATAATAAATTCATTTACGATTCATATTCTTGTAGACTGAACAAAGGAACCCATAAAGCCATAAATAAATTTCGAGACTTCTCTCGTAAAGTTTCAAAAAATAATACACAAACTTGCTGGGTTTTGAAATGTGACATTAGGAAATTTTTTGCAAACATTGACCATGTCATTTTGAAGCAAATTTTAGCGAAGCATATACAAGATAAAAATATTCTATGGTTACTCTCACAAGTTATAGATAGCTTTAATTCAATCTACGCTATGGCGGAGATGAGAAAAGGTCTCCCTTTAGGAAATTTAACATCTCAGCTTCTCGTAAACATCTACATGAATGAGTTTGACCAATACATGAAAAGGGAATTGAAAGTAAAATATTATATTCGTTATGCGGATGACTTTGTGATATTGAGTGAAAACAAAAATTATTTAGAAAACTTACTTTCTCAGATAGATGTTTTTCTCAGTGAGAGCCTAAAGCTCTCACTGCATCCGGATAAGGTTTTTATTAAAACTATTTCTTCCGGGGTGGACTTTCTCGGTTGGGTGAATTTTCCTAAGCACAGAGTTTTGCGAACCAGTACAAAAAGAAGAATGTTAAAGAATTTAAAAGCAAATCCCAAAGAGGAATCAAGGCAGTCTTATTTAGGAATGCTGAAGCACGGGGATACTTTTAAACTCAAAAGTAAAATATAACAATCTGTAGTAATATATTACTAATGACTCAAGACCAAGCTCTCGATATTTTAAAAACTGGCGCCAATGTTTTTTTGACGGGTGAACCAGGTGCAGGCAAGACACATACAGTAAATGCTTACGTTAGCTATTTGCGTAGTTGTGGGGTAGAGCCAGCCATTACTGCTTCGACGGGGATAGCGGCGACGCATATTGGCGGGATGACGATTCATTCATGGAGTGGCATCGGCATCAAGGCACATTTAGACAAATACGACTTAGATAAAATAGCGACGAGTGAATATATTTCCAAGCGGGTGAATAGAACACGGGTACTCATAATAGATGAGATATCAATGCTCTCTACAAACACCCTTGACATGGTAGACATGGTTTGCCGGGGAATAAAACAAAATGGTGAGCCTTTTGGTGGAATACAGATAGTCCTCGTGGGGGATTTTTTTCAGTTGCCCCCAATTACAAAAAGAGGTTTTGGCCAAGAAAAATACAGCACTAAACAAAGTTCCTTAATGGGAGATCTTGGGAATAAAGGAATCTTTGCCTATGATGCCGGAGCGTGGGAACGGTCTCGACCTGTCGTGTGTTATCTGACTGAACAGCATCGTCAGGATGATAAAGATTTCCTCTCCGTGCTTTCAGGCATTCGGGCCAACGCTGTTTCCGAAGAACATTTGAACCATATCATTACTAGGCAGATCGATATGGACAATATGCCCGAGAATATCACAAAACTTTTTTCACACAATTTAAATGTGGATGTGGTCAATAATACTGAACTTTCAAAATTGGAAGATGAAGTAAAATCTTTTGTCATGTCTTCGACGGGAAGTGAGGCCATTGTAGCAACACTTAAAAAAGGATGTTTGTCGCCAGAGAATTTGGAATTAAAAATAGGCGCTGTGGTGATGTGCACAAAAAATAATCCGAAAGAAGGATTTGTAAATGGAACATTAGGAACTGTGGTTAGTTTTGAAGAGTTTAGTGGCAATCCAGTTATCAAAACAAAAAGTGGGCGTAGTATCGTCATGACACCGCTCGAGTGGAGTGTGGAGGAAAATGGTAAAATTCGTGGACAGATAACGCAGATACCGTTGCGCCTTGCATGGGCTATCACCGTGCACAAGAGTCAGGGCATGAGTATGGATGCGGCAGTGATGGATTTGTCACAAGTGTTTGAATATGGACAAGGCTATGTGGCTCTCTCTCGGGTACGTAGACTCTCTGGGCTATACCTTCTCGGTATAAACGAACATGCGTTTAAAGTCAGTCCAGAAGTTTTAGAAAAAGATATTGATTTTAAAAATAAATCAGAAGAGGCAGAAGCAGTTTTCGGCAAACTTTCCGAAACCGAACTCAAAAAAATGCATGAAAATTTTATCGTCGCTTGTGGTGGGAAGATAAAAAAACCTGCCCGCAATGCTTTCAGCATAGCTGATGCAGGTGGAGGTGTAAAAAAATCAAAAACCTTTGACCTCATAAGAGAGAAACATCCAAATGCCTACAAACCATGGATTAAAGAGCAAGATGAAGAATTAAAAGAATTATTTAAAGGAGGAACATCCATCCCAGACCTCACAGAAAAATTTGGCAGAAAAAGAGGAGCGATTACTTCAAGACTTGAAAAACTTGGGCTAAGAAAATAAGTTTTCCACAGCACCCTTTGTATTTTATTTGTAAGCTAGTACTATATGTGCATTAGTTGTCTTTTGCAAAGCTAATGAAATCACGCAAAATATTTAGAATAATTGGTCTTACTCTTCCTATTGTTTTATTTTTCTCAGGAGTGTTTTTTGTATCAGCGTTTTTTGCGCATTTTATTGTGAATGTGCAGACTGTAGATACGACGCTCGGACAGCTGGACAGCTCCAGTAGTGACTTCACTGTTTCTTTTAATCCAGCTTTTACTACTCAAGCAGGCAATGAGTCATATCATATAGCACCGTTTTCTCATTGTAATCAAAATCAATATGATGCCTACGGCAATTGCCTTGATCCTGTGCCAAATTTATGTCCATATCTCTCCCTCCAACCAAAAGACGGTGAAATAACAGAAACTGGTTTTACCCAAAATCCTTATAGTTCCAGTGCAATTGGTCAACTCAACAATCCTGCTGATCTGACAGACCGCTGGAATCTAGCTATCAAGTCTCCATGCTTCGAAGGCGAATGTCCTGTCGACTATGATGAAACACAAAATGGCGCTCCTATACCACAACCATTAAAAGGAGCCACTTTTAAATGTGATCTTTTTACAGAGACCAACGATGTTCCTGAACTTGTTCAAAATTATTTAAAAAATAATACAGCCTATGCAGACAATTTTGCTAATTCTATTGAAGTCTCGGCAGTATTTACTGGAGCACTTGCAGGCTGCACTGTTGATTGTTTTTCGAATGTCCTTTTTTTGCCTGGGTTAATGGGTTCAAGATTATATAAAGAAGGACTTAACTGTGGTCCAGGTATAACTGGCAGTGAATGTGGAGATAAACAATTATGGGTATCTTTGGATGACTCTTTACAACAAAAGCTTTCTTTAAACAATCAAGGCAAAAGTATTGATTCTGTTTTCACCAAAAATGATACACAAAAACTGGACGGAGACGGCGGTGAAACAGGGATTGTCGATGATGTATTTGGTTTTAATATCTATCAATCTTTTATTACTGATCTTAAAAATTGGAAACAAGATGGAACCATAAAAGATTACGCTTTTATCCCATACGATTGGAGACTTTCACTTGACGATATTATTACAAATGGTTCTGCTTCTTCTAATGGAAATCTTTCATACAATACCCCTCAAAATTTTTCAGACTCTTTTCTTTTGAAACAATTAGACGCATTACAAAAAAGTTCCAAATCAGGCAAGGTTACGATCATTGCCCACTCAAACGGAGGACTGGTTGCAAAAGCATTAATACAGAAATTAAAAGATACTAATAATCCCCTGTATGATAAAATAGATAAAGTTATCTTGGTTGCAGTTCCACAGGTTGGTACACCTGATGCATTTGTGAGTCTTCTGCACGGCACAGAGCTTGGATACGGCCTTTTGATGGGTAAAGATAGGTCGCGACAGCTTGCTGAGAATATGCCGACTGTTTACAATTTGCTTCCATCCGCAAGTTATTTCACCACTGTTGACCCCGTTTTTACTGTAGACAAACTAGTGTCTTTTGAAAATACCCCATTTTTTAGTCCGCAAACATCTCAATATGGTCTCTTTGTTTCCAATGAAACAGAGTTGAAGAATTATGTTTTAGGAACAGACGGTCGAACCAAGCCGTCTTTTAGTGATACTGTTCACGCGAATATTGGCAATTCTGTTTTGTATACTAAAGCAGAAAGTGTTCACAGCGTTCTTGATTCTTGGCAACCGTCGCCAAATACCAAGGTGATACAAGTGGCCGGGTGGGGAGAAGAAACCCTGGCAGGCTTGGATTATAAATCGTATGTTGTAGATATACTTGGTGATAAAGATGCTTCACCTAAACCTCGTTTTGTCATTGATGGCGATGCTACAGTCGTTACCCCGAGCGCTTTATGGATGTCTAGCTCTAATCCGAATGTTGAAAGATGGTGGGTGGATTTATTAACTTTCAATAAACCAATATTAGGTATTGATCGAGACCACAGAGATATTTTAGAAATACCGAATCTTCTCAATTTAATTAAATCTAAAATTACAGATTCTGCGTTTATTGACCCAGATAATATTTTAGTTAACAACAATTCAACACTGGTTTCTAATTCTATTCGTCTCCACTACACTCTTCATTCACCCCTCACTCTTGGCATCACTGACTCTCAAGGCAGATACACTGGACAAGATCCGATAACCAAACAAATCAGAGAAGAAATTCCAAATGTTACGTATAAACAAGTTGGGAATGTACAGTTTATATCAGCACCAATTGGGCTTTCATATACTGTAAAAATGCAAGGATATCAAACGGGGAATTTCTCACTTGATTTGGATAAACAAACTGGTAACAATGTTACTGCTTCTACTTCATTTCAAGGTATTCCCTCTTCAACTTCTACATTAGCTACTATGAATGTAGTTCCTAATATGGATATAGCAAATTCAATACTTAAAATTGATAAAAACGGTGACGGTACGATAGATCAAACTCTTCCGGCGACTCCAGATGGCGTAACTGTATATGATTCAATTCCTCCGGAGGTATCTATCTCTTTTTCCACCACAGCCAAAGATGTGGTGTTTGGTGGTATAGATACTTCCTCCACTACCGTTACTAACTCAAACACAAACACCAAAGTAATCGACCTCCAGGGTAACACTTCCACCCTCAACTACACCAAAGAGAAAAAAGCATTGAGCATAAAACTTTCATTGAGTAATATCGTTCGCAATGGAACACCCACAACCATAGCAAATACGTATCTGCAATACGACTGGCAAGAGCAAAACGGACTAATTACCGACCTTAATACGACAATATTTCTCAATGAAGATGCTAGATATGTCTTTAGTTACAACAAAGCAAAAAATATGACAACAGTTACAGAGAAAGTGGGGAAAGTCACCCAGGTTAAAATCATAAAAGGAGTTGTAACTTTTAGTATCAAAACTGAATTAGAGAGTCTGAAGGTTAATTATTAGTTAACTATTATTTTATGGATAAAATTTTGAGTTGGTTTACGCGGGGGAAACTTTTTGCTGTTAGTTTAATAAGTTCTGTTGGTTTTTTTATCTTAATTCCACGGGAAGTTTTGTCAAAAGTTTGTCCTACAAACCACTCAATTTGTATTAATTCTTTCAACTACTTGCTTCTTGTTCTAATGTTTGGTGTTATAATGTTATTATTTTCCATAGTTATGTTTAGTTTAAAACAACAAATATTTGAGTCCTGGAAAAAGACTTTATTTATTTATTTATTTATTTATTTATTTATTATGATTATTACTCCTTGGTATGCGGGGGATGGCTTTTTTCATATACAAAAAGATTTAATTTTACTATCTACATTAGTCATTTATACTATCTTTTCTATTATTTTTATTATCTACAAATCTCTTCAGAAGAAAGATTCAAAGCAATGAACTTATTTATAAAAAATAGCAAGAAAATAGCAAGGATTGTCCTTGCTATCAGTTCCTGGAAAGCGCTACAAATTTACCAATCAACCAAAACAAGAAATATTACGCACTCAAAGCCGATCATGGGAAAATGCTAAGCCAAGATGGAACTCGTCAGCAAATTGTAAAACTAATTTCTGGCAATGATTTGGCTGTGGATAGTAATTTAATCACTCAGGATATTTCACAATGTAAACTCAACGGTAAAGTAGTTGATAATCAAGGCAATATGACCGTTCTAAACTATACAAAAGAAAAGAAATTCCAAAAGACGACTATAACATTAAACAATATTGTCAGAAACGAGAACTCAACAACAGTATCAAATACTTATTTGCAATACGACTGGCAGGAGCAAAATGGCACTATCACAGACCTAAATACCACAATCTTCATCAAAGGCGAACAAAGATATGTCTTTAGTTATAGTAATCAAAAGCGTACTACAACCATTACAGAAAAGGCAGGCAAGGTAACACAGACAAAAACGATAAAGGGGTTTGTAGTTCCTTCAATTAAAACCGAAGGAGACAGTCTGAAGGTTAATTATTAGTTAATTTTTTAATTTATGGATAAATTTATTGGGTGGCTGACTCATAATAAGCTATTAATCTTGAGTTTATTGGGATCAATTGTTTTTTTTATATCCATTTTTGCACAAATAAGCGTCCCGGTAGATGTTTGTTATCAGGGAGAATTCTGTGGAAACGTAAGTGAAGTTTTAAGAATATACTTTTTATTGTTTGTCCCGATATTATTTTTTTCCTTGATTACTTTGAAGGCAAAAAAAAGTTCCATTCTTTGGAAAAAATTTACATTTATTTATTTATTTATTTTTTATTATGACTGCTCCAAAGGACAATGGTTTCATATTTTGGTCATATCACGACATTGTTTATATATTAGGTAACATAATCTATATATTAATGTCTCTTATTTTCATTATATATAAATCCTTAAAAAAGGAATAGAAATGTCAAAAAATAGCAAGGACTGTCCTTGCTATTACACGAATGTTACTACCATTAACGGTAACGATCTAACCACTAATCACATTAATACAATTTTACCAGGGCAAGCTATACTTACCGCATCTACTAAAGCGGGTACAATCATTTGGGGTATTGAGGAGTGAGACTTTTATTAGTTTAATATTTAAGTTTGTAAAAAATATGTATAAAAAAATAACACTAAATATTGTTCTACTACTCACGACGTATGTTACACCACTGAGCATAAGCAAGAACGGTTCTTGCTAACTCAGTTCTTGCTAACTCGAAATGATTTTGCAGCAACTTTAAACGAAATTGGTCGATTGATTTATGGACTAGATAAAGACAATTTTGTAGATTTACCAGTTCCTAAATCTACAATTCAAAATACCTTTATTTTTTTATGTTATATGTTATAGTAAAAATACAAGCGTTGAAGAGGATATCACCTCGGAGCTTTGGGAAGAAACCCCTAGGAAAATAGAGTGGGGAGTAGAACCCTTTAAATGAGAAGTCCCCGCTTAGCGGGGTAAAAAGCAAGGTGGTACCACGGTTCGACAAGCTCACCGTAAACGAGCTTGAGACTCGTCCTTGTATAGCAATTTTTAATTGTTGTACGTGGACGAGTTTTTATTTACAAAAAATTCTATTCTAATATTCTATAGAATTATAGAATGACAAATTATGAGTACAGAAGATAAAAATTTAAATCAAGGTAAGTCAGACGCAGCATTTCGTGAAGAGCAGATTTTAGAATTCTGGAAAGAAAATAAAATTTTTGAAAAGACCTTGAGCAATTCGCAAGGTAAAAAAGAATTTGTTTTTTACGAAGGTCCGCCAACGGCAAATGGAAAGCCGGGTATTCACCACCTCGAAGCGCGCGCCTTCAAAGACGCAATTCCTCGTTACAAAACGATGCAAGGTTTTCACGTGCGAAGAAAAGGCGGGTGGGACACGCACGGATTGCCGGTAGAGTTGCAAGTGGAAAAAAAATTGGGACTTAATTCTAAAAAAGCGATTGAAGAATACGGTATTGCAAAATTTAACCGAGAATGCAAAGAATCTGTCTGGGAGCTGCTTAGTGATTGGGACAAATTTACAGAAAGAATCGGTTACTGGGTGGACACGGATAATGCCTATGTGACATATCATAATGATTATATTGAGTCAGTTTGGAATATAGTAAAAAAAGTAAACGAACAAAAACTTCTTTATAAAGATTATAAAGTAGTGCCTTGGTGTCCACGCTGTGGCACGGCGCTTTCTTCACACGAGCTCGCGCAGGGGTACGAAGATGTAAAAGATTTATCGGTTTACGTAAAGTTTAAATTGAAAGACGGGCAATTTTTTGGTGGTGATAAAGGAATGACTCGTGTTCCTGATAATACTTATATTCTCGCTTGGACAACTACGCCATGGACATTACCTGGGAACGTAGCTTTGGCTTTTGGTGAAGACATTAATTATATTGTTTGGCCAAGCGAAGGTACTAATTATATTTTAGCAAAAGAATTGGCGTCGAAATTATTTTCTGACTTCGACGAGTCAAAAGCAACAACTCCATCAACTTTAGTCGGACTGGAATACGAGCCACTTTTCCCATATTTGAAAGAACAGCTTGAAAAGAAAGGAGAATCCACGGATAAAATGTTTAAGGTTTATGGGGCGGACTTTGTAAATACGCAAGACGGTACGGGCATAGTACACACCGCGGTGATGTACGGTCAGGACGATTTTGTGCTCGGGACAAAAATAGGTTTACCAAAATATCACCTCGTAAACCCTGAAGGTAAATTCATAAAAGACACCGGATTTTTGGAAGGAAGATTTGTCAAAGAGAAGGATGACAATGGCAAACCTACTTTAGATGTGGATATAATTAAATATTTAACTGACAAAAATTTATTTTTCAAAAAAGAAAATTACGAACACTCATATCCGCATTGTTGGCGTTGCCATACCGCACTCATCTACTATGCGCGGGACTCTTGGTATATCCGGATGTCTGCCCCTAAAATAAAAGAACAATTAATTTCTGAAAATAAAAAAATAAATTGGGAACCGGCGCATATCCGCGATGGACGTTTTGGTGAATGGCTGAGAGAGATAAAAGATTGGGCTATATCCCGCGAGCGATATTGGGGTACACCGTTACCGGTCTGGGAATGTGCAAAATGCGATAACAAAGAAGTGGTCGGGAGCATAGAAGAGCTAAAAAACAAAACAAAAAAATCCGGCAATAAATATTTTGTGATGCGGCATGGAGAGGCAGAGAATAATATGGAAAAAGAATTCTACATAGATTCCCAACATAATGCACCATTAACTAAATTAGCGGAGGACCAAATATTAAAATCGCTAAAGGATTTTAATCAAAAAATAGATATTATAATTTCCTCTCCATTTCTGCGGGCAAAACAGACAACTGAAATATTTTGCAAGCAAATTAAATTTTCTTTGGGAAAAGTTATTTACAGTGAACGCGTTCAGGAATGGGAGATAGGCAGTGAATTTGAAGGGAAGCCCATGGAAAACGTTAGCCGATATTATGACCATGATTATATTTACACACCTCACAAAGAATTTTTAAATGGTGAAAGCTTTTCGCAGTTGGTAAAACGAATAGGCGATTATATTTATGAAATCGACTCAAAATATCAAAATAAAAATATTTTAATTATTGGTCATGGTGGAGCAACTCGAGCATTGGAATTCACTGTTAGTGGTTTTTTATTTACAGACCTAAAAAAATTAGGTCCAATTAAAGAGCTTGAGAATGCGGAGATTAAAAAAATTGAATTTATTCCCCTTCCTCATAACGAAAATTATGAATTAGATTTACATAGACCTTATATTGATGAGGTGTCGCTACTTTGCTCCTGCCGCGGAAATTTAGCACGTACTCGCGAGGTCATGGATGTGTGGTTTGACTCCGGCGCGATGCCATTTGCGCAGGACCATTATCCATTTGAGAACAAGGAGTGGGTGGACGGCGCCGGTTATCCG
>OBEQ011469360.1_pt1 | contig 13034 bp, 11 predicted proteins | sample 1670901 | NCBI WGS metagenome assembly OBEQ01 (sample SAMEA104232315, study PRJEB22302) | groundwater metagenome | biome: forest; feature: aquifer; material: groundwater | place: USA | collected 2011-08-07 | depth 5.4 m
GACGGCATTGCGAGCATCGAGGCCATCACGGTGTCGCTGGGCGGCGCGCTGGCCTGGTGGATCGCCACCGGCTCGCCCCAGGCGCTGGGGCCGGGGGGCTTCGCCGCCAGCGTGGCCGGCTTCCTGTTGTGGAACTTCCCGCCGGCCAAGATCTTCATGGGCGACTCGGGCAGCGGCTTCATCGGTCTGATGATCGGGATCTTCTCGTTCTGGTCGGCACAGGAGCACACCCAGGTCTTCTGGTGCTGGTTCATCCTCACCGGCTGCTTCATGGTGGACGCCACCACCACGCTGGTGCGGCGCGTGCGGCGCGGCGAGCGTTTCATCGAGGCCCACCGCAGCCATGCCTACCAATACGCGGCGCGCCGGCATCAGTCGCACAAGCGGGTGTCGATCGCCGTCGGCGCGATCAATCTGCTGTGGCTGCTGCCGATCGCGCTGGCCGTGGCCGCTGGGGTATTGGACGGCGTGGTCGGCGTCATCGTCGCCTACACCCCGCTGGTGTGGCTTGCTTTCAGATACAAGGCTGGCGTGCGAAGCGCACAGGAAGTGTGATGCTCGCCCGACCGACATCCGGGCCGTTGAAACGGCCGTTCTCGACTCTCTCTCACAGGGCGGTTCCTCCATGCGCACGCACATCGGACAAAAGCTGGCGACACTGACGCCGCGCCAGAAGCTGGCGGTGATGGTCGGCGGCGACGCCGTCTTCCTGCCCTTGTGCGTGCTGGCGTGCGTGGCGCTGCGGCTTGGGTCGCTGGAGGCGGCGCTGTTCACCGCGCCGCTAGCCCAACTGGCGGTCGGCCTGCTGACCTTGCCGGTGCTGGGCTTCGCCGGCCTTTACCGGACCGTGGTGCGCTACATCGACCTGCGCGTGATCGCGGCCTCTGGCCTTTCGCTGGCCGGCGTGGTCCTCGCCATGTTCTGCCTCGCCCTGGTCTTCGGCGTTCGAGTCATCCCTCAGTCGTCGCTGCTGATGTACTGGTTCATCGCCTTCACCTATGTAATCACATCTCGTTTTGTCGCCAGGGCGCTGCTGCGACAGGGCCTGAAGCGGGCCGGTCGGCCCCGGGTTCGCACGGCCATCTACGGCGCCGGCGACGCCGGCGCGCAGCTGGCCCAGAGCATGCAGTTCAGTCCGGAGTACAAGGCCGTTTGTTTCCTCGACGATCGCCGGGAACTTCATCACAAGACGGTCGCCGGGTTGAAGGTCTATCCACCGCCTGAGCTCGACGTCGCAATCTATCGACACGACGTGGCTCAGATCGTCGTCGCCATCCCCTCATCCAGCGGAACGCAGAAGCGACAACTCATCGCCCGCGTCGAACGTGCCGGCTTGCCGGTCAAGATCCTGCCCGGTCTGGTCGACCTGGTGAACGGCAACGCCAGCGTGTCCGACATTCGAGAACTCGACGTGGCCGACCTGCTGGGGCGTGACCCGGTGGCGCCACAGCCGACGCTGTTCGCTCGCAACATCGCGGGCAAGGTCGTCATGGTCACCGGTGCCGGTGGTTCCATCGGCAGCGAGTTGTGTCGGCAGATCGCCTCGCAGCAGCCCCGACGCCTGGTCCTATTCGATCACTCCGAATATTCGCTGTATGCAATCGAACAAGAGTTGCGACAAGTGCAGCCCGCGCTCGACCTCGCGGCTTGCCTGGGCACCGTGACCGACGAGAAACTGGTAACCCGCACGATCGGCGGACATGCCGTCCAGACGATCTATCACGCAGCAGCCTACAAACATGTACCGCTGGTCGAGGAGAACATCCAGCAGGGCCTGCGCAACAACATCTTCGGCTCCCTGTCCATCGTCCGTGCAGCGCTCAGTTGTGCGGTCGAGACCTGCGTTCTCATCTCCACCGACAAAGCGGTGCGACCGACTAACGTCATGGGGGCCTCGAAACGAGCGGCCGAACTCGTTTTCCAGGCTGCAGCGCTGAGCGGAACAGGATCGACCGTGTTCTCGATGGTGCGCTTCGGCAACGTTCTGGGATCGTCGGGGTCGGTGGTGCCCCTGTTCAAGAAGCAGATTCGTTCGGGTGGCCCCATCACCATCACGCATCCGGACATCATTCGCTACTTCATGCTCATCCCGGAAGCGGCACAGCTGGTCATCCAGGCTGGGGCCATGGCGAAAGGCGGCGAGGTATTCGTTCTGGACATGGGCGAACCGGTTCGCATTGCAGACTTGGCTCGCTCGATGATTCGGCTATCGGGCCTGATCGAACGAACCGAGGCCGAACCCGAGGGCGACGTCGAGATCAAGTACGTGGGCCTGCGGCGCGGCGAGAAACTGTTCGAAGAGTTGTTGATTGGCAATGACGTGGTCGCGAGCGGCCATCCGCGAATCATGTGCGCTCGCGAGCGCCACATCGACCCTGCCCTGCTGGACAAGATGGTCGATTCCCTGCGGGCCGCCTGCGACAGCAACGACCCCGATGCGATGCTGCGGCAGATTCGCAATCTGGTGCCCGAGTTCCGCTCGGCCGACGACGTCAACCGGGAAGCGGAAGCAGCGCTCCAGACTCGCCTGGGCTAGACCCTCGCCGGTCACCGGGGCTTCAGTGGCTGGCGACAGCCTGCGATGGCGAATCTGCTTTCAGCGCCTGTTCGCTTTGCAACTCTGCCTGGCTCGGAACCGTGAGCACAAGCAAGCCGGTGTCCTTCGCCAGCGAAATCGCCCTCTTGCGCTGATCGGGAGTTGCACCGGGCAGCGCCACGATCACGTGGGTGGCCCCCGCATGGATGTCGGGGCGAGCCACGTCGACAAGCTCACCCAGGACCCCGACCCCTCCGATTCGCAAGCCGCGCTTGGCAGGATCGTCGTCCAGCAAACACAGCACCGTCCAGCCGCCGCGCAAGTGAATGCCGGCGATCAAGCGGCGTGCGGCCTCGCCGGCACCCATGACGACGGCGCGACGCGGCTCGCCCTCCAGACCGTTGACACGTGCGCGTGCGTGTTCCCACACCATGCGCCACACCATTCGTGTCATGCTGAGCGCGCCTAAGCAGAACAACGGGTGCAGCAGCAACACCGCCCGTGCGACACCGGTGAGCTGCAGCATCAGCACGGTCACTGCGCTGACGAGCCCAGCCATCAGGCACGCGATCGTGATGCGCTTGAGATCGTCGAAACCGAAGTAGCGCCAGACGCCCCGCGGCGCGCCCGTGAGCGCAAGACAAGCGGTGTAGATCGCCACGACACCGAGCGAGACGTAGTCGTCATACCAAGGTCTGCCTGGCTGCCATCGCTCGAAGCCCAGCCGAAACAGGTAGGTGAGATGCCAGCACAGAAGCGCCGTCACGGCATCGGCCAGGCCGGAGACGAACCGCCGCCTCGGGGATTGGGCAGACATGACCCGATCGAGACGGCCCCACAATTTGCTGTCGGTCATGAAGAAGGTCCTCGTGGAAGGCAGGGAAGGAACGAACACCGTTCGAAGCGTGAGTCCCAGAACGCGAAGATCGCTCGCCACCGAAGCGGTGTCGACATAGTCCATCGCATATCGAAGCTTGGATGGCAGGATGATGTCGAGGTATTCACGCTCTGGATCCAGCGCTTGGGCCAGGATCTGATTTTCGTTGCGGTAGTGAAGAGAGGCAAAGTCGGTGATGCCCGGGCGCACACTGAGAACCTTTTCGCGCTCGGACTCGGAATAGTGCGCCACGTAACGCGGCACTTCGGGTCGCGGGCCCACCAGACTCATGGTGCCGCGCAGGACGTCGAGCAGTTGCGGCAGCTCGTCGACCTTGGAGCGGCGCAGCAAAGCCCCGACACGCGTGATGCGCTGATCCCCGGCAACCGTCAGCTGCGGGCTCTCGTCCAGGGGAACGAAGCTCATAGTCCGGAACTTGAATATTCTGAAGTGACGCCCATGCCGGCCCACGCGGACTTGGCGAAAGAACACCGGTCCCGGGGAGTCAAGCTTCACCATCACGGCAATCAGGGCGAACACCGGCGCCAACAGGAGCAACGCGACCAGCGAGACGACGATGTCGAAGAGCCTCTTGCCCATCAACGTACTACGTCAGCACCTCGCTCAGCGACGATGCGACACGATCGACATCGGCGTCTTTCATCATCGAATACATCGGCAAGCTGATCAAGCGCTCGAAGGCATGCTGACTGTGCGGGAAAGCCGCTGCCGTCAGCCCGTAACGGTCACGCCAGTAGGGGTGCTGGTGCAAGGGGATGTAGTGCACGCTGCACCCGATTCCGCGGGCGTACAGATGCTCGATCACCGCGTTCCGATCTATCGGCGCGCCATCGTCGAGACGCACGACATACAGGTGCCATGAGTGCGAGTCACCGGGCAAGGGCTGGACCGGCAGCGTCAAGGGCAGATCGCGCAGCACCTGCGTGTAGCGCTCTGCCACGAGTTGTCGTTTCTGCTGGAAAGCCCACGCCTTTCGCAACTGATGAATCCCCATCGCCGCCGCAACGTCCGTCAGGTTGTACTTGAACCCCGGCGCGACGATCTCGTAGTACCAGCTCGGCACCTTCGCCGTGAAGCGGTCGAATGCGTCGCGGCTCATGCCGTGCAGGCGCATCACGCGCATGCGTTTCGCGAGCTGGGCGTCGCGTGTGACGATCATGCCGCCTTCGCCGGTCGTGATCGTCTTGTTGGCGTAGAAGCTGAACACCGTAATGTCCGAATCGAGCGTGCCGACCAGCTTGCCGCCGCAGGTGGTAGGCAGTGCATGCGCCGCGTCCTCGACCACCTTGAGGCCGTGCTTTTTTGCCACCGCCAGCAGTGCCGGCATGTCGGCCGCGAGCCCCGCGTAGTGCACCGGCATCACGGCCTTGGTGCGCGGCGTGATCGCCGCTTCGACCGCCGCGACGTCGATGCACAAGGTGGCAGGATCGATGTCGACCAGCACGACGTCGGCGCCCAGGTAGCGTACCACCTCGGCGGTCGCGGTGAAGGTGTGGGTGGTGGTGATGACCTCGTCGCCCGGCCCGATGCCCAGCGCCTCGAGCGCCAGGTGCAAGCCGGCGGTGGCCGAGTTCACGGCCAGCGCTTGCAGGCTGGCGTCGCCGAGAAAGGCGGTGAAGTCTTCCTCGAAACGTTTTGTCTTGGGGCCGGTCGTGATCCAGCCGGACTTCAAGGTGTCGACCACTTCGGCGATCTCTTCGTCGCCGATCTCGGGCAATGCAAACGGCAGGAACGGCAGGGGTGCGGGCATGGTGTCAGTCTTTGGCGAGCCAGCCCAGCACATGCGTGCGCAGCAGCGGCAGGGTGTTGAACAGAGTGTAGAGCGCAGGATGCACGCGGGTCACGGCGCGAGCGATCGGCGGCGCCAGGGTGACGCGCCGCCAATGTGGTCGGGCTTGCGGGAACAGCGCCCGCATCCGCGCCGGCGGAACGCCGCGCACATCGCGATTGCGCGGGTTATCGACGGTGAAGTCGTACCACAACACACCGCCACCGGGCTTGACCCAGCGCCACATCGTGTCGGCCAGGCGCTGCTGGAAGGCATCGTCGAGCAGCGACGAAAACACCGTGGAAACGAAGACGATGTCTTGCGACCCGGCGGGCAAGACCAGCTGCAGCGCGTCGCCCTCATGCAGCGCCACCCCGCTCGGCAAGGCCCGGCGCGCCTGGGCGAAACGCTCGGGCAGCAGCTCGACACCCGACAGGTGTTCGGGCGCGAACCCCAGTCGCAGCAGCTCGAGCAGGTTGCCGCCGCTGCCGCATCCGACTTCCAACAGGCGCAGCGCCGCCAGGTCGACCAGCCCGTGGCAGCGGAACAGGTGCAGCATCGCGCGCTGACGCTCCTGCAGCGTCTGCCATACGTCCGCGTTCAGGATGCTGTAGCGGTCGCCCACACTGCGCCTCGCGTAGCGCTCGGCCACTGCCTTCGACTCGGGTTCGGTGCTCATCGCGGAGTCAATGCATCGATGAACCGCGCCGCCAGCACCGGGTAGGTGTGATGGGCCATCACGAACGCGCGCCCCCGTTCGCCCATCGTCAGTCGTTCGGACTTCGGCATCGCCGCCAGCGTGCGCAGCCCCTGCGCAACCGCTTCCGCCGACTCCGGCGCCACCGTGATGCCACACCCGCTTTCGGCCACCGGATCGTTGCCGGCCTCGACCGAATGCAGCACCACGCAGCCGCCCATCATGTAGTCCATCAGCTTGTTCGGCGCGATGCCGAAACGGTAGATCGGGACCCGCTGCCAGCCGATGTAGGCGATGTCGATCTCGCGCAGCAGGCTCGGGATCTGCGCCTTCGGGATCGGCGCGAACATCGCGACGTTGGTCAGGCTTTGCTCGTGCATGCGGCCGGCCAGGCGCGCCTTCTCGTAACCGTCGCCGACCAGCACGAAGGCGATCGGCTCCTTGAGCATCAGCCGGGCCGCGTCGAGCAGCACGTCGAGCGCATTCGGCAGGCCGTGCGAGCCGGCGTAGCCCACCACCGTCTTGCCGGCCGCGCGCTGCAGCGCAATGTGGGCCGCGATGTCGGTCGCCAGCGGTGCCGCTTCGCCCTGCCATTCGTCGAGCGTGATGCCGTTGGGCACGATGTGCAGCTTGCGCGGGTCCAGGCCGTGCGCCTGCGTGTGTTGCGCCACCTTGGGCAGCATCGAAACCACCACATCGGCATCGCGGTAGGCGTCGTTCTCGGCCTTCTGGCACAGCAGCGCCCACGGGTGGCGCGGCGACATGCCGTTGAGCTCGATCGGCGACAGCGGCCACAGGTCGTGCAGCTCGAACACGAGCCGCGCGCTTCGGCCGGCGATGCGGCGCGCGACCCAGATGTCCATCGGGTAGGTGCTGGATGCGATCACCACGTCGGGCTTGAACTCGGCCTGCAGGCGCGGCGTGTCGCGCCACACCTGCCGCATGAAGGCCCAGATGTTGCGCACCCGGCCAACGCCGTTGCCTTCGTAGCGCGGCGTCGGGATCCAGCGGTAGGCGATGCCGTCGATCGTCTCGTCGAGCGGCTGCCGGTTGACGTCGGGCTGGCGGCTTCGCACATGCGAGTACGAGGCCGCGACGATCTGCACCTTGTGCCCTGCGCGCACCCATTCGCGCGCCAGGTAGTAGGCGCGGTATTCCATGCCGTGGCGCGGCGAGCCCGCGTAGTGGTTGATCAGCAGGATGTTCATCGGCCGTCGACCTCGCGCAGGCGCTGCAGAAAGCGCTCGACCGCCCGGGCGAACAGCGCGTGAGCCGCCACCCAATCGCGGTTGGATCGGGCAATCGCGTGGGCGACGGCGAGCAGCGGCTCCAGCGCGGCAGCGGCGAGACCATCGTCGTCGCCGATGATCAGCCCGTTCTCGCCGTGCCGCACCAGCTCGCGATTCGCCGGCAGGTCGCTGAGCAGCGGGATGCAACCATTCGCCATCGCTTCGAGCACCGACACCGAGACCGAGTCGCTCTCGGGCTGGCTCAGGTACCACTGGGCGCGCGCGTAGTGCTGCGCCTGGGTCGCCGCATCGAGCCGGCCGGTGAACTCGATGCGATCGGCGAGGCCGAGCTCGATCGCCTGGGCGCGCAGCGCGGCGCTGCACGATCCGCCGTTGGCCACCACCAGCCGCGCCGCAGGCCGCTCGCGCGCCAGTTCGGCAAACAAGGCCAGCACGCGCTGTGGCCGGTACAGCGCTTCGAGCCCGCGGTTGGCGAAGAAGAGCCACGGCTGTTTGCCCACCGGCTCGGCGGGCAAGGCATCGAGCCCGAACGGAAATGTCATCACTTCGCGCGCGCCGAGCTCGGTCATGCGCCGCGCCATGTGCGCCGAGTCGCTGGTGGTCAGCGCACAGGCTCTCAGCACCCGTCGGGTGAGCCAGCGATGAACGGGCGAGCGCTGCGGCGCAACGAGGATGTCGCTGCCCCATGCCGACCCCACGATGCGCGCGCGCAATCTCCACCAGCGTTTCGCGAGCCAGGCCAGCGTGCCATGCGAGGTGAGGTAATGCGCGTGCAACCAGTCCGGATCGACCGCGCGCAGCCAGCGGCCCAGCGCCGGCAGCTTGCCGAGCAGCGCGAAGTTGCCGCCTTCGTGCCGGACCTGCGCGGCCAACGCGAGTCGCCGCGACACCGGCAGCACCGCATCGAACCCGGCCAGAAAACCCCGGCTCGACGCGGCCCACAGCTCGACGCCGGGCTGGGTCGCAAGCGCACGCGCCCACTTCAGCAGATGCGGGCTTTCAGCGTCGCCGATCAACACGATGCGCATGGCTCAGGGCTGCGCGGCCGGACCGGCCCAGGCGTCGTAGTGCGGCTTCCATTGCGGATGCAAGGCCAGCAGCGCCGCGTCGCCCTCGCGGGTGTCACCCACCACCACCGCCGGCGCGCCGCCGATCACCGCAAAGTCGGCGAACTCGCCGCGCACGCGGCTGTGCGACAGCACCAGGCAGCCCTTGCCGACCACCGTGTTGGGCTCGATCACGCTGTGCGGTCCGATGAAGCTGAAGGCGCCGATGCGCACCGGCCCGGCGATGAAGCCCGGCCGCTCGCCCACGGGGACGCTGCCGTAGCGGTGCCCCATCAGGCGCAGGCTGCGGTGCGAGCTGTGGGTCAGCACGCTGACGTAGTTGGTGATCTGCACCCCTTCTTCGATCCGCACGCCGTGGCTGGCCTCGATGAAGTTGAAGTGGCCGATGAACACGTCGTCGCCGAGCTCGAGGTTCTCGTCGTGCTCGATGCAGGTCGAGGGCGACAGGCGCGTCAGCGGCAGCGCCCGGCCGTCGTGGGCCCGCTCGCCGAACAGCACACGAAAGAACAGCAGGTGCCAGAGCCGGCGCCGCACCCGGTTGGCCAAGGCCCTAAGCCTCGAGGACATGCGGCACCTCCTTCCAGGTCGCGAGCAGCAGGAAGTACCAGCCGAAGTACAGCGTCATCCCCGCAGAGACCGCCCACGCGCCGCCTGTGAGTCCGCCGAAATGCAGCCCGGTGGCGAGCGCCGCGAGGAACACCAGCTGCCCGCCGAGTGCGACCTTCAAGGCCCAGGCCTGGGCGCGCCACGCCAGCGTCACCACGGCGAGCGGCGAGGCGATGAAGTGGACCCCGATGTACGGTGCCAGCGCACGCGCGAGCTCGCCCGCCGGCCGCCAGCTCTCGCCGAAGACCCAGGCAAACAGCTCGGGGCCGGTCAGCAGCAGCAGCGCCACCAGGGGCGCGGCAAGAAGGGCAAGCGTGAGCATCACCTGCAACACCGCCGCGCGGCCCTGCGCCGGGTCGGCCGCGGCCAGCTTCGGGTACAGCGCTTGCGAAACCGCCCCGCCCACCAGCGCGGCCGGGGCCTTCAGATAGCGCAGCGACAAGCCCCAGAAGCCGGCCGCGGCGTCGCCGCTCCAGGCGATCAGCAGCGCCACCGTCAGGGTGTCCTGCAAGGCGCCGGCAAACGCATGCGGCGTGTTGAACAGCGGGAACTCGCGGTACTTGCGCGCCGCGGCACGCCACTGCGCTGCGGGCACGCGCCACAGCGCGAACCAGCCGCCCCGCGGCGCAGGCCGGCCCAGCCAGAGCAGGCCCGCGGCGCTGGCCAGCACCGGGCCGCAGATCAGGCCCAGCGTTCCGAGCTGTGCCACTCCGCCGGCGGCCTGCACGACCGCGCCGCCGCCGTACTGCGTGACCCGGCTCGCCGACAAGGCAGCGAAGCGCTGGGCGCGGCTCGCCCACAGCGCCAGCCACTGCGCCGCGCCCGCGGCCGCGACCGCCAACGGCAGCCACAACACATGGCGCAACACGCCGCCGGCGTCGAGCGCGACCGCCAGCAGCGCGGTCAACCCCAGCACCGCCAGCCATACCCGCAGGCACAGCGCCATCAGGTCGCGCGCTTCGGCATCGTCGCGTGCCAGCGGCAACGCGAAGTCATAACGCGCGCAAGCCACGACCGCGATGTTGGTCGCGAGTGCAGCGAACGCGGTGTAGCGGCCCCAGTCGTCGGGCGAATACAGGCGCGTCAACCAAGGGCCCAGCAGCAGCGGCAAGGCCTGTGCGAGCACACCCCCGGCCAGCAGCGTCAGCGTGGCGCGCAGCAGGCCCTGCGGCATGTCAGGCGTTGGCCCCGGCAGGCGCCGGCAGCTTGACCTCGGCCAGCACCTGGCGCAGCGCGGCGACGACGCGGTCCTGCTGCTCGTGCGTGAGGTCGGCGCTCATCGGCAGGCTCATCACGCGCGCCGCTGCCGTCACGCTTTGCGGGCAGCAATCGGGGCAGCACAGCGCGGCATAGGCGGGCTGGTGGTGCAGCGGCTTCGGGTAGTGCACTGCGCTCGGTATGCCACGCGACTGCAGTGCCGACTGCACGCCCGCGCGCTGGTCCACCATCACCGTGTACTGCGCCCACACGCAGTCGCGGTCGGCGCGCACCGTGAGCAGCTGCAGGCCCGGCACGCCGGCCAGCAGCTGTCGATAACGCTCGCCGAGCGCCAGGCGCTGCGCGATCTCCCAGTCGAAGCGTTCGAGCTTGGCGAGTGTCACCGCGCACTGCAGCGTGTCCATGCGGCCGCCGACTCCGACCCGGGTGTGGGTGTAACGCGCGCTCTGGCCGTGCACGCGGATCTCGCGACAGGCCTGGGCTAACGTGTCGTCGCTGGTGAAGATCGCGCCGCCGTCGCCGTAACAGCCGAGCGGCTTGCTCGGGAAAAAGCTGGTGCAGGCCAAGGTGCTCAGGTTGCAGCTCTGGTGGCCCTTGTAGTGCGCCCCGAAGCTTTGCGCCGAGTCCTCGATCACCGCCAGCCCATGGCGCGCCGCGATCGTGTTGATCTCGTCCATGTCGGCCACCTGGCCGTACAGGCTGACCGGCATGATGGCCTTGGTGCGGCGCGTGATCTTCGCCTCGATCAGCGACGCATCGATGTTGCAGGTGTCGGCCTCGATGTCGACGAACACCGGCCGGCCGCCCAGCAGCACGATCATCTCTGCCGTGGCGGCGAAGGTGAACGGCGTCGTGATCACTTCGTCACCCGGCTTCAGGCCGAGCGCCATCAGCGCGATCAGCAGTGCCTCGGTGCCGCTCGCGACCGAGATGCAGTGCCGGGCGCCGGTGCGCGCTTCGAGCGCGACCTCGAGCTCGCGCACCTCGGGGCCCATGATGTACTGGCCATGGTCGAGCACCCGCTGCATGCGCTCGCCGATGCGCTCCTTGAGCGCCGCGTACTGGCTTTTCAGGTCGATGAACTCGAGCTTGCTCATGCATCACTTCCTTCGACCAGCTCACAGCGCGAATCGTGCAGCCGATAACGGTCACCAGTGGCGGGGCATGACGCTTCGGCGTCACCGCGAAGCGGCAGGGACAGTCGCTCGCCATGCCGGCTCATCCAGCCGATCTGGCGCGCCGGCACGCCGACGACGAGCGCGAAATCGGGCACGTCGCGGCTCACCACCGCACCCGCTCCCACGAACGCATAGCACCCCACTGTGGTCCCGCAGACGATCGTGCAGTTGGCCCCCAGCGATGCGCCTTGCCTCACCAGCGTGCGGCGGTATTCGTGTTTGCGGACCACCGCGGCGCGCGGGTTGTGAACATTGGTGAACACCATGCTCGGGCCGCAGAACACGTCGTCTTCGAGCGTCACCGCGTCGTAGACCGAGACGTTGTTCTGGATCTTCACGTTGCGGCCGATGCGCACGTCGTTGCCGACGTACACACCCTGCCCGAGCGAACAATCGGCGCCGATGCGAGCCCCCGCGCAGACATGCACGAAGTGCCAGACATGGGTGCCGACCCCGAGCTCGGCGCCGGCGTCGACGATGGCGGACGGATGGATCATCAGAACACCAGCGGCAGGCCGACCCGCACGCCGTCGCGCGCCGAGCGGTACGCCGCGATCAGCACCTCGAGCGACCGCAGGCCTTCGTAACCGTCGACCTCGGCGTGAGCCTCGCCGCGCAGCGTGTTGATGACGTTGTCGTAGTACAGCGGGTGGCCCGGGCCGTAGACCGAGCTCACGCCGTAGCTCGCGTCGGCGACCTTCGCATCGTCCTCGTGCGGCGTGTCGAACTCCCAGTGCTCGATCTTGTTGACCGCGACGCCGCCGACCCGCACCGTGCCGCGTTCGCCGAGCAGCGTGATGCTGCCTTCGAAGTTCTTGCCATGCGTGAGCATCGTTACGTTGATCGACGCCAGCGCGCCGCTGCGCAGGCGCAGGCTCATGACGCCGGTGTCCTCGGCTTCGATGTCGCGCGCCAGCGTGGCGGTGTAGGCGTGCACGTTGTCGACCGGGCCGACCAGCCAATCGACCATGTCGACGTAGTGGCTCGCCTGGTTCATGAAGGCCCCGCCGTCCATGTCCCAGCGGCCGCGCCACGGCGCGGCGTCGTAGTAGGCCTGGGGGCGGGTCCAGAACACGTTGACGTTGACCATCGCGAGGCGCCCGAAGCGGCCCTGGTCGACCGCGCGTTTGACCAGCTGCAAGGTCGCATTGAGGCGGTTCTGCTTGACGACGAACAGCTTCACGCCGGCATCGCGGCAAGCACGCACCATCGCCACGCCCTCGTCCCATTTGGTCGCCATCGGCTTTTCGCTCAGCACATGGCGGCCGGCCTGCGCGACCTTGATCGCTTGCCGCGAATGCAGCCCGCTGGGGGTCGCCAGCACGACCAGGTCGGCGTCGCTGCCGGCCAGCAAGGCGTCCAGCGATTCGAAGCCCGCAACGCCGGTCTGCTGCACCGCCTGCGCCAGCGACGTGGGATTGTTGTCGCACACCGCCACCAGCTCGGCGCGACCCGCGTGCAGCTTCAATGCCGCGAAATGGCTTTGCGCGATGCGCCCGCAGCCGACCAACGCCAGGCGCAGCTTGCGGTCACGAATCACGGAGGGGGTCGGCATGGTCGGAGTTGGAAGAGCCACTCGGGCAAACAGGCGATTTTATTCGGCTCAGAGGCTGAGAGTTTTTCCGCTGTCATCCCGGCGAACGCCGGGATCCACTGGTGATCGATGCGCGCTGGGGCGAGATTGGATCCCGGCGTGCGCCGGGATGACGCGGTCGAGGGCGATATCTTCTCAACCTCTCAGGCCCCGGCTTCCGGCCGCACAGCCTCCTGGGCGAATAAAATCGCGGCCGAACTGAGAACCCCCCAATGACCTCCA
>OBEQ011765539.1_pt1 | contig 13033 bp, 12 predicted proteins | sample 1670901 | NCBI WGS metagenome assembly OBEQ01 (sample SAMEA104232315, study PRJEB22302) | groundwater metagenome | biome: forest; feature: aquifer; material: groundwater | place: USA | collected 2011-08-07 | depth 5.4 m
AAGCTCGCGCAGCGGGTCGGACGAATCTCGCCGTCACCGACGCTTCGCATCACCGCCGAGGCAAAAGCGATGGCGGCGCGCGGCGTGGATGTGATCGATTTCGCGTCCGGCGAGCCGGACCTCGACACCCCGCTCCCGGTGAAGGACGCGGGAATCGCCGCCATCCGCAACGGGTTCACGAAATACACCGCGGCGGGCGGCATCGACCAGCTCAAGCAGGCGGTCATCGACAAGCTCAGGCGCGATCAGGGCCTCAGCTACGACAAATCTCAGGTCTTGATCTCCAGCGGGGCCAAGCATTCCCTTTACAATCTCGCCCAGGCGTTCATCGAAGCCGGTGATGAGGTGATCATCCCCGCGCCGTACTGGGTGTCCTACCCGGATCAGGTCCTCCTCAACGACGGTACGCCGGTGCTCGTCCCGACGGAGGAAGCGACGGGTTTTCAGCTGACGGGAGCGCTGTTGGAGCGTCATGTGACGCCGCGGACGAAGGCCGTCATTGTGAACAGCCCTGGGAACCCCACGGGGGCGGCCTACGACCGCCGGACGCTTGAGGGGATCGCAGAGGTCGCGCTCCGCCACGGGCTCCTCATCATCTCGGACGAGATCTACGAGAAACTGCTGTACGACGGGCTCACGCACGTCAGCATCGCCTCGCTGGGGCCCAATGTCCAGGCCCGGACGGTCGTAGTGAACGGCGTCTCCAAGGCGTACTCGATGACGGGATGGCGGATTGGATATGCCGCGGGGCCGAAAGACCTGATCGCCGCCATGACGACGGTGCAGAGCCAGAGCACCTCCAACCCCACGTCCATCTCGCAGAAGGCGGCGGTGGCGGCGCTGAACGAAGGCGACGCCTTCATCAAGGAGATGGTGGCGGAATTCGATCAGCGCCGGCGGTACATGGTGGAGCGCCTGAACAAAATCCAGGGCATCCAGTGCGCGATGCCGAAGGGGGCGTTCTATGCCTTTCCGCACGTCGGGCGGCTCATCGGCCGCCGCTCCCCCGACGGTCCCCTCGCCTCGGCGACCGCGCTGGCCGGCTATCTCCTCAAGGAGGCCCGGACCGCACTGGTCCCCGGTGAAGCCTTCGGCGCGCCCGAGTATCTGCGATTTTCCTATGCCACCGGCATGCAAAACATTGTGGCCGGCCTGGATCGAATCGACGACGCCATCCGCCGGCTGAGCTGAATTCCGGACAGCGCTGGGCTTGCGCGCGATGGGACCGTGGTTATAAAGGAAGGACGATGCCCATCTACGAATACGGATGCGAAGCGGGACACCGATTCGAGGTGACCCAAAAGGTCAGCGATCCGCCGCTGACCATCTGCCGGGTCTGCGATCTGCCAGTCTCGAAGCTGATTTCGGCTTCAGCCATTTCGTTCAAGGGATCCGGCTGGTACGTGACGGACTATTCGAACAAGATGAAACCCCCGGCCGAGAGTGAGAAAGCCGGCAAGCCTTCCGAATCAAAAAAGGACGGCGCGGAGAAACCAGCCTCTGCCCCCGCCCCATCCCCCACCGCATCTGCAGCGAGCTCCACAGAAACCGGAACGACTCCGGCCCCTTCGAGCAAACCGAGCACCTAAACGTCTTCGGGAACCGCCCGCTTCCTATTTCTTATTCTTGGCCGGCTTGCCCTTCTTCGATTTCGCTTCAGCCACTCCCAGCGCCGCCTTCAGCTGATCCACCTGTGCCTGCAGGTCGGCCTGCGCCTTCGCACCCTGGGCCGACTGCGCCTTGCAGTCGTCAGTTGCCTTGGTTAGTTCAGCCACTTTGGACTGAAGCGCCGTTTTTTCCTTTCCCAGGTTCTGGATTTGCGTCTCCTGCTGGCCGATCCGCTGCTGCAAGGCCGGGGGCCACCAATCGCACCCGCTCAACACCGCCAGGCATCCGACCACCGCCAGCATACCCACGACACGTCTCGCCTTGTTGTTCATCCGTCCCTCCTCCACGTTGATTGTCGCCGACCTCCTATATCCGAGACCCCTCCTCCTCAGGCATCTCCGGGGGAACATCCCGGCCGCCGGCCGTCCCCCTCCCGATTTGAAACTTCTCCAGCCGGTACTGCATCGTCTTGTAGGTCAATCCCAACATCTTCGCCGCCTTGGCGATCACGCCGTTGCTCCGCGCCATCGCCGTCTCCAGGAGCTTTCGCTCGAACTCCTCCAACGAGAAGCCCTCGGCCGGCAGGTCGAACTCCATCCGGTCGATCAAGGTCACACTCGATCGCGCCTCCGGCGGTAAGTCTTCGACGTCGATGCGGTCGGACTCGCACAGCAGGACCGCGCGCTCGATGACCGACTCGAGCTCGCGCACATTGCCAGGCCAATGGTAGTCGAGCACCGCCCGCAGCGCGCCGGGGCTCATCCCCTTCACGGCTTTGCCGGAGGCGGCGGCGTATTTTTTCAGGAAATGCTCGACCAGTTCCGGAATATCCGTGGTCCGATCCCGCAACGACGGCAGGTGAATCGAGACGACGTTGAGGCGGTAGAACAGATCCTCGCGAAACGTGCCCTGCTTGATGGCCGCGGCCAGCTTGCGGTTGGTGGCGGCCACCACGCGGACGTCCACCTTGATATCCTCCCGGCCGCCGATCCGACGGATTTCCTTCTCCTGCAGGACCCGGAGCAGCTTGGCCTGGAGGGGGAGACTGAGATCGCCGATCTCATCCAGGAACAACGTCCCTTCGTCCACCGCCTCGAACAGCCCGATTTGCTTCGCCTGGGCTCCGGTGAAGGCGCCTTTCTCGTGGCCGAACAGTTCGCTCTCGATCAGGGTTTCCGGGACGGCGGCGCAATTCAGCGCCCGGAACGGGCGCTCCGCCCGCGGGCTGTGGGCGTGGAGCGCGCGGGCGACAAGCTCCTTGCCTGTCCCGCTCTCGCCCGTGATGAGCACGGTGGCCTGGCTGGCCGCCACCTTCTTGATCACGCGGAAGACCTCCTGCATCAGCGGGTGGTGGCCGAGGATGTTATCTACTTTGAATTTTTCGTAAAGCTGCTGCTTGAGCTGCCGATTCTCCTTGACGAGGCGGATCTTCTCGAAGGCCTTCGCGATCGTGATCAGCAGCTCTTCCCGGTCCACGGGCTTCGTCAGGAAATCGGCCGCGCCCTTCTTCATCGCCTGGACCGCGGAGCCGATCGTCCCATAGGCCGTGATGAGAATGACGAGCGATTCCGGATCGAGCTTGATCAATTCCTCCAGGAGCGAGAGGCCGTCCCGCTCCGGCATCGAGAGATCGGTCAGGACGACATCCGCGTGGTGACTCCGGTAGAGGGAGAGCGCCTGCGTGACGTTGGACGCGGCCTCGACCGTGTACCCTTCTCCTCCTAGGATCATCGTCATGATGTCCCGCTGTGACTTCTCGTCGTCCACGACCAGCACGTGTCTGGCGGTCATACGGCCACCTCGACGTGTTCGACCGGCAAGCTGATGACGACATCGGTGCCCTCGTTCGGCCGGCTGCGGACGGTGATCCGGCCCCAATGCTCCTCCACGATTTTCTTGGTGATCGCCAGCCCGAGACCGATCCCCAGCTTCTTGGTGGTGAAGTACGGATTGAAAATGCGGTCGAGGTCGTCCGCGCTGATGCCCGGCCCGGTGTCCGAAATGGTGATGTCGACGGTCCCGGAACCGGAGGCGGCGGTGATGCGCAGCCGTCCGCCGGCGGGCATCGCCTGGATGGCATTGAGCACGACATTCATCAGGCAGGTCTTGATCTGCACCGGATCGGCCTGCAGGCGCGGCACGGGAGCCTCGCCGCCCACCTCGATCACAATGCCCTGCTCGAGCGCTTTCTGATGAGCGAGCTCGACCACGTCCTGGATGAGCGTGCCCAGATCAACCTCGCTCTTGTTCAGCGTGAGGGGCTTCCCGACCGTGAGGAAGTTCTCGATCATGGTGTTCAGCCGGTGGATCTCGGCCTTGATATTGGCCATCAACGCCAACGCCTCGGCGGTTCCATCGGGCCGCCCGCTTCCCAGCCGGTTCCGGATATGATCGATGCTGAGGTTGATAAAGTTCAGCGGGTTCCTGATCTCATGCGCAATGCCGGACGCCAGTTTGCCGACGGCGGACAGCCGCTCGGCCTCCCGCAGCCGCTCCTCCAGCTCGCGGTGCTGGCGGAGCTTCTCGACCATCTCGTTGAAACTGCGGGTCAGCTCGGCGATCTCGTCCTCGCCTTCCACTTCGATGGTCTTGGTCAAATCTCCGGCCGCGACGTGCTTGGCCGATCGCACCACATCGTGGAGCGGCTGTGTGTACTTCCGGGCCAGGTAGAGGGAGACGAGGATACCGAACGAAAAGATCAGCACCGTCACGGCCACCCGCTTGTACAACGACGCCTTGGTCGTCTGCGCCACGTCGTCCAGCGTGAACGTGACATGGATGTAGCCAAGGACGTCCTTCCCGTCGACCAAGGGGGCCGTCACGTTATAGTCTCGCTTTCCCCCCTCCGTGGGCGTGCTCTGGATTTTCCGTTCGGCCCCCCCGGGCTGCGGCGGAGTGCTGACGAGGACCTCCTTCTTTTCCACGTCAAGAAGCTTGATCTCTTTCACGCCTTTCTTCCCCAGACGGGCCATCAGCTTCTGCAGCGCGGCCGGGTCCGGCTCGCCGGATAATTGTTCGACGCTGACGGCCGTGGCGTTGGAGAGCTCGTTGAGGCTATCCTCCATCTCGCGCACCAGCGCCTGTTGGGAAAGGTACGACAGAATGACCGAGGCCGTGAGCGACAGCACCAGCAGCGCGAGCAGCATAATGACCAGTTTGGTGGTCAGCCGAAGTTTGTGGAAGAGCTGATTGTTGAGCGCGCGCAATGTGCCGAACATGATCAGGCCGCCAAGGAATCGATGATCGACCGCAGGGACGCCGTCGAGATGCGCCCTTCTCGGATCAGCCTCGGCGGCGACACCGTCGTGTCCACCACCGTGCTCGGCAGCCCGCCGGGAGTCGCGCCGCCGTTCAGGATCGCATCCACGCCGCCCCCGAGGACTCGCTCGACTTCCCCCGCCGTCATCGCCGGCGGCTGACCGGAACGATTCGCGCTGGTTCCGGTCAGCGGCCCGCCGACCGTCTCGAGCAATCGCTGAACGTCCGGATGGGCCGGGAGCCGGACCCCGATCGTCCCCGTGCCCGCGGTCAGCACCGACGGCACCGCCGCCGCCGCGCGAAAGACGAGCGTCAACGGGCCCGGCCAGCAGGCCTCCATCAGACGTTCGGCTGCGGGAGTGATTTCCAAGACCAGCGTTTCCAGATCGGCGCGGGAACGGATGAGCACCAGGATCGGAGCGGCTCGGAGAGACCGGCCCTTCAGATCGACAATGCGTTGGACCGCGGGAGCGTCGAACGGACAGGCCCCCAGGCCGTAGAAGGTTTCCGTCGGAAAGGCGATGATCCCCCCTCCGCGGACGATGTCGGCAGCCTCGCGGAGCGACGGTTCTGAAAGGTCACAGCGCGTCTTCATAAGCGTACGGCATTATACCATGGACCACGCCGTCAGGGACGGTACAAGGCACGCGCCGCGATATCGGATCGGTAGTGCATGCCGTCGAAGCTGATCCGCCGCACACCGGCGTACGCCCGATCGCGCGCGGCCTCGAGGGTGTCGCCTATGCCCGTCACCCCTAGCACGCGCCCCCCGGCCGTTACGACCCCCCCGGGGCCGACCGCCGTGCCGGCATGGAAGACGACAAGCTCGTCCTGCTGCTCCAACTCCGCCAGACCGTGAATGGGGATGCCTTTCGTCGGCGGGCCGGGATAGCCGGGCGCAGCCATCACCACGCACACGGCCGCGCGATCATGCCATTCCACCGCCAGGCCGTCCAGCCGATGCTCCGCCACCGCCGCCAGCACATCGACCACATCGGTCTTCAGCAGGGGGAGCACGACCTGGGTCTCAGGATCGCCCATGCGCGCGTTGAATTCGAGCACCTTCGGCTCCCCGCGCACCATCATCAGCCCCGCGTACAGCACGCCGTGAAAGGGGCTGCCCGCACGGGAGAGGCCTTCGACGACCGGCTCGAGGATCGTCCGTCGCACCCGGTCAATAAGCTCGCGTGTGCCGATCGGCGCAGGCGCGTACGCCCCCATGCCGCCCGTGTTGGGGCCCGTGTCCCCGTCACCGACCCGCTTGTGATCCTGGGCCGGCGCCAGCGGGATGACGGTCTTCCCGTCCGTGAAGGCCATGACCGTCATCTCTTCGCCGTCCAGAAACTCCTCGATCACCACGCGTGCCCCGGCCTCGCCGAAGGCCTTGCCCTCCAGCATGGCGCGGACCGCCTCGCCCGCTTCGGCGCGGGTGGCGGCCACCACCACACCCTTGCCTTGGGCCAGGCCATCCGCCTTGACCACGATGGGCGCGTCGCGGCGGTCGAGGTACTCGAGCGCGGGCGCAAGCGTCGTGAACGTTTGCGCCTCCGCGGTGGGAATCCGCAGCCGGACCATGAGGTCCTTGGAGAACGCTTTGCTCGCTTCGATCCGGGCGGCTGCCTTGTGCGGGCCGAAAACGAGGAGCTTGTCCTTGCGAAACTCATCCACAATGCCAGCGGCCAGCGGCGCCTCCGGGCCAACGACCGTCAGGTCCACCCGATGCGCTTTGACGGCGTCACGCAGGGCGGCGATATTGTCCTGAGGGATCGGCAGGCACTCGGCGACGCGGGCGATGCCCGGATTCCCGGGCGCGCAATAGAGCTTCGTGACCCGGGGACTTTGGGCGATCTTCCAGGCGAGCGCATGTTCCCGCCCGCCCCCGCCGACGACCAGAACTTTCATGGAAGAAGAGACCTAATGGCGAAAATGCCGCATGCCCGTCAGGACCATCGCCATATTGTGCTCGTCGATGGCCTTGACGATTTCTTCATCGCGGATCGACCCGCCCGGCTGGATCACGGCCGTAATCCCGGCCTGAGCGGCCGCGTCGATCCCGTCGCGGAACGGAAAGAACGCGTCCGACGCCATGACGCAGCCCTTCAACGGCGAGGCCGCCTTGATCGTGGCCAGTTTCACCGAATCCACCCGGCTCATCTGGCCCGCTCCGATCCCGACGGTCCGGTCCGGCCGGGCGAACACGATGGCGTTGGACTTGACGTGCTTGCAGACCTTCCAGGCGAACGCGAACGCCCGGTATTCCTCGTCGGTCGGGGCCCGTTTCGAGGCCACCTTCAGCGCCCGGACGTCCGCGATGGCGCCGAGGTCCCGGTCCTGCAGAATCAGCCCGCCGACGATTTTCTTGAGATCCAGCAGATCCGGCCCCGAGCGGGCCTCCGCACAGAGGTCTCCCACCGCCAGCAGGCGCAGGTCTTTCTTCCGCTTCAGTTCGGCCAGGGCGTCGTCATCGAAGCCGGGCGCCACAACGACCTCGACGAACGTCGACGTGATCTCCTTGGCCGTCGCGAGGTCCACGCGCGAATTGAACGCGATCACGCCGCCGAAGGCGGAGATCGGATCGGTCGCGCGCGCGCCGACGTACGCCTCGCGCGGCGAGGCGGCGACGGCCGCGCCGCAGGGATTGTTGTGTTTCACAATGACGGCGGCTCCCTCACGGTATTCCTTCGCCAGTTCCAGCGCCGCGTTGGCGTCCAGGAAGTTGTTGTAGGACATCTCCTTGCCGTGCCGTTGCTTGGCGCGCGCCCCTCCCGGCTCGCTCCCGCCGAAGTCGCGGTAGAACGCGCCCTGCTGGTGGGGGTTCTCACCGTAGCGCAGGGATTGCGCCTTCTCGAATTGCAAGGTGAGCACGGAAGGGAAGCGGGCCGGGCCGGTCGCGCTCTGCCGCTCGAGATAGCCGGCGATCATCCCGTCATACCACGAGGTGTGTTGAAAGACCTTGCGCGCCAACTCGCGCCGCATCACCGTGGAAATCTCGCCCCCGCGCAGGGCTTCCAGCACAGGGACGTAGTCGGCCGGGTCGACTACCACTGTGACGTCCGCATGATTCTTGGCGGCCGACCGCAGCATCGACGGCCCCCCGATGTCGATGTTCTCGATCGCCTCGTCGAAAGTACAGCCCGGCTTGTTGATCGTGGCCTCGAAGGGGTACAGGTTGACCGCGACCACATCAATGGGGCCGATCCCTTGACGCGTCATCTCCTCGACATGCTTCGGATCTCCACGGCGACCGAGGAGACCGCCGTGAATCTTGGGATGGAGGGTCTTGACCCGCCCGTCCAGGATCTCCGGCGAGCCCGTATAGGCCGCCACGTCGGTCACCGCCACGCCAGCGTCCCGCAAGGCCTTGGCGGTGCCGCCGGTCGAAAGAATTTCGTATCCCAGCCCGCTCAACCCCTTCGCAAACTCGACGATGCCGGTCTTCTCCGACACGCTGATCAGCGCCCGCTTCACACCTGATCTCCTTGTTGGGCTGGATGGTTACTGCTTGCCCGCGTCGCGCAGCGCCTCGCGGAAGACGCGGTAAAACTGGTCGTTTCCAGACACGGCCTGGCGTGTAATCGCCTTGATTTTCCCGAGCTCCCGCTCCGCGACCACGAAGCTGACGCTCTTGGCGAAGGCCATCATGTTGTCGAGCGTCTTGAAAGGCTTCCCGACGAGCCCCACGCACATGTGCCGCCGGAGCGGCATCGCCATCGGCTGGAGGGTCTGGAGCACCAGATTGCTCTCCGCCGATCCGCCGTACTCCTCATGGAGGAGCACCACTTCATAGCGATTCTGTCGAATCCGCTGGATGGCGTCGGCCGGATTGGTGGGGACGTGTACGGTATATCCCAGCGCTTCGATGGCGGCCTTCCCCCCCGCCTGACGCTGGGGCTGGTCGAAGCAGATGATGGCCAGCTTCTGGTCCTCGACGAAGTCATCTTCCGTCGTCGCCATGGCCCCCAAGTCCTCCTCCTCGAATGTCGTGGACTCCGATGGAGGCTGAGGTTCAGAAAACGGCGACGGAGGAGCAGGGGAAGGCGGCGCGGCCTCGGCGGGAGACGCCGCCGCTCCTTCGGTCTTGGTGCTGGCATGGATCTTCGTCTGGCATTTGGGACAGGTGACCTTGAAGTTGGCGTTCTTCGGCACTTTCGCGTCGGGGATCGACAGTTTCGTCGAACAGGAGGTGCAGGTGATGTCCATCGCGCTATTTCTTCTTCACGGTCTTGGAGTAACCGGAGTCAATCGCCAGCCCTTCGATATCAGTCGTCTTCTCGCCGCGGGTCTGCTTGACTTTGTCAATGCCGCGCTGGACGATGGCCTTGCGGGTGGCATACAGTTCGGCGGTTTCGGCCGTCACCAAGCCTTCTTCGAAAGCCTTCAGGATCGCCTGATCGAACGTCTGCATCCCGAAGGGGACGCTCGCCTCCTGGATCTCGTAGAAGGTCTTGCCCTCGGATTCGCCCAGCAAGATGGCTTCCTTGGTCCGGATGTTATTCCCGAGAATGTCATGAACGGCCAGGCGGCCGCCGCCCACTTTCGGCAGCAGGCGCTGCCCGATGATCCAGCGGATGGTATCCGACAGGCGCTGGCGGATCTGCTTCTCCTCTTCCTGCTCGAACATACCCACGATGCGAGAGATGGTCTGGCCGGCGTCTACCGTGTGCAGCGTGCTCAGCCCCAGGGGGCCGGTCGCGGAGGCCTTCAGCCCCAGTTCGACCGTCTCGCGGTCGCGCATCTCGCCGACGAGGATGATCTTCGGCGCCTGCCGCAGCGCGGCCCGGAGGCCGTTGGCGAACGTATCGAAATCGCCGCCCAGTTCCCGCTGGTTGAACGTCGCCTTGATGTTGGCATGCACGAACTCGACCGGGTCTTCCAGCGTGACGACGTGGATGGACTTCGTCTCGTTGAACTCCCGCAACAGGGCGGCCAGCGAGGTGGATTTCCCGCTGCCGGTGGCCCCGGTCACGAGGATGAGCCCGTTCTTCTCCTTCGGCATCTTATAGAAGGCTTCCGGCATATTCAGATCTTTCAACGTCGGAATCACCGTCTCCAATTTCCGCATGATGACGGAATAGTTGCCCCGCTGGGAGAAGATATTGACGCGGAACCGGGCTTTCCCGACCAGGAAGTACGAGCTGTCGCAGGATCCCTGCTGCAGGAGCATCTGGGAAAGCCGGCGGCCGCTGTTGACCAGATTCAGGGCGAAGATCTCGGTCTGGAACGGGCTGAGGTTCTCGATGTCGGGGGTGATCTTGACCTTCGTCAACAGTCCAGACGATTCCACCTGGAGCGGGCGGTCCACCGAGACGTTGAGATCCGACACGTTGTCGTTGGAATCCAGCATCGTCGTGAGCATATAGTCGATTTCAGGTCTTCTCATGACAGAGCTCCTTTCGTGACCGCCGCCGACGGGTCCGGCTGTTTCTCAACCGTAATAGTCATCCGGCGGCTTTTTCAGGAACGGCAGGAACTTGGGTTTGTCGATGCATTTGTCGAAGGCTTCTTCGGGGCTGATCCACTTCTTATTGAGCTGCTCCATGATCGCATCATCGAGGGTGCACATCCCGTACCGCTTTCCCACCTGGATCGCCGAGGGGATTTGGAAGGTCTTGTTCTCACGGATGAGGTTTTGGATGGCCGAGGTGCAGACCATGATCTCCAGCGCCGCGCACCGGCCCTTCTTGTCGATGCGCTTGAAGAGGTTCTGGGCGACCACCAGCTTGAGGCTGGTCGAGAGGGTGTTGCGGATCTGGCCCTGTTCCTCGTGCGGAAAGACCTCGATGACGCGGTCCACGGTCTTGGCGGCGTTGGTCGTGTGCAGGGTCCCGAAAACCAAGTGCCCGGTCGCGGCCGCCTCGACCGCCAGGCGGATCGTTTCGAGGTCCCGCATCTCGCCGACGAGGATGATGTCGGGGTCTTCGCGCAACGCCCCTTTCAAGGCCGCCCCGAACGACTTGGTATGCATCCCCACCTCGCGGTGGTTGACGACGCAGCCCTGGCTCTGGTGGACGAACTCGATCGGGTCCTCCACCGTGATGATGTGGTCCTTGCGGTTCTTGTTGGCGTGGTCGATGATCGCGGCCAGCGTGGTGGACTTGCCGCTGCCCGTCGGGCCCGTGACCAGGACCAGGCCCTTTGTGTACATGGCGGACTGGGTCATGATGGGCGCAAGCCCCAGTTCCTGCGCCGTGAGCACCTTGCTGGGGATCAGCCGGAAGACCGCCGCGCAGCCGTATTTCTGGTTGAAGAAGTTCGCCCGAAAACGCGCCACGCCGGGGATCTCGTACCCAAAGTCCACGTCGCCGGTTTCTTCGAACTGCTTGATCTTGGTCTCGGGGGCGATCTCATAGAGCATCGCCTTGAGCTCGTCGTTCTCCAGCACCTTGTACTTGACCCGCTCCAAATCCCCGTGCAGACGGAGAATCGGCTGCTGGCCGGAGATCAGATGCAAGTCCGACGCGCCTTGATCGAACATCAACTTAAAGAAGGCATCTATCTTCGCCATACTCCTCGCTCCCTCTACCCGTTGATGGAGGAGCCTATAGGGCTCCGCCTGACGCAAAAAGTATCACAACCCCCAGGGCAGGTCAACCGTGCCGGAGAGGGCTGGATATGGGCTCTTCCAAGACGCCCTGCTTCATTGACAACCACGCCCGGCCGTCCTACGCTGCGATAGCCCATGCTTGGCTTATCCGAGTCCATCCCCTGCGAGTTCTGCGCAGGCGACATCCCCGTCCAGGCCGATTCCAAGGTCCACATGGTCAAGCTCGACGAAGGGCAGGCGATCTTCTTCATCTGCCCGGCCTGCGGACGCCTCCAACGCCCCCGCCTCATCAAGGACAATCAGTTCTTTCTGGTCAACCTCAGCGACGAACAGATGAAAACCCTCCAGTTTCTGTACAAGATGAATCTGTAAGCGGCCTACCTCTGATTGACTTCATCAGTGGCCGCCGATAGAATGAGCCGGCGTTCGTCAGAGACGCCGACCCGACAAGGACAACGACATTGGCGTCCCAGTTCGTCCACCTCCACGTTCACACCCAATACAGTCTCCTCGACGGGGCCAACCAAATCGACGCCCTCGTCCAGGAAGCCAAGAAGTTCGGCATGCCAGCTGTGGCCGTCACCGACCACGGGAACCTCTTCGGCGCCATCGAGTTCTACCAGAAGGCCACCGCCGCCGGCATCAAACCGATCATCGGCTGCGAAGCCTACCTCGCCCCGAAGAGCCGCTTCGACCGGGAAAGCCAGTTCGCCCACAACGAATATTACCACCTGATTCTCCTGGCGGCGAACCGGACCGGCTACCAGAACCTGCTCAAGCTCGCCAGCAAGGCGTACCTCGAAGGCTTCTACTACAAGCCGCGCGTGGACAAGGAGCTGCTCGCCGAGCACCATGAGGGCCTGGTCGCCCTCTCCGGCTGCCTGAGCGGCGAAGTGCCGTCCCTCATCGGCAAGGACCGTCTCGAGGATGCCGTCCGCGTCGCCGCCGAATACCGCGACATGTTCGGCAAGGACAACTATTTCCTGGAGGTCCAGGAGAACGGCGTGCCCGAGCAGCAGATTGCCAACAAGGGCCTGCGGGAGATCCACAAGCGCCTCGGCATCCCGTTGGTGGCCACCAACGACTGCCATTATTTGAAGAAGACCGACGCCAAGGTGCACGACATCCTGCTCTGCCTCCAGACCGGCAAGACGGTGAACGAGCCGAACCGGCTACGCTTCAACACCGATCAGCTCTACGTGAAGTCCACGGAGGAGATGCTCGCCGCGTTCCACGAGTGGCCCGAGGCGGTCTGGAACACCAGCCGCGTGGCGGAGCTCTGCGAGCTCAATTTCACGTTCGGCAAGTCCTACCTGCCGCATTACACGGTTCCGAAAGGGGAAACGCTCGAAACGTACCTCGACAAGCTCGCCCAGAAAGGACTGGGGGAACGGCTGCGCGAGCGCCCGTCCCGCATCCCGGAAGAACAGTATCGCCGGCGCCTCCGGGACGAGCTGACCGTCATTACCTCGATGGGCTTCGCGGGCTACTTCCTGATCGTCTGGGACATCATCAACTTCGCCCGGTCGCGCGGCATCCCCGTCGGCCCGGGACGCGGCTCGAGCGCCGGCAGCCTGGTCGCCTACGCCCTGCGCATCCCCGCCCTCGACCCCCCCGCCTCCG
>OBEQ010699671.1_pt1 | contig 13031 bp, 9 predicted proteins | sample 1670901 | NCBI WGS metagenome assembly OBEQ01 (sample SAMEA104232315, study PRJEB22302) | groundwater metagenome | biome: forest; feature: aquifer; material: groundwater | place: USA | collected 2011-08-07 | depth 5.4 m
AACATTGTCTTTGCCATATTTTTGAGTAACATACTCGATGACTTCTTCCCGGCGTTCGTAGCAGAAATCGATGTCAATGTCCGGCATTCCCGCGCGGTCGGGATTAAGAAATCGTTCAAACAAAAGTCCGTATTTTAAGGGGTCCAAGTCCGTAATCCCTAAGAGATAACTCACAATACTTCCCGCCGCTGATCCTCGTCCCGGCCCCACGGGAATTCCTTTATTTTTGGCATAATTGATAAAATCCGCGACAATTAAAAAGTAACTGGCGAATCCAACTTTTTCAATCGCCTTTAACTCGTGTTCTAACCGCTGTTGAATCTCACGAGTGACCGTCGGATAACGCTGCGGCATTCCTTCCTGACACAATTGACGGAGATACCCCTCGAGCGTTTGCCCGACGGGCGGCTCAAAACGAGGCAGATGAATTTCCTTGAAGTTTAATTCCAGATTACATTTTTGCGCGATCTCGACGGTATTCTTAAGCGCCTCGGGAATAAACCCAAATTCTCTCCACATCAACTCCGGTTCTTTAAAATAAAATTGATCCGTCTTCATTTTCATGCGTTTGGGATCATTCAAGGTCGTCTGTGTTTGAATGCACAACAAGGCTTCGTGCGCGATCGCCTGATTTTGATTCAGGTAATGAACGTCGTTGCTTAAGGTTAAAGGAATATTCATCTCTTTGGACATCTTCAGGATATGCTGATTGACGGTCTTTTGTTCTTGAATCCCGTGGTCCATAATTTCGAGATAAAAATTTTCTTTTCCAAAAATCTGACGAAGATCATCCGCGGCTTTCGAAGCGGCCTCATAATTGCCGTCCATTAAATGGGTAGCCACCTCTCCCTTTAAACACGCTGACGTGCAAAGTAACCCTTCAGAATATTTGGCCAAAATATCTTTATCCATGCGCGGCGAATAATAAAACCCTTCGAGATACCCAGCGGAAATGAGTTTCATTAAATTCCGATAACCAGTCTCATTCTTAGCATATAAAACCAAATGCGAGGTGCTCCCTTTTTGGCGGGGAGTTCGATCGAAACGATTGCCGATCGTGGCGACGTAAGCCTCGCAGCCGATCACGGGTTTAATGCCGTATTCTTTGGCCGTCTGATAAAATTCAATCGCGCCAAACATGTTGCCATGATCCGTCATGCCGAGCGCGGGCATTTTTAGCGACGCGGCTTTTTCTAACAGAGGTTTAATGCGACAGGCACCGTCGAGGAGACTATACTGCGTGTGGACGTGAAGGTGGATGAATTCGGAGGACATTTTAACTAAGGCTCAGGGTCAAGGAAGCTATCGCTTGACCCATACAATTACTCCCATTCAATTGTCGCGGGAGGTTTGGAGCTAATATCATAAACAACGCGGTTAACGCCTTTGACTTCGTTGATAATTCGATTCGCAATGCGGCCTAAAAGGTCATGCGGTAACGGGACCCAATCCGCGGTCATCCCGTCGGTACTGCTGACGCAGCGAACCGCGATGACATTTTCATACGTGCGCTGATCTCCCATGACGCCAACGGTCTTAATCGGAAGCAAAACCGCGAAAGACTGCCAAATGTCATTGTACAATCCCGCTTTTTTAATTTCATCGATGACGCGTTCATCGGCTTCACGTAAAATCTCCAGCCGTTCCTTCGTCACCGGACCAATCACTCGAATCGCCAAACCAGGGCCGGGAAAAGGCTGGCGTTTAAGAATGGTCTCCGGCAATCCCAAATGTTTACCAATCGCGCGGACCTCGTCTTTAAAAAGTTCACGCAGCGGTTCAATCAATTGAAACTTTAAATTTTTAGGAAGTCCGCCGACATTGTGATGGGTTTTAATTTTGGCTGACGGTCCCCCAGTCGGAGAAATCGACTCAATGACATCAGGATAAAGTGTCCCTTGAGCTAAAAAGTCGACGCTTTTAATTTTTTTGGCTTTGACCATAAACACTTTAACAAATTCATCGCCAATAATTTTTCGTTTCTCTTCGGGGTCTTCAACATTCGCCAAGCGGTCCAGAAATGATTTTTCAGCATCGATGACCGCGAGATTGAGCTTAAAGTGTCCTTGGAACGTTTTCTGGATGGAGACCACTTCATTTTTTCTTAAAAGACCATTATCGACCAAAATGCAATACAATCGATTACCGACCGCCCTTTGGATTAACATGGCCGCGACCGCCGAGTCGACTCCGCCGCTTAAACCTAGGACGACTTTTTTCTTTCCCACCTGCTCTCGAATTTGTTTAACGCTTGACTCAATAAATTTGGGCATGGTCCATCGGGCGACGCATCCACAAATCTGAAAAGCAAAATTATTCAAAAACTGAACGCCCCGCTGGGTGTGCGCAACTTCCGGATGAAACTGGACGCCATAAATCTTTTTTGGGCGGTTAGCAAACGCGGCCATCGAGGAGTTTAAGGTGTGAGCAATCTTGATAAAACCTTGAGGAAGTTTTTTGATCTCATCGCTGTGGCTCATCCAGCACGTCAAATTCGACGGCAAATTCGCGAATAAATCCCTGGCGTTATCGACAAACAATTCCGCGCGGCCAAATTCCCGCTCTTTGCTCGCATCAACTTTTCCGCCGAGCATATCCGTAATCACCTGCATGCCGTAGCAAATCCCTAGAATAGGAATACCCAATTTAAAAATTTCCGCCTCGGGTTTTGGAGAACCTCTATCGTACACGCTCATCGGTCCGCCGGAAAGAATTAAACCCTTGGGTTTGATTTCTTGAAGTTCTTTGGCGCTAATATTGTAAGGAACAATTTTGCTGTAAACTTTATTCTCGCGGATCCGGCGGGCAATCAACTGGGTGTATTGAGACCCGAAATCTAAAACTAAAATAATATCTTTACTGCGGATTTTGCGGATCTTAATGGTCGCGCTCACGCGGCGGCGCGTTGTTTCTAATTGCGACGGCCGGCCGAAACGATTCTTCGACGATAACCGCGCTTTCCGTTTTAAAAGCGCCTTCATGCGGTGTTTTAATCTTCTCGTCTGCTTCGCCTGCCTTGCCTTCCTCGTCTTTTTTGCCGTCTTCTTTGTCGTCTTTATTTTCTTTGCTTTTTTTGCGGTCATTGTTCACTCACCTGTCTTTTCGCTACGCTCATTTTCCCATTCCCACGCGTTGTCCCACTTGGAACACTTTTCCTTCCGTTTGAATCGACGGGGCAATGATCATTTCGACATCATGCATGTCGTGGATATTCGAAACGCCCAAAGATCCCATCGACGTCCGTAAAGCACCGACCAAATTCTGAGACCCGTCGTCGACTTTCGCCGGACCAAATAAAATTTCTTTGACACTCCCTGTTGTCCCGACATGAATGCGGGTCCCCCTAGGAAGATTCGCGTGAGAGGTGGCCATGCCCCAGTGATATCCTCGCCCCGGAGCTTCTTGAGCTTTGGCAAAGGCAGATCCGACCATGACCGCGTCCGAACCGGCCGCGAACGCCTTACAAATTTCACCGCCAATCCGCATTCCTCCGTCGGTAATAATGGAAATGTATTTCCCTTTTCTTTTGAAAAAATAATCACGCGCCGCGGCGGTATCGACGGTGGCGGTAATTTGAGGAACCCCAATCCCCAAAACCCCTCGAGAGGTACAGGCCGCTCCGGGTCCAATCCCGACTAATAATCCTGAAGCGCCAATTTCCATTAATTCCAAGGCGACATCATACGTCACGCAATTGCCTAAAATAATGGGGATTTTGGATTGCTTGCAGAATTTTTCTAAATCTAGAACTTTATATTCGGTGGCGATGTGACGAACCGTCGTGACCGTCGATTGAACAATAAAAATATCGCATCCGGCGTCATAAGCGATTTCAGAAAATTTTTTGGCATTTTGAGGGATACAACTGACAACGGCGGGAACTTTAGCGGCTTTGATTTCTTTAACTCTTTTGGCAATTAATTTTTCTTTAACAGGCTTAAGGTAAACACTTTGGACTAACTTGGTGGCTTCTTGAGAGGACGCGTTTGAAATCTGCTCTAAAACTTCTTTGGGATTTTCGTAGCGGGTCTGAATTCCGTCTAAATTTAAAACCGCGATGGCCCCGAGTTTGCCCATGGCGATCGCGAATTTCACGTCAACAACACCGTCCATGGCCGCAGCCAAAATCGGCACTTCAAACTTTTTTCCGTCGATCGACCAAGTGATATCGACTTCATTAGGATTAACCGTGACCATGCCGGGAACCAACGCGACTTCGTCAAATCCGTAACATCGTCTGGCACGCCGGCCAATCCCAACCCATTCAGCCATTAAAAAAACTCCTTCTTAAGGATTAAATGCGGTATTTTGAAGGTAATAATTGAAGTCTAATCTAACGAGTTTAAGAGAAAATGTCAATCAATTTGTCAGACACTTCACGGTGGGAAAATATTCCTAACTCTTTAAAGAATCAATTAAATTGGAAAGACTGGTAAATGTCACTTTGGTCTCCGCGCACTTGCGAGAGAATGAACGATCGACATCTTCGGCCGCGACAAAAACCTTAGCTGATGGATATTGGTAAAGAAAGGCTTTTAAATTTTGGCCGTCAAATTGGTCAGCTTTCGATTTACATTCAATGACCGTCGGGGACGTGACTTTGGCCCGGTTAGGAATAATAAAATCCACTTCATGGCCGCGCTTATCGCGCCAATAATGAACCTGCCTTTGAACTTTGGCTTGAATTTCGTTAAGAACATAATGTTCCCAAAGGATTCCGAAATCCTGTTCACGTAATTCATGCCATCCCCGATAATAACTGACAAATCCTGTATCAAATCCATAAACCTTCGGCGCTGAAACAATCTCGGTCGCCCGATGGAGACTAAAGGGGTGAACAATGTGGGCCACGAATGTGGCTTCCAAAACTTTAAGATAATTGGTGATTGTTGATCGGCTGACCTCGCAGGGCGCGGCAAATCGTGTGGCCTCAAAGATACTTCCGCTTTGAATCATAATCAACTCCACAAATTTCTGAAAAGAATATTTTCGCTCCAGCCTGAACAATTCCTGAATGTCCTTAGACCAATACGCGTCCATCCATTCTTGAAAATCAGCCTCTGGAAAGTCCTCAGATAAGAGAAATGGCGGCAATCCGCCTCTTAACAAACGATGTTTCAGGTCTTTGATTTTAAAATTGACCAGATCTTCATCGATAGCTGGAGTTAACCATATTTCCTTTTTTCTTCCGGACAATGTGTCCTTGAATTTTAAGGACGCTCCCAGAGTCGAGGAACCCGTCGCCAAAATTTTAATACTTGGATAATGGTCAGCCGCGATCTTAAGCAGCTGAGCCGGGTTATCAAGACGATGAATTTCATCCAGGACAATCCGCCAGCTTTTATTTTTAAAACTCGTCAAAAATTCTTCGGGGTCATCCATCAAGCGGCGTATCCGCGGCAGCTCACAATCAAAATACTCCACATCATCTAAACTTTGAGATAAATACGTCTTGCCGACACGCCGGACACCGGAAAGCCAAATCACCGAGCGCGCCTCCCAAGCTTTTTCTATTTTGGTTCGCCAATAATCTCTTTTAACCATCGCTTCTAGGATATCATTTAGCGCTACTAAATGCAAGTCTATAATCGTTTAGAATCGCCGCTCTTTACGCCGTGTTGGGTAGGCGTGGCTTTTGTGGCTTTTCTTCTTTAAGCCCTAGAAGCTGGAAAATATTATTGACCGGGATGATTTGGAAAATCACCGGCGTGAAGCCGTTGACTTCGGGGAGATTCTGAAGATCGTTAACATTAAATGGAAATTCAAATTTCTCGCCGTTAGATTGGGTTTTAAAATCGACTTTATTAGGATTCATGTCGATACCACCCAAGTCAGAATTCGCTTTTTGCCCAATCATCGCCCGGTCCCCCGACACAATTTGGCCGTTGACAGCCGGCTGGGGTTTGGCGGACATGGCGGAGTCTACGTTAACCAAATCCAAAGGTTTCTCATCATAAATATACTTTGCTTCTTCGCTGCTCCCATTGACAACGGCATCCCTCATATCATCTAAAAATACCTGCTCTAGATGTTCTATTTCCGCACGATGACTTTCGTACAAAGTCCTCGCCTTTTCATCTTGCTTTCGAACCAAAAGAGCCACAATATAATTGTATAAAAATCTCGTCTTCTGCATCAGGTGATCCCGATAAAATTTAATGATTTTCTTTCGAGCTTTATATTTTTCGTAAAGCTGCCGGTTAAAACTCCCCGTCTCTCTTTCTTGCTTTTTCAATATGTTTTCTTGCTTTTGCGCGATTCGATTTGACCGTTGGTACTGATCATAATCCATCCATGAAATTTCAGCGCCATCTCGGGCCATGGCAATAATATCTTTTTCCCGTTGTTGAGCATAAGTAGTCAGCTCCCTATATTGCCCCATCATTAAAAAGTTATCAAAACCAGAAACCCAACGTTCTGGAGGGAGTTCGGGAAAACCATGTTCGGGAAGAAAGATGGGATCCGGGACCTGATAAGGGATATTGTCTTGGTTAAAAATTTCACTCAAAAAAGGATTTCGCAAAGGACCCCTGACAAGAATTCCCGAACCAAATTCAAAGGAAACTTGAACAACAATCGCATCGATCACTTTTTGAAATAGGTCATTTTCATTAATATCGTATCCTTTCAATTCTTCGAATTTTTCCTCTTTCCCAAAATAAATTAAAATCAATTCGAGAAGCCAATTTCTACCAATCAAATGGTATAAGTGCCTATCCTTGGTTTTTAAAAATTCCTCTTCCATATTAAGCCCTATCATAAGTTTTTGAAATTCTAAAGCCAACCACTCTCGAAATTGCTCCCTCGTCATCTTTCTAGCATTATAGGCTTCTGAAAGGTCACGAACCCTGATATTCGAATCCCCATAGATGGAAAGATTATTCAGCGAAAAAAATCTATGAACAATTCCCGCTTCTTGCATCACCCGTAAGGCCCGCATGCTCTGAGAAATAATTCTTTTTAATCGCCGGGCTTTTTCTTGGTCTTCAGGATTAACAAACTGGTCGGTTTCAAAATTAAAGGGTGCCTCGGCTAATTCTCTAACGATATCCAAATCATGTTCTGAAAAACCATTGCCGCGGATATCCCGAATATCATCAATAATCGTTAACACACACCCTAAAGGTTCATTGCGATACCTTAATTCAGGATTATTCAGGTGAATTATTCCAACGGGCGTAACCGCTATAGAAGGATCAACTTGGGCTAAATGAACATTAAATTCATTTTCAGTCTCCACCTGACTCATGGTCATCATCCCTTGAGGGGATCCCACAAAAGAAGGAAGCACCACCAAATAACCATTCTCATCACTAAATCTATGAACATCCATTCGTCCTAAGCCGCTATGTCGAATGACCCTCTCTTCGCCGTTTAAAACCTGTTTAATCTTATCTGTAAATCCTTTAATAACGATGGCTTTGCCCTTTAACTCAGGTTTTTCATCAGACTCAAGAAGAAGGTATGAATTCCGTCCGTCAACTCGATCGGGATTTCTGCGGCCAGACAAAACGTCCTTAAGTTTTTGAAAATTTTCCGTTCCCAGTAAATCACGAACATGTGACTCGTTATCAATTTGGTAGGACAACACTGCTGAATCAGATTCAACGACAGGGGATGGGCCCTTCTTAACCTCATGTCCAGCATTCATCGCCAAATCGACCGATACGACGTCGCTGTCCGCGGCGAGCTGAGCGGCGGCGTAGACTTTCTTTTCAGCGCCCGCAAACATCGCGAATTCGCCATTTAACTTCACTCCGCCGGAAAAATATCTCTTTGGGATGACTTGCTGGGTTTGGGGATTGTACTCTTCTTTGATGAAATCATTCGCGCCTTTCTTGAAAGCTTCGAGATACTGTTCGTAAATCTTTTGATTCGCATCCCGATCCGAAATTTCTATCCCTTCTGTTTTTTTCTGATCAACATAGACTTTTCCTAAAATGCTTTCTTTTAAATTCTTTTTGTACCACGCCGCTAAAAGCATTGAATTGTAGACCTGGCGGAGCGGAGCAAAGGTTTGGCCTTCGTTAACCTCTTTCTCAAGGGCGGGAAGGATGATTTGACGAATTAAGTCACTCGTATCTCGTGAAGCGTGAAGCATTTTTTCTTTACGAGATACGAGTGACGCTTCACGAGATACGTTATAATCTTCTTCAAGCATTACCTTCAAATGACTACTGACAACAAACGCGCCAGTCTTGTGTTCATAAATTGTGGCTTTTTCAGGAACAATCCAGACCTTGTTGAACGTATCAATAGGAACATCCGTCGTACCAGCTTGAGAATAAACTTTCTCCCAAAATTCTTTGCCCAACTCTCCTTCGGGTGACATCAAGGAAGCCGTCAGTTGTTTGAGAAAATAATCTTGTTCCAAGAGATCTCGCCCCATCTCTGTTTGGCCAAACTCGTCGGGAACAATCCGGTCCTTCTCATACGGCGAAAGATTCACCCACATGTCTTCTTCAGGAACAGTCAGTGAAGCCAAAAAATATTTCACAAGCTTATTGGATTCTTGTTTAAACGCTTCGCCGCCTAAGTTTGTATTGCCTTTATCGACAATAAAATCAAATTTAAGGGGATCGTCAAAATGAAGATTGAGACCTTTCATTAGACATGGTTCAAAGGGCGGAGTTAGAGCAGGTAAAGTTTGGACTTGAGCTTGAGACGCAGGCAGCGGGCCTATCGTCATCAGACTCAGGGCCGCGATCATAAAACTTGTGATAAATCGAAAACTGATGCGATATTTTAGCTTGGACATATATTAAGATTAGTTATTAATATGAATTGTGTTGCTACAAGTATAAACTACCCTTCCCAATAAAAAAAGGGGCAGCACGTTTTTAACGTCCTGCCCTTTCTAAATTCAGATTAATTACTTTTTGTGAACAAAAGAGATTCGAAGATCTGCCCCGCAGGCAGAAGCAATCTTTTGCAAAAGGGAAAGGCTGTAGCCTTGATAATTGTTGCTTTCATAGCGAGAGATGGCGGATTTTGTCGTTTGAATTTTCTGAGCTAATTCTTCCTGAGTCAAATGCGCTTTGTGTCTTAATCGCGCTATCTTTTCTGAAACAACTAGGTTTTTATATTCCTGTTCAAATTCTTCTCGAAAGACTTTATCCTCAAGTAATTTATCAGCATACGTTTTCTTTCTATGAAGTTTCATAATAAACACCTCCCTTAACTCGAAATTCGTAATCTCCTTTAAAACTAATAGCTCTTGCCAGCTCCCTTCGATCTACTTTTTGGCTCTTTTTCTGGTAGGCATTGGTGATAATAATTCTCCCACCGTCGTAAAAGAAACTAAAAAATCGTTCAGCCATGGGTTTAAATTCATAAATCTTTTCCTTTCTATCAACCAATCTGAATTTCGTCTCATCAAAAAGCCTTCCATTGTCCGCGATATATTTCACCAAAGCCAAAAGCTTAATCTTCACTTGACGCTCTGAAGCATCAAAATATTCTTTCGCTGGCAGAATGCCTTTTTCTGTAAAATAAAACTCGACTTGAAACTTTTCCCCGCAATAAAAAATATAATCTTCGTACCTTGGCCGAGTCATTCTTAGGCTCCATTTTAAGGTTAGCATATATGCTAACTATAGTCAATGGCATGTTGACTTAATTTTATTTTTTTATTTTAGAATTTGAAGGATTCTTAAAACTTTGGGGAATATCTCTTGGGGGACTTTTTAATTAAAAGGGGACAGGTATTAATTTCAATACCTGTCCCCTTAATTTTAATCTTACATCATCCCGCCCATACCACCCATACCGCCGGGAGGCATACCAGGATGTCCACCGCCGCCATGATTGTCTTTTTCTGGCGCGTCGGTGACCAAGGCTTCTGTCGTTAACAACAACGCGGCAATGCTCGCGGCATTCTGCAACGCTGTTCGCGTGACTTTGGCTGGATCAATGACGCCAGCTTCAAGCATGTCGACATAACTGTCGTTATTAATGTCGTATCCAATATTGCTTTTTTCTTTCTTTAATCGCTCGACGATGACGGAGCCTTCGAGACCGGCATTTTCCGCCAATTGACGAACAGGTGATTCCAAAGCGCGCTTGACGATATTCACACCCGTTTGCTCATCGCCTGATAATTTTAAATTATCCAAATCGGCGATGCATCTTAAAAGAGCCACTCCACCGCCGGGAACAATGCCTTCTTCAACAGCGGCACGTGTGGCATGAAGAGCATCCTCAACACGGGCCTTCTTTTCTTTCATTTCGGTCTCTGTCGCGGCACCAACGTTGATGATGGCGACACCACCTGCGAGCTTGGCCAATCGTTCTTGAAGTTTTTCTTTATCATAAGAGGAATCTGTCCCTTCAATCTGATTGCGAAGCTGAGTGATACGTCCTTTGATGTCGGAAGTTTTTCCAGCTCCCTCAACGAGAGTGGTATTGTCTTTATCAATCTTAACTTTCTTGGCTTGGCCTAAATCCTTAAGATCCAGATTTTCTAATTTTAATCCGAGATCTTCGGTGATGGCTCGCCCGCCGGTTAAGACGGCGATATCTTCCAGCATGGCTTTCCGTCGATCGCCATAGCCTGGAGCTTTAACGGCCGCGCAAGAAAGAGTTTTACGGATATTGTTGACAACGAGTGTCGCTAATGCTTCGCCTTCAACCTCTTCAGCAATAATGAGAAGGGGTCGGCCGGACTTCGCGACTTTTTCTAATAAGGGAAGGATGTCTTTGATGTTCCCAATTTTCTTTTCGTAGCAGAGGATGTAAGGCTGTTCGAGAACGCAAACCATCTTTTCCATATCCGTCGAAAAATAAGGAGAAAGATACCCTTGGTCAAACTGCATCCCTTCAACAACTTTGAGTTCGGTATTGATGGTTTTGGATTCTTCGACGGTGATAACACCATCTTTTCCAACCGCTTCAAAAGCCTCAGCGATCTTTTTCCCAATGACGGGATCAATATTCGCGGCGATCGTGGCGACTTGTTCGACCTCTTTCATGTTTTTAAGATCAATTTTCTTAGAAAGAGTCGCGATCTTTGCCACGACTTTCGCGACGGCGAGTTCGATGCCGCGCTTTAAAGCCATCGGATTAGCACCCGCGGTCACGTTCTTTAAACCTTCGCGATAAATGGCCTCGGCGAGAACTGTCGCTGTCGTCGTTCCATCACCCGCGTTATCAGATGTTCTTTCCGCCACTTCCTTAACCATCTGAGCCCCCATATTTTGATAAGGGTCCTCAAGATCAATTTCCTTAGCGACCGTCACACCGTCTTTGGTGACCGTCGGAGAACCAAATTTCTTGTCAATAACAACATTTCGTCCTTTAGGGCCCATGGTGACTTTGACCGCCCGGGCTAATTGCTCGACGCCCTCAAGAATAGTGCGTCTCGCTTTATCACTAAATATCAATTGTTTTGCCATCGTAAAACTCCTTTCTAATTCTGCCCAAATTTTACTTTTTAAAATTTGCCCACAGGGTCGACTGATTAAATCTCAAAGAGATTTAATCAGCTTGTCGAGGCAATTATCCAACAACAGCTAAAATATCTTCTTCCTTCATAATCAAAACTTCATCACCTTCGTTTGTCGTGATTTCTGTTCCGGTATATTTTCCATAAAGAACGCGATCACCGACTTTCAGTTCTGGACTCTGAACTTTGCCATCCAAAATTTTTCCTTTACCGACGGCAATAACTTTTCCTTCTTGGGGTTTTTCCTTGACGGTATCGGGTAGGACTATACCGCCTTTTGTTTTTTCTTCAGCCTCGAGAGGCTTGACGATGATTCTGTCTGCTAATGGTTTAAGTTTCACTTTTTCTCCTCCTTACCTAAAATTTGTTCCTACGGAACAAATTTTACCCGAAGGGCCGACTGATTAAATCTCGAAGAGATTTAATCATGCTGTCGGGGTAACTTCGGTTATTGTCCATAAAAATTTCTAGCACTTCCTCTAGATGAGTGCCAATTTAACAAAAAAAAATTTTTTGTCAAGAAAAATTTCAAAAGCAACCATAAAGCAGAACCAATCCTTTAAAAACAAGATCAGGATCAGTCTTTGTTATCCGTGAAGAGATAAAATTTTTCATCACGTCAGCATGTCCTCCCGTTGCAATGACTTTGGGCTTGAGCTTCATTCGACGTGAAAGCAAATCAATGAGTCCAGAACACATTGTTCCGTAGCCATAAAAAAGACCGCTCAACATACTCTCTTCTGTCGTTTTTCCGACAATAAATTTAGGCTTTTTAATATGATGAATTTGTGGAAGCAAAGCTGTTTTTTGAAAAAGAGATTCAGCGGATAAACGCATGCCCGGCAGAATCATCCCGCCCTCATATTCTCCTTTGGCCGAAATGATGTCAAAGGTAATGGCCGTCCCAAAATCAATAATAATCAAAGGGGAACCATACAGACACTTGGCGGCATAAGCTCCGACAAGACGATCCTGTCCCACATGATTGGGATTACGATAATTATTTTTGATAGGAACTTTGATGTCGCGTCCCACAATCGAAGCTTTGATATAAAGGGTTTTCTCTAATATAGCTTCGATAGGCTTATTAAGGGAAGGAACAACGCTGCAGATGAGACTCTTTTCTAACTTGGGATATTTTTTACAATCAAGAAAAACGCGCTTGAGTTGAGATCGCAGTAAAGGCAGACTCAAATTCGATTCGATAAAATACCGTTTAAGAACCTTTTTTCCTTTAAGGATTCCTAACGAAATCGTTGTATTTCCGACGTCAATGGCTAGAAACATTCTTTCCTTTCAGCTCTTTAATCTTATCTCTTATAACCGCCGCGCGCTCAAATTGCAAATTGCGGGCCGCTAATTCCATGGCGCGTTCTAATTCGGAAAGATAACTTGATACCGCGTATTCTTCCGGATTTTGCCCCGCGACTTCAAGAACCAAATCCCGAGCTTCCTCCGCCGACAATTCTTCAATGCCCTGATGAATCGCCTTTTGAATGGTTTGCGGAGTAATGCCGTGCTTTTTATTAAACTCTAACTGAATTTTCCGACGACGTTCGCATTCGCTGATCGTCGCTTTCATGGCCAC
>OBEQ010835121.1_pt1 | contig 13031 bp, 10 predicted proteins | sample 1670901 | NCBI WGS metagenome assembly OBEQ01 (sample SAMEA104232315, study PRJEB22302) | groundwater metagenome | biome: forest; feature: aquifer; material: groundwater | place: USA | collected 2011-08-07 | depth 5.4 m
CGCCGCTTCTTGGAGCAAATTTTATGCTCGTATCTTACTTTTTAGTAAGGTAACCTTTCAGATGATCCTTTAACCGGACCATCCCTACAGATTATGCTTTAAAGCATAAGGCATTGCCATCGTAGATAGGACTTTTTTATTCAATTGTAATTACAGTATAGCATACTATAAGAAATCACGCAAGATTTTTGTGGAAAAATAAATCATTTTTGCGCATCTTTATTTTTTAATTGCTTTGTGTAAATATATCCGAATGGAATTATCAAAAGAAAGCATCCAAGAATTTAAAGATATTCTTGAAAAAAAGACGGGTAAGGAAGTTTCCTGGGAAGAAGCATCGGAAGGAGCTTATAACCTGCTCCACTTTACCAAGCTTCTTTACGATTGCGAGATCAAGGAGAAAATTAGGAAAAAGAAACTTGAAGAATCACCTGAAGGATTCCATCTTGAGGGCGTCGGTTATTCATGTTCCATTTGTGGTGATTCGGTTTCTAATGAAGAAACGTGGTATGACAAATGGGGCATCAAATGCCTTACCTGCCAAAAAGCAATTGATAGGAAAATCATTCCCGGCAGTGCCGCTAAAAACAAAGAGAGTTGGTATTCAAAATACGATTTAGAAACCTGTTTCAATATTGATCGCCATACGCTGAACAGATTAGTTAAACAAGGAATTTTAAAACCCCGCATCGTTTCTGATTTATCCGGCAGACCGCATTCACACCTCTTTTTTATTAAAGATAATAAAGATACATTACCGCCAAAAAAATTAGTTAAATCGGAGTTAGTTAAAGAAATTATTGATGGCAAAGAATGGGTCCACTCAGAACCTTGGTATAAATTTGTGGATCCACTAGTGGCATTAAGAGGTTATAAAATTACGGACTATCTAAGAGTGGTAACAGAAGATAAGGCTCTCCCTATGATATCTCCAAGCAAAAAAGAGACATAGTATGAGACACGCATTCTGTGTCTCATTTGTCTCATTTCCCTCACAAATAGCAAAAGGTGAGACACGCCCCCAAAACGTCTTATTTGTCTTTTTTGACCCCGACCGAGACACCTCAAACGGCTCTCTGGAAAAATAGCCAAAAAAGCCCTACAATGCTCACATTGGTGTGGTTCTAGACCGACACACACCGCAGTACTGGGCACCGGTTCGAGAGACCGATACTCCCTAGGCGGTTGCGAAACCAAAATGCTCGTAAAAAGTTAATCAAAAACAGCCCCGCAGTTGCGGGGCTGTTTTTGGTTTCATTTATTTTTTGTAACAGTTCTTTTTGTAGTTAAATTTTTGATGTTTTCTAATTGCTCTAACTGAGACAAAATAGTGTCGAACTGGCTTTCCGCATCTATGGCTATTGGATCTCTTTTTATTTCTTTACCTATATCATCAACGAGAAAACCCTTCATATGTTTACCCGATTCATAAGCTTTTTTAAGCTCGCCATTTAATTTCTCTGTATCACCGTGACTTAATAGACTGTGAATAGTATCATTTCTTTTTCCACGATAAATATTCAAGCTTTCATATAGATCTTTTTCTATTTTCCCGGATAAAAATAAAACATCAATAATTTTGGAAAATTCGAAATTTTCAAATTTTTTTTCAAGAACTCGCTTTTGGCAATTATAGATGAAAGTTTTTTTGAGGCATAATCTTTCAAATCTATTTGCTTAGCGTTTGCTTTAGCTATTTCTTTCGTTCCGAAGAAACTCTTCTGGAATTTGTTTAGCCGCTCCACCTATCATAACTTTATAAAGTTACTAATATTTTGACTAACTTTATAAAGTTTGGTATTATGGTTATATAATAACTATTAGCCCAAAATTATGACTATCCGCCAAAAATTAGAAATCATCAAAAAAATGCTGGGATTAACCCAAACAAAGCTTGCCGAAAGATTCGGAGTGTCTTTTGCCGCCTTCAATAGCTGGTGGACCGGTAAATCAACGCCTAGGCCAAAAATGCAAGCGGCGATTGATGAACTGTTTTTGGAAGTAACAGGACAAAAAATAATTCCGGCAAATCAGTTGTTGGCTAAAAAAGGCATGTTGAATCAGAAATCGTTCGAGCATAAAAGTGTGATTTCGGAGATTTTGAATAATCCTGATATCCGCGACCGGTTCATTTTAAAGTTGACCTACCATAGCAACAGCATTGAGGGAAGCACATTAACCGAGCCCGATACCGCCGCCATACTTTTTGACAGTGCCGCATTGCCAGACAAAAGCCTGACAGAACAGATGGAAGCGAAAAATCATCAGACGGCTTTGAATTACTTATTCAATCATGTTTTTAGAAAACAAAAAATCAATGAGAATTTGGTGTTAAAACTTCATAGCATACTTATGAACGGCATCCGGCCGGATGCTGGACTCTATCGCCGCCATGCCGTGCGTATTACCGGTGTTAACTTACCGACGGCCAATTACATGCGGATACCCGATCTTATGCCAAAACTCTTATCAGATGCGCAGAAAGCGGCAAAAGACATCATCGGCCTGTCGGCCGATATCCATAGTCGGTTTGAGAAAATTCATCCTTTCTCCGACGGCAACGGCCGAGTGGGTCGTTTGCTTATGAACGCGATGCTTCTTAAAGAAAATTTTGCTCCGGCAATTATCCGCCAGGAACGGAAACGGCTATATTATACTTATCTCTACAAAGCTCAAACCAAAAAAGATCAGAGTCAATTGGAAGATTTTCTCTGTGATGCCATTACGGATGGGTTCAAGATATTGGAACGTTTGGATATAAAATAAGATGATTTTTAGACACTCGCTACTGTCTCATTTGTCTCATTTCCCGAATAAAGCTCCCGACCGACACACCTCAAACGGCTCTCTGGAAAAATAGCCAAAAAAGCCCTATAATGCTCACATTGGTGTAGTCCTAGACCGACACACACCGCTTTAGATAGAGTAAAATTATAATCAATGATAGATGAGGTAATAAAACTAAAAATCCGCGACGGAAACACACCGGAAGAAATAAGCTGGCAGATTGAAGAACCGGATCATCTGCCAAAAAACGCGGAATGGTTTTGGGCTTTGGGTATTTTGGCTTTGGCGCTGATTGTTTTTTCAATTCTTCTTAAAAATTATCTTCTTATAATTATTGTTGCATTGGCCTCACTTGTTATTTATGTCCGTAAAAACAAAAGGCGCGAGCTGATTGATTTTCGTTTGGATAATGACGGACTTCATATTGACCGCAAGTTTTATTCTTATGAAAATTTTGAATCTTTTTTCATTTTTCCCGCTCATATTGATTTAGAAAGCGGCACAACAACTTTGGGAGAGAGAGAAGTCGCCTTTCGCTTTAAAAAATCTTTGATTCCGCTTCTTATCGTCCCTTTTCACAATAATGACGAAACATCTGTAAGAAAAATAATTAATAAGTATCTTGAAGAAAACGAGGAAAAAGAATCGTTCATTGATCTCTTGAGAAAAAAGCTTTTTTAGTAGCAGAAATTTAAAAAACGTGGTAAAATATGGCTGCTCAATGAGCAGCTATTATTTTCCCCTCGTCGTTCAATGGACAGGACGCGAGATTGCGGATCTTGCAATGTAGGTTCGATTCCTACCGAGGGGACATATGCCATCAATTCTTGATACCCCGATTCAAAATATAAAATATTTCGGGCCGGCCGCGGCTAAAAAATTTGCCAAACTTAATATAAAAAAAGCTCGAGATTTTTTATATCATTTTCCTTATCGCTACGAGGATTTTTCTGATTTTGTTTCCATATCCGATATTAAACCGAATACTCAAGCGACAATCCGCGGGGTAATTTTGAGCGCCAAAAATATCCGAATTTTTAGAAGGAATATAACTCTTACGGAAGCTATTATTGAAGATGAAAGCGGCACTACTAAGTCCGTCTGGTTCAATCAACCATATTTAATAAACCAGTTAAAATCTGGACATACAGTCAATCTTTCCGGCAAGGTAGTTTTAAATAAAAACCGTCTTTGTTTTTCTAATCCGGCTTACGAAATAATAACTTATAAAAAAGAAACGCTTCATACCGGACGGTTAGTTCCAGTTTATCCCGAGACCTACGGCATTACTTCCCGCTGGTTAAGACTAGGCATCAAACCATTGCTTAAATTTGCCGGCCAAATCCCCGATGTTCTTCCTGACGAAATAAAAAAAGCCCACCGCCTTCCCGATTTAAGCTACGCCTTTTCTCAAATCCATTTTCCACAAACTCTTGAAAAAGCTGGGTGGGCGAAAAGAAGATTTGCCTTTGAGGAGCTTTTCATCTTGCAGCTTTTTATGGGGCTTGAAAGACTAAAACTGCAAAAAAAAACTGCGCCTAAAATAAAATTTGACCAAAATTTGGCGAAAAAATTTGTTGATTCTCTTCCTTATAAAATGACTAACGACCAAAAAAAATCTGCTTGGCAAATAATACAGGACATGGGAAAGTCCTTGCCGATGAACCGGCTACTGGAGGGCGACGTCGGAAGCGGTAAGACCGTTGTCGCGACAATGGCAGCCTACTTTGTCGCTTTAAACGGCTATCAGGCCGCTTTTATGGCCCCGACTGAAATCCTAAGCCGACAGCATTTTGAAAAAATATCCCCGCTTTTAAGGCAACATAAAATTGAATCAGGCCTTTTAACTTCAAGCGAAGCCGGAATTCCAGACGGAAAAATCAAGAGGAAAGAATTTATAAAAAAAGTGTTAGAAGGAGAAATTAAGGTAATCATCGGCACTCATTCGCTAATCCAAAAAAATATAAAATTTAAAAATCTGGCGCTGGTCATAATAGACGAACAGCATCGTTTTGGCGTCGGCCAACGAGCGGCGTTAGCTAATGGCAAATGGCCTATAGCCGATAGCAATAAGCCATATGCTATAAGCTATGTGCCGCATTTGCTTTCTATGACGGCAACGCCGATCCCTAGAACCTTGGGTCTTACCATTTGGGGCGATCTGGACCTGTCTTTAATCAAAGAAGTACCAAAAGGGAGAAAAAATATTATTACCAAAATCGTTGCGCCTTCACAACGCGGGGAAACTTATGAATTTATCAAATCCGAAATAAAAAAGGGGCGTCAGGGATTTGTCATCTGCCCTTTAATAGAGGAGTCGGAGAAAATTGATGTTAAGGCGGCAATAAAAGAATATCAAAGATTAAAAGAAAAAATTTTTCCCGATTTCAAGATCGGACTTCTTCATGGCCGTTTGAAAGCCAAAGAAAAAGAAAAAATAATGACCGAATTTTTGAATAAGGATCTTGATATTCTTGTATCCACTTCGGTGATTGAAGTCGGAATAGATATTCCAAACGCCACGATTATGATGATTGAAGGTGCTGACAGATTTGGCATGGCTTCCCTTTACCAGTTTAGGGGCCGGGTCGGCCGAGATAAACACCAATCTTATTGTTTTCTTCTAACTGATTCGGCTTCGAGTAAGACCGACACCCGTTTAAAGGCCATTGAATCAGCTAAAAGCGGCTTTGAGCTTGCCGAGAGGGATTTGGAAATTCGTGGTCCCGGCGATTTTACCGGAGTCCGCCAATCCGGACTGCCAGATTTAGCCATGGCGTCTTTATCCGACTTAAAACTTACTCTAGAAACGCGGGAAGCGGCAAAGAAAATTTTAAGCGAAGATCCGACTTTAAAAAACCATCCGCTTCTTGCATCGCGGCTTGCCGAATTTAAAAATAGAATCCATTTGGAATAGAAAATTTCTAATTTCTCGACTTTGGTGTATTCCAAAAACCTAAATATTTTCCAAAAGCTAAACGGGTCTGGGCGTCAAGAGCGGGAATAGAACCGAAAATAATCATATTTATCGGGAAAAGAAGCCACTGGGCAATCATCCAAAACCATTTGAAACGGCCGTAATGAGGCGGTTTAGGCGGAAGAAGATTTATAGCGATAATAGCGGTAAAAACTAAACCTACCATTGCCAAGGTCATTATAAGACGAGTGATAAAAGGAAGATTATAAGAAAGAAGTGTCTGTGAAAAAAGGCCGCCGCCGATTACCGTCGGCAGCCATCCGAGCATGAAAATAATCAAGGAATTGGTAGCCAACGAGTGGGCGCCTTCAATCATCAAAAAACTAAGACGCCATTTTTTCTTTCTTTCAATTTTTTTATTTTTAGAAAAGCCAAACAAGAAATAAGGATTATTTTCAACGCCATAAGCCCAGCGTTGAATTTGCTTGTATTGATTTTTTACGGTTTGCCAAAAAGTATTTCCGACGTTGGAATCCATGTAAACCGGAAAAAACAGCGGCACCGTTTGCCAATCGCCGTCAAAATTTAGCATACACTGCCAGAAAATTCTTGAGTCCTCGTTAACCACATTGGTTTGCCAAAAACCAATCTCACTAAGCGGCTTAAAACCAATTGATTGGGAAGAAAAAGTTATGAGCCGTTCCGGCCGGGATTGCTGGATCATCTGCCAAAAAGTCGTTGAAAAGGCAAAGATTCTCGCAAAAGCCGGCGCCTGCCAGATGTTATTTACAAAAAGCGGAATCGGCTGAAATGAAGAGCGAAGCGGCTTTTTACAAGACAAATAGGCGTAAGTAAGGCAGCCAAAAAATTCGGGATGAGTAATAGTATCAACATCAAAAACCGAAACAATAATTCTTTCGTAAGGAATTTTTAGCTCGTCAATAATTTTATTTTTAACTTCTTTTATGGCCCAGGAATCGTTAGATCCCTTTCCCGCAATTTCACCGGGGATATCTTTAGGGTGAACTGATACCAAAAATTTAAAAAATACGCCGCCGAATTCTTTTTCAATTTCGCGCGCCACCATCAAAGCCGACTCGCCGCCGCGCTCTTCAACCGCTAAAACTACTATTAGCCGATCCAAAGGATAGTTAATTTTGGCTAAGCTTAAAAAACTGGCGCGAACTACTTCAAGCGGTTCCTGGTACATTGGCAAGATTACAAGATGGTAAATATCGTGCCAGCCAATTCCCAATGTTTCTAATTCGTTTTGCCAGTTTTTCTTTAAGTTTTCTTTCATTTTATTAAAAGCCGATCTCATATGAAGAGAAAGAAAAATTGTTTTTAAAAGCCAGTAAACATCAAAAAAAATTATAAAAATGGCCATTAGAAACGGTGCTGCAGAGGAAAGAAAAATAACTAAAAGAATGGTGCCCCAGGAAAGCAGACCCGGCATAATTTCCAAAAAACGATAAAAACGCCGATTTTTTAAATCGGTTATTTCGGAAGCTCGTCCGATATTTAAATAATAATTATCCATAATCTATAATTGAAAAATAAAAGCCCAGAATGGGCTTTGTATATTTTACTCGCCGCCTCGCTGGACGTAATTCTCCACAAAATCTTCGCCCTGTTCATCAATAATGTCGTCAATTTCATCCATTAATTTTTTCCGCTCCTTGCTAAGCTTCTTTTCTTGTTTGCTGGGTTTTTTATTTTTACTTTCTTCCTCACCTGCGCCCTTATCAGTACCGGTTTTCTTAACCTGTTTCTGCTCTGCCATGGGCCGCCTCCTGCGGTATTAAAGGACTGTGATGCAATTTTATTATAATAGCACCAGGTTTTAAAGAGTTCAAGTAATGTATGGCGTCGTAGTTGCTTTCAAAATTCAAACTGTCAAATGATGAAAGGTGCGGTTCGGGCAGATCCAATCTTTTTTCACCATAAGTTGTTGAAAGCAGGCTGACAGGTTTAAATAATATGTAACCCCAATACATACTATAAGATATGTTAAGTTCTTCAAGAAGCGACCGAAGATAGGCTCGCAACTTTGCCCTATTTTCGGGAGGCAAACCACCGCTTTCTAAAATTTCACTTTCACTCACTAAACTTTCAAATTTAGAATGGGGATGATTTTTTAAAAGATAATAAAAACTTTTTTCCGGATCCGGATTGTGATAATTAAGATCAACGTTCCGAACCCTTTTGTCAGAGAGCGGCAGTCCTTTTGTTCTCATATAGTCGTTTAAAAGACGGAATTTAATCTTATAGTCCAACTGGCGGTAAACTTTTTCATCGTCTCTTTGCAGACACTTTAAGATTTCCCGCCATCTTTGCGCAATTTCTAATTTTTCTCCGCCCTGACCCGAATAGTCAATATATCTTTTGAAATTTTGGCAAAATCGTTTTTGGATTTCTATGACGCTATAATACTTTCCGTCTACTAAACGAATTGGCACATTTTTCAGAGTTAAATCGCGGGAGATATCTTTAAATAAAACTACGGCTTCAGAAGGGTTTAAAAGATTCAGTGTTTCGTCACAAATTCCTTCTTCAATCATCTCCAAAACGGCGCTGGTTGTTCCGAATTTAAGGAAAATTGACAGATCGGCCATATTGGCATCGCCCAAAATAAAATGATTACGCCGATATTTATCGGGATCAGCTAACGGTTCCTCGCGAATATTGATTATCGGCCGTGAACCAGTCGAAGCCGAGCTAAAAATTTGTTCAATAAAATGACTTCTCGGAGAAATCTCATAAGCATTGCGGCTGGCATCCGAAATATAAATAATAGTGCCGCCACTACCGGTAAAAATCTGGCGCGTGATTAAAAACAGAATAAGATAATTAAGCCGCGGATCCATGGTGGAAGGCGTGGCGGTTAAGTTTAATTGAGCAGTATACAGTAAATCGTTAAACATTTTATCGGACAAATAACTTTCATGAGAGCCGCGGCTACTAGCTAAATTGTCATCGCTGTTCTTTTTTTGAAATACAAATTCTCCCAATTCACAGTTTAGTTCTTCTGAAAGCTGACACATAAAATGTTCCTGCCATTTTTCGTATATTAAGACTTCTCTCGCGTTGCCGCATTCGGGAGTGGTGCTTTCAACATGATTGCCAGTTGGTTCATGGTAAAAACGACAGCCATTTGGAAGAAATAAATCAGTCAAATTGCAATAGCGATACGTATATTTTTTTTGAAGAAATCCTCTTATTTTATCAAATGGCGTTCCGGCTTCCTGCCATTGACAGCTGGCGTTATTTCTAAAACTTCCAATCCATTCAATCTCGCCTCCCATAATTCGATCTTTCACCCGACCCTCCTTTGTTTTAACGGGGTTTAGAAAAGATTCCTGTCACCTAAATACATGGAAAGAAATTGCTTGCAAAATTTTTCATAATCACCGGTTTCTTTAAACAATTTACCCACCTCATAAAGCGTACCATGGAGCGGATCCAAATCTAACTTTACAAGGGTTTCAAAATCACCGATTTTAAGGTAAAAAACCACAAGCTCCCAGCTAACATCGGCAAGATATGGCAAAAAGTTCTTTATAAACCGGCCGCGCAGCCAAGCTCTGGTTTTTTCGGACGGCTCGGTCTTGGCTTTTTCAATCTTTTCATCTGTCACTATCCTTTCAATCTGACCCGCTTTTAAAACACGATTATAAAGACCTTCCGGCCCCAAATTATGGTAAAGCTCGTCTAAACCTTTAATTCGCTTATTCTGCCAATCAAGGGTTTCTCCATTTTCGGCATGTTTTTCTTTGAGACCTTCTATAAGAGAAAGTTTAATCCGCCAATCCAAAACCGAATCAAGCTTATCGTCATCATCTCTAATCCATTGTAAAGTTGCTTTCCACTTTGCTATAACGTCCGGAATCCAAGAAACGCGAAAACAACACGAACGTGAATAAAAAGCTTCAACAAAACCAAGCCACTCTTCTTGAATTTCAAGCGCCGACTTTTCATTGCCATCTGCCAGTAAAATTTTCTTTTGACAAGTTAAGTCTCTTGAAATAAATTTTAAAGCTTCAATAGGACTCGCGATAAAAAGCCCTTGATAATTAGGAGTTTCCCAGCCTTCAAGAAATTGATGCTGAAGCATATTCAAGACCAGCGCCTTGGTGCCGACTTTAAGATAAATGGGCCACTCCGCCATATTGGAATCATCTAAAATCACGTGAAAACGGCCGTACTTCTCACGATCGGCTAACGGTTCGTCTCTAAAGTTGATAAGCGAACGATGAAACATCGTGTCACTGCCGTAAATCTCCCTAAAATGATCGGCTCTCTGGGAAATTTGATAATCGCACGGCTCGCTATCTCGTTCATAACCAACTTTGCCGCTGCCGGTAATAATTATGCCGGAGACAAGAAAACTTAACCAGGCAAAGCTCCATTTGTTTCTCCTATAAAGCTCTTTAAAAAATTCCTGATTAAGCAGATAATTTGTGTGACAGCCATAACTATTGTCGTGTCTGTCGGTATTGTCCTTAAGAATAATGATTTTACGACCAACCCCATCTTCCACTTCAGGTAAAACTCCGGTAATAGTGCTCTCCATCGCTTTTTCACGGCAAACTACCTCATAAGGTTCCCGGCATTCACTGATAGACGACTCCAAATGCGATCCATCAACATAAAGACGGCTACCGTCTTCTAAAAATATTCCGGTTTCTCCCAAATAAAAGTCTCTAACTGACAATCTTCCTTTTTCAAGCTGTTCTTTTACTTTGTCTGTGACATCAGAAATATCATCCGAAGCCGCCGCCTGGGTTAGGCGCTCAATACCGGCTCGCCCCAAATGATTTAAGCCCTCTCTTAACCATGGCATTGCCGGATCGCGCGCAAAGGCCCTTGTCTTTTCGGCCACTTTCTTAATAATGGGAAAAAAAACGTTTTCGGGATCATCTTTGTGAAAGTAAACCGCTTTTTTTTCGTCAAGCAGTTTGCCGTATGTCAAACCAAATTCTGTTTCGCTTCCAAAAACCATCGGCAGATTATGACATTGGTGATAAAAAAGAGGGTGGCCCACTAGATTGCCTCCTTTTTTTAAAGTACAAAATTTATTAAGAACATGGTATCAGAAATGAAAAATCCGCACAAATTATGCGGATATTTTTTGTTACAAATATTGGCCGGTAGGCATGCGTTCTGTATTTCTAGAGCTAACCATTTTTTGCGTTCCGATAATAGGACGAACGTGAACAATCCGTTGGCCGCTTTCCGAACGCTGACCGATGATCTTAGCCCAATCATCGGGATTGTTAGTGTTTGGCAAATCACTACTTTCTTTAATTTCGTCTCTTATGGCCGTATAGAAATCAACGATTTTAATGCCTGTTTTGCCGGTGGTTATCGCACGTTTGATGGCTATTTTCTTAACACGATTAACGATACTTTCAATCATGGCGCCGGAAACTAAAATATCTTTAACGTGCAACATCTTTCTTTCTCCATCGGCCCAAGTAATTTCAGTACATTCGGTACTATATTCATGCTGGTTGCCGCGTCTGTCTGTCCAAACAATTGGCGAGCCGCTATAGTACAAATAATCAACGATTATATTAATCATATGTTCGGCTACCAGTTCCGATGTGCTTAAGTCAACGGCATAGGGCTTATCGCCGTGCAAACGATCAATAACCGAATGAATTTGCTGGCCGACATACGGCTTATCGTCGGAATCATCGCCCCACGGCAGATCGGAAGTAACATAAATTCCAAGGATTTCTTTGGCGCTAAGTTCATCGGGACGATCAACCTTAATCTTCAGATCAAAACGGCCGGGACGTAGCACCGCGGGATCAATAAGGTCTTGCCTATTACTAGCGCCGATAACAATGACATTATTCATTTCTTCAACGCCGTCCATCATTGATAAAAACTGGGGCACGATAGTTGATTCAATGTCAGAAGAAATGCCCGAACCGCGGGTTCTGAACAGCGACTCAAACTCGTCAAAGAAAATAATAACAGGCGAACCTTCGGCCGCCTTTTCTTTGGCGCGCTGGAAGACTTCGCGGATCTTTCTCTCGGTTTCGCCAACCCATTTGTTAAGAAGCTCCGGGCCCTTAATATTAATGAAGTAAGCCGCGATGTCTTTATCGCCTGTTTTTTCCCGAACTTTCTGCGCCAAACGATTAGCCACGGCTTTAGCCAAAAGCGTCTTGCCGCAGCCGGGCGGTCCGTAAAGCAGAATACCCTTGGCCGGTTTAAGTTTATGAAGCGCGAATAATTCCGGATAAAGCGCCGGATACTCAATGGCTTCAAGAAGCGTGTCAATCTGGTCTTTCAAGCCGCCGATTTGATTGAAATTAATTTCGGGAACTTTCTCAAGCAAGAGTTCGCCGACTTCTGTTTTAGGTAGCTTGGCAACAGCAAAATTTCCACAAACGAGCAGTATGTCGCCTTCGCGAATTTTTTCTGTTCTCAAAGGCGCGGCTAAAATTACATCGTGAATTTCATCCAGACGAGTAACTACTCTTACTATATCTTCGCCAAGCAAGGCGGAAACTTTGGTTTCCTCGCCGGTCTTTTCCCACTCACTATCAATTTCTAAAATAGTGTAATTTGCACTTAAAAGCACTCGCTGGCCTGTTTTCAGTTTTTTGATATCAACACTGCCAGAAACGTTAACGCGCCTTCTATTGTCTTTGCTAATGAAAACATCAACCGTGCCATCTTCATGAATACGATCTACATAGCCGTAAGGCAGCGGCGGAGCTGTAAGTCTTTTTACTTCCGCCAACAATCTCTTGAGACCTCGCGTAAGATTGACCATCCTCAATTGATCCTTTATGACACGCTTAAAAAGCTTTTCTAATTCCGCGTGCAATTCCTCTGCCGATTTCCGAAGTAATTCTTGGAGTTCAGGCGGTCTGACCCTAGGAATTCCTAGATCAATATCGCGAAGCCTTAATAAAAGCGGCTCAACATTAATGGGTTCGTTTGAAGAAACTTCTTCCGGATCTTCAGGCATTTTAGGCCTCCTCATTTCTAAAAGTTGTAAAAGAGCATATCAGATATCAGAAATCATTCCATAAAAATAAAACAGCGTCAAATTTTTGGACAAAACTAAAAAAATCCGATAAAATACATGGAATGGCGCCATCGTCTAGCCTGGTCCAGGACATCAGCTTTTCAAGCTGAGTACGCGGGTTCAAATCCCGCTGGCGCTACTTAATATATTAAATTTTATTGATTTTGGTATAAAAAAACACCTCAAATTTTTGAGGTGCGGGATAATTCCTAAGGTACCGTTGGCACATCTGTACCATCGACGATGATCGTGGCCTGGACTTCGACTGGATAGGTA
>OBEQ012374237.1_pt1 | contig 13031 bp, 12 predicted proteins | sample 1670901 | NCBI WGS metagenome assembly OBEQ01 (sample SAMEA104232315, study PRJEB22302) | groundwater metagenome | biome: forest; feature: aquifer; material: groundwater | place: USA | collected 2011-08-07 | depth 5.4 m
ATTGGAAGAAAGACGGCACGGCATCAGTTGGTGTCATTGCTCAAGAAATTGAGAAAGTTTATCCCGAATTAGTAAGTACCAACCCGACAACCGGACTAAAGTCAGTTGAATACGCCAACCTTGTTGGCCCGCTCATTGAAGCAGTAAAAGAGCTCAAACAGGAGAACAATGAGTTGCGCGCTCGCATAGAAAAACTTGAAGCAAAAAACTAACCGTCTCATAAAATTTTTACACACATGACAGCAAATCAAAAATTTATTCCGATACTCTTCCTCTTTATTGGCCTTGTCGTGGGTTTCAGCGGAGCACAACTCTTTGCCGAGAAAGCAATGATGAGCTATAAGACAGCACTCAAACAAAGGGCGATGGAAGCGGGTATGATGCTCGAGCCCGAGGCACAGGTTAAAGAACTTTCCGGATCAATTACATCGATCGACGGCAATGTGCTCACTATTTCTCTCGTACACCCGAAGGACATCTTTGGTGACCCTCTCCTTGATGAAAGGACGGTTACCGTAGGCAGCGCAAGTGTAATTGCGATCTTGACGCAGAAAGATGGCGCGGTGTTTCAAAGGGAAATGAATGCGTTTCAAAGTGCACTCCAAGCGCAAAAATCGGAAACAATGGCCGAATCGGGTAAATCCTTGGTTTCTCCACAACTGTTCAGCAAGGAAGTAGCTGCTGTTTCAGCGCTTAAGGTTGGACAGGTAGTCAATATTACGACGTTAGAAAACGTAAAAGACCAAAAGAAATTCACTGCGCTTACTGTTGATATTATGCCAACCCCGACTGCCATGGGAATCAGTGGTCAGAGCGGAAAGAGCGGACAATAATTTTTTATTTGCTCGAGTCTTCTTGGCGCGAGATATCCATCACCACATGAGCATTCCTGATCAACTCACCAAAACTCCTACACCAACTAACCCAAACAAGGAGATTAGTCGCGAAGAAACACCAAAGGTTGCCCGCCTTTTAGAAATGTTTGGGGCGTTACTCTTCTTTGCTTTCATTGGCTGGCTGGTAACTGCATACACACATCCTTCTCAAGAGGTGTCGCTTTCGGCGATAGAAGGGAATACCTTGGTTAGCCCAGAAATGAAACAGCAGATGATTGATGAAATGTCTAAAAAAGTAACAACGCTTTCTGATCCTGCCGAAAAACAAAAAACATTCGACGCTATGCAGAAAAAAGCTCTTTAACCATGAACACTCACCGCCATAACAAGTTACTGCCCACGGTCGCTGTGTTTCTTGCGTTGCTTACGCTTGTCCTTATTTTCCGTTATGCCCCATCGTCAGGTGCACCTGTTGCGCATGCGGGTGCAGGGCAAAATATCTCGGGCTTTGCATGGGGAAGTAATTTTGGTTGGATCAGTTTTAACTGCTTGGATAGTAGTGGCGAATCATCGCCGCAACAAAACACCTGTGCTACGGCGGACTATGGAGTGAATGTTGATTCAAGTACGGGTAATTTTACCGGCATGGCATGGTCCTCGAGTATTGGCTACATTAATTTTAATCCGACGCCAGATGGTGCGACTGGTTGTGCGGCATCGCCCTGTGCAAAAATGAGTGCTCCAGATCCCGTCAATGGAACGAGGGCGGTAACAGGTTGGGTACGTGCATGTGCTGTTCTCAGTGCCGCTGATTGTAGCGGTACTGCCATGAAATCAAGCGCGGCACTTGGTGGTTGGGACGGATGGATCAAGCTTGCTGACCCCTCTTGGACAAATCCCGCAGATCGCACCTATATGGGAGCACCGGGGACTCCCTATGATTCTTATACACCTCGACACAATGGAGTTTTTTATGATCCCGTTGACTCAAAATTTAAAGGTTTTGCGTGGGGTGGTTCGGTCGTAGGATGGATCGACTTTTTCGCGACAGCGGCAAGCGGAGGGTTTACCGGTCCGCTTGCTATTCCCGTACTTACGGTTAACCCCGCAATTCAGCAAGATTTTGGTGACGTGAGCATCAATACCACCAAGACACTCAATTTCACGGTTACCAACACTGGTGAGGTGGGAAGCTTACTCAAGGGTTCCGCCACCGTTTTTGATACCACGTACTTTACGTGCATAGCAGGTTGCGATTACTCTGCGGGAATTCCTACCGGTGGTGCCTCGCAGACGGTGAGTATTCGCTTCACGCCGGGTGCAACACCTGGGAATGGACATACCACAACGGTAAACTTCAGCGGCACAAACACCGCGCCGCCGTCGGTGGCTTCACGCACGGTGCTTGGTAATGGCATCGTCCCCGTCTCTGGGCCCGGTCTCAATTTTGGGAACGTGGTCGTTGGGAAAACAAAAAATCTTCTCCTCACCATCACCAATAGTGGCAGTGGCGATTTAGGAAGCAACAATCTTAATTTTCCCTATCCGGTGTTCACTTGTCTTTCTGGTTGTCCGTTTAACCTTCCTCCCAATTCGTCGGTAAACGTAACCATACGCTTCGCTCCAACGGCGACAACAACATACAACGGGAATGCCTCGCTACAGAATTATCCCAGCGTTACCTTCCCATTCACGGGCGCGGGTGTAACGGGGTCATTCATATTTAGGGAACAATAGAGTTTCTCGGTATTATCTTTTCAAAACGCGCATAAAACTCTGCTGAGTTTTTGCTATGCTTGGCCCGTCGGCCTCCGCAATGTTTTGAAAAGATATTACCTTGCTTAAAAGGAAATGCGACCCACGAAACACAGGACAGTCTTCTGGTCCTTGGAGATGTGAGCTTACCCCTATTGGGACCCGCTCTGCGGGACGGCGAGCGCGAGACCTTTTGATCCGCCTTAGGCGGACAAAAGGTGTACAGGTCATGTAATGACGGTCCTGTGTGTTTTCAAATGGTGAAGGATAGTGTTTTTTGCTATCATGTACTCATCTATGTGGAGAACTCGGCGACAGATTGTTACTATCCTTGCCTTTATTATAGGCATACTGCTCTTCATCATTTTGCCCTATTGGGCGACACATCGTGTTGTACCGAGCTGTTTTGACAATAAGAAGAATCAAGGAGAGCAGGGGGTTGATTGTGGCGGCCCGTGTACGCTCCAGTGCCAAGGATCTCCGGTAGTGAAGAATATCAATATCGTTTGGGTCAATATATTCCCCGTACGCCCCGGCGCGTATGATCTTGTTGCACAGGTGGAGAATCCCAATATCGCTATTGGTGCCCCGCGAATTCCCTACATCGCAAAGCTTTTTGATGCCAATGGCCAAGTGATTGCACAGAGGGATGGGGAAACTTTCGCCGGCTCGAACGAACACTTTACAATTTTTGCTGGAAACATCTTGACTGGAGAAAAGGTTGCCACAAGGGGAAGTATTGAGATCACACCCGGTTTTTCCTGGGTAACCACAACTGCCCCTAAGAAAATGCTCTCAGTTTCTGGGAAGACGCTTGTCGGGGTGGATGACCGGCCAAAATTGAGCGCAACCCTTGCGAGCGGAGAACCCGAGGTGCTCCGCAATATTGAGGTAACGGTGGTCATTTATGATTCAAAAGGCAAACCCATTGCGGCATCTGCGACAAACGTAGAGAAGCTTGATCCGAATGGAAGCGAAAAACTCTTCTTTACCTGGCCGGCACCACTCTCCTATGTCGCAGAAACGGGACAGTGCGAGACACCTGTCGATATCGTCCTCGCGCTTGATCGCTCCGGTTCAATGGCCTCGGAAAGTAAGAACCCTCCCCAGCCGTTTACACGAGTGAAAGACGCAACGGCATCTTTTGTTGATTTTCTTACAAGTGCTGACCAAGTCGGAATGGTCTCGTTTGCCACGCATGCATCGAGCCCTATTGATGTCCCGCTTACCCCTAATTTTATCCGAGCAAAACAACAGATCGAAGCCGTGAGTATGGGTACTGATGGTGTTCAGTATACGAACACGGGGGAGGCGCTCTTGCGCGCAAAAGAAGAGCTTGAAACACTGCGTGCGCGGAGCGAGGCAAGAAAAGTACTCGTGCTACTTACGGATGGAGAGGCGATGGAGCCGAATCGCCCCGAGCAAAAGGGTGACCTGGAGTATCCGAAACGCTACGCGATTGATATCGCAGATCAACTCAAAAAATCAAATGTTGCGATATTCACCATTGGGCTTGGGGTGAATGCAAACGATGCGTTTCTGAAAAAGATTTCCACCTCACCCGACGATTATTTTGTCTCGCCTTCCGTCTCGGACTTGAGGAATGTATACCAGCAAGTCTCGACGGCGATATGTAAAAAGGGTCCCTCAGTGATCGAGATTATTCCCCGCGTGAATATGATGATGCTTCCTATTGCTCAATAATCCCCAAGTTATTTTCTTCCCATGTCTCTACTTTTTGAGCGATTTCGTCATATTGACTGGATTCTTCTTCTCGCCGTGCTACCAATTCTCGGTGCAGGACTTGTTTCCATGTATGCGTTCGTGGGAGTGAACAATTTTTTTGATCGGCAACTTTTTTGGATCGTCATCGGACTCATCCTTTCCCTCGGGATTTCACTGGTTGATTTGCGTGTCTTGCGAAAAACGTACACAATCGTGACGCTGTTCTTTCTTTCCAATGGACTCCTCGTGCTGCTCTTTCTGTTGGGGAGCATTGTCAAGGGGGCGCAGTCGTGGTTTCCCCTTGGCATCTTTGCCCTTCAGCCAGCGGAGCCGATGAAGCTGGTGCTCATACTCATCCTGGCGAAATACTTTTCTCGCCGTCATGTTGAGATTGTGCACTGGAAGCATATTTTTATTTCAGGATGTTATGCACTCATTCCATTTTTTTTAGTCTTAATCCAGCCCGATTTCGGATCAGCAATCATTCTTTTTGCAATCTGGTTCTGCATGACGATTGTTTCGGGGATTTCGAAAAAGCACCTCTTTGCCGTCTTGGGTGCGGGATTTTTTGTCTTTTTCATGCTCTGGTCATTTGTCTTTGCACCATATCAGAAGGCGCGTGTGTTGACCTTCCTTCATCCGCTCACGAATGTGCGCGGAGCAGGATACAACGCGTATCAATCCACAATTGCTGTCGGCTCGGGGGAACTCCTCGGCAAGGGGATTGGATACGGCACACAGTCGCGCTTGAAATTTCTTCCTGAATATCAAACTGATTTTATCTTCGCCTCATTTGCCGAGGAGTGGGGATTTATTGGCGTGCTTCTGCTCCTTTTGTGCTATGGCATCGTACTCTCCCGGATTCTTTATGCAGCAAGCGTTGGGGCGACAAATTTTGAGACGCTCTATGCGCTCGGACTCGCAATATTTTTTATGACTCAACTCTCAATTCATGTCGGGATGAATATCGGTCTTCTCCCGGTGACGGGGCAGACGCTTCCATTTATGAGCTATGGTGGCTCGCACCTCCTCACCGAGTTTGCCGGTCTTGGCATATTAATGGGGATGAGACGTTACGCTCGTGTGTCGCATCCCGAAAATATGAAAAACGAATTCCTCGGCATCTAGAAATACATAGGACTGTCCTATGTATTTGGAGTATTGGTATAAAGCGCAAGCGTTTCGTCAACCATCGTTTCGAGGTTGAAGCGGTTGGCAATGCGCAGCGCAATTGCGTCGCCCAATTGTTTGCGCCGCTCGGGGTATTTAATAAGATAAGAAAGTGCGCGCGCAACTTCACCGGGGTTTTTTGATTGAATAAGAATCCCACTCTCCATATCATCAATCACTTCTGGGATACCGCCAACTGCAGTTGCGATGACGGGAAGACCAACCTTTCCCGCCTCAAGAATTGCATAGGGGAACGCCTCAGTAGTCGAGGGGAGGAGAAAAACATCAAATGCAGAAAGGAGTGAGACCCCATGCTCTTTGTGTCCCGCCAGAAAGACCACATCAGTGAGACCAAGCTTTGTGATGAGTTGCTCCAGATTCGCACGTTCTTCACCGTCACCCAAAATAATAAAAATAAGCAGCGCATTGGTCTGTTTTCTTAGTTGCGCAATACCCTCGAGCGCATAGGAGAGCCCCTTATTTTTATGCAGTTCAGCAAGTGTGCCTACGATAAGCGGGGATCCAGAAAGAAAGGAGCTCTGCTTATCGCCGAGAATTATTGAGAGTGCTTTATTGCGCGGAAGTGTTGCAATCGGCCCGACACCATTATGAATAACGGTAAGTTTGTGCCAGGCAAAGGGGAGCGCCTCCACTTGCTCACGTGTCTTTCTTGAAACGGCAATGGTGTAATGAGCAAGTTGGATGGTGAGCCAATGGAGCACTCCAATTGCAAATCGCTCCAAATCCTTCCGCTCCTCGTTAAACGCCCAGCCGTGTCCAGTAAAGATGATGCGCGCAACTTTGTCTTCACGCCCGATAAATTTGCCTATCAAGTTCCACGTGTTGTATAGTCGTGCCGCAAGTGCACCAAGTCCGCCCATCTTTGAACTATTGAGGTGAATGATGTCTGGCTGCTCCGCTCTAAAAAGATTGAGCAATCGAAAAAAAGTTTTGACATCAGCGAGTGGATTAAGGTCGCGCTCTAGCGTTTCTATGCCGATGGTGCGCACACCAGCTTCTTCGAGTTTCGTCGCGAGCAGTCCATTTCCGCCAAATCCCACGACCACATCATGCCCGCGCCTTTTTGTTTCTGTCGCAAGGTCATACACGTAGCGCTGCGCCCCACCGAAATTGGACTTGGTTATCAGATATAAAATTTTCATTTTTTTTGTGTTGGTTCCATGGGAAAATTATCTCATGGCGGGGCGCGGGAGGGGGGCGGGGAACGGGAGTTCCCCGTGGAGGAAAACAGCGACCGCAGGGAGCGTTAGAAACCGTGGGTTTCTAAAGAATCTTGTCGGGCAAGATTCTGCTTCGCCAAAGTTTGACTTCGTAATGAGATAAAGAATTTTCATTGCTGTGTATCATTGTAACAAATTGAAGAGCCAGGTCGATTCATTGACAAAAAGAGTGTTCATGCTAGTTTATGAAAAGAATTTTCGGTTTCACCAGGAGCATGCGGTGGTTAAAATATTTTCTTTTGTTTGCCTTATTGTGAGTCTCGTGGTCGTTCTGTTCTTCAAAGACTCGATATCATCTCAACAGTATCTCTTCTTCCAAATCTTGCTAGGATTTGGTGTACTACTGTGGGGGGTTGAACTGATCATTTTTTTCTTGAAATTTAAAAAAACCAGCAAATAATAGCAATCGCTTCCTTTTGGGGGCGATTTTTGTTATGGTTTCTAATACTTGTCCCGTGAGAAGTTGGACAGATATCATGATAGTCATATTTTTACCCAGGAGCGTATGCATTAACCAAGTTGGTCGCGGGACTGTTTTTTCCGCGCCCTGCTTCTAATGGGATGGCTATATCGAGCAAACGCGAAATGATCGTGCTCTTTTTGGGCGATGTGGCGCTCTTTACCCTCGCGCTTTGGGTGGCCCTCTTTCTGCGCAATCTGATTGGCCCGCCGTTTCAGCATTTTTCCCAGCACATCATTCCATTCTCCATGCTCTTTGTGGTATGGGCGGTCGTTTTTTACATCGCGTCCCTCTACGAGCCACACACCGTTGTGTTGAAGAGCCGTATTCCCGCAATTATTTTGAATGTTCAGGCAATCAATAGCTTGATTGCGGTACTCTTTTTCTACCTGATCCCATACTTTGGCATCACACCAAAAATAGTCCTTTTTTTCCATCTCTTTATCTCCTTCGTGTTTATCAGTATATGGAGGATTTTTGGCATACGCTTTCTCGGGCTCCGGCAAAAAGAAAAAGCGGCGCTGTTCGGGAGCGGCAAAGAAATGCACACACTCTATCGCGTGGTGAATGAAAATCCGCTCTACCCGCTTCAATTTATCACTTCAGTTGATTTGGAGAAACTCGACGGAATCGATTTTGAACACGAAGTGCTTGAGCGCATCTTAAGCGAAGAAGTCTCCGTGATTGTGGTTGATTCACACAATGAACATATTGCCCCAATTCTTCCGCGACTCTATAACCTTATTTTTTCGCACATCCGATTTGTTGATCAGTATCGTGTGTATGAAGATATTTTTGATAAAATTCCGCTGTCGTTGATCGGCTATAGTTGGTTTTTGGAAAACGTCTCATCGCGTGCACACTTCGGCTTCGACCTCTTGAAGCGTTCAATGGACTTCCTCCTCTCACTGCTACTTTTTGTTTGTTCATTGCTCCTTTATCCTTTTGTTTTCCTCGCGATTAAGCTCGACGATGGCGGACCAATTTTCTATGTCCCGGAACGTATTGGGGAAGGAAATAAGCCAATGCATATTTACAAATTCCGCACGATGTCGACGATGGATGAAGGCAAACAGCTTGGTGAGAACAAGGATCGCATCACGCAAGTCGGCAATATTCTTCGGAAGACGCGTATTGATGAGTTGCCACAGCTCTGGAATGTGCTTCGCGGAGATCTCTCGCTCATCGGTCCTCGGCCCGAGTTCCCGGGATTGGTTGCGCTCTATCATGAGCAGATTCCGTATTACAACATGCGGCATTTGGTGAAGCCGGGACTTTCCGGTTGGGCCCAGGTACATCACGACAAGCCGCCGCACACACTTGAGGAGACAAAAGAAAAACTCGCCTATGACTTGTACTATCTCAAGAATCGCTCGCTTGCACTTGATATGAAGATTGCACTCAAGACAATCAAAACGCTTCTCTCGCGGACTGGTGTCTAGCTTTTCAAATAAGATACAATGGGCCGAACAATATATATGCGCGACAAAAAAATTGCTCAGCTCATCAAAAAAGAAGAACAGCGTGAAAAATCGGTGGTGAATCTGATTGCATCGGAGAATTATGTATCCCTCGACGTACTTCGGGCGCTCGGCTCCGTACTCACGAATAAATACGCCGAAGGATATCCGGGACGACGGTATTACGGCGGCAATACGGTTATCGATGATGTTGAACGGCTCTGCCAAGAGCGCGCACTCAAGCTATTTAAACTTTCGGCAAAAAACTGGCACGTGAATGTGCAGCCGCTCTCGGGTTCTCCTGCTAATCTTGCGGTGTATCTCGCACTCCTGCCTACTGATGGCTCAGGGCGTATCATGGGCATGACACTTTCCCATGGTGGACATTTAACGCACGGGCACGGTGTTTCGGCATCGGGGAAATTTTGGAAACAAATCTCGTATGGAGTTTCACAAAAAACCGAGCGGCTTGATTACGACGAACTCATGACAATTGCGAAGCGTGAAAAGCCCCACATTATTGTTGCGGGTTTCACTGCCTACCCGCGGACAATCGATTGGAAAAAATTTCGCGTAATCGCGGACACAGTCGGCGCCTATCTGATGGTTGATATGTCGCACATTGCTGGTCTCATTGCCGGTGGCGTGCATCCATCGCCATTCCCGTATGCTGATATCGTAACAACAACAACACACAAGACACTACGAGGCCCGCGGGGAGCAATGATCTTCGCAAAAAAAGACGCCCGAGAATTACCAACAAAAATTGATAAAGCAGTATTTCCCGGGCTCCAAGGAGGTCCCCATGAAAATGCGATTGCTGGAGTTGCGGTGGCACTTGGAGAAGCACTGTCGCCAAAATTTAAACAGTATGCGAGACAGGTGGTAAAAAATGCGAGCATGCTTGCCGAGGAACTTAAAAAACTCGGCTGGCGTATTGTCTCTGATGGAACCGACAACCACCTTATGCTTGTTGACACATGGACAAATGGTATTTCAGGCAAAGAGGCAAGTGAAAAACTGGAGAAGGCGGGGATTATTGTAAATATGAACACGATTCCATTCGACACCAGAAAACCCATGGACCCGTCGGGGTTGCGCCTTGGCACTCCGGCAGAAACCACGAGAGGAAAAAAAGAGCAAGACATGAAGAAGCTGGCAAAAAAAATTGACGAAACCCTCCGAACATCTCGGAGCTAAGTTGTTTGTGGGCTCCGGGTGATATACTTTGGAGAGTGAGTTCCTTATGGAGGTAGCATGCGCTCTCTTCTTCGGTATGGTGTCATTCTGTTGGTACTTTTTCTCTCAAGCTGCACCCTGCTTGGTGTAGTAACTGAAAAGACGGTTGAGCATCGACTGGCTAATCCAGCATTTCAACAAGAAAATCTGCCTCTCCGCACACTTCGTGTCGCAGTGCTCACTGAGAGTATTGGGGAAGACGCACAATTGAGCACCGCATTCACCGACGCTTCCGCATTGCTTGAACAACAAGTCGGTATACGACTCGACATAAAAATTTTTCACGATTTACCGTGGAGAGGACGCTCACTTTTCGCAATTCATCGGCAAGTTGAGCAATTCCGCGAAACTCATCAAGAGTTCGACATTGTTGTTGGTGTTGCGCTTACATTCAATAACAGTGAAGCGTGGTGCTGGCACAATGAGGAAAAAGGTTTTGATGAGTGCATTGGTGGAATGGTCAAAGAGGCCAGAAACATTGCCCTCCATACCATTTTGTCTGTGCTCATTGCACACGAGTTTGGACACACATTTCTTGGCATTTGGCATTCCAAGGGAGGTCTCATGGAAAGTTTTCCCGTTGATAAGTATTTTTTAGAAAGTGATCGCAAGCGTGTGCTTCAGAATAAGTGGAAAGATTTTCACCAACGACCGAATCTGCTGAAGCGATGTTTTTCCTTTTGTTAAAGTTTATAGAGACAAACCGGGGACTATCCCCGGTTTTAAATTACATAGGACTGTCTTATGGTAATTACATAACAGTCCTATGTAACTTCCCGTGCTAAGATTGTTTGATGATTATTGATGGCAAACACATTGCGGCGGGTATTCGAGAAAAACTTGCTCAATCGGTGAAAGCTTTTTCTGCGTCGCCCACGCTTGCCATCGTTGTCGTGGGAAATGACCCAGTTATTGAAAGTTTTGTCGGTATCAAAAAAAAAGTTGGCGTATCGCTCGGCATCGCTGTTGTTGAACATCGATTTGTCGAGTCAATTAAGGATGAAGCGCTCCTTAATGCAGTACAGAAACTAGGGACAGACGAAAGTATCGATGGCATCATCATTCAACTCCCGCTTCCTCCTTCGATTAATACCGACAGAATACTGAGTGCAGTACCGACAAACAAAGACGTGGATATGCTTTCCGCAGAATCAGTCGCAGCATTTCGTCGTGGTGATGCGGTGATTCTTCCGCCTATTGCCGGTGCCATTCAAGTGATACTTGAGCACGCGAAAATAAATGTAAGCGGTAAGGAAGTATTGGTATTGGGCTACGGTAGGTTGGTGGGGATACCTGCGTCGCTGCTGTTTCGGCACAATGGCGCGCATGTAACCGTTATCGACAAGTCCATACCGAATCTTGCGGAACACACCCGCGAGTCCGACATTATTGTTTGCGGTGTGGGAAAACCCGGACTCCTCACAAAAGAAATGCTCAAAGAGGGGAGTGTGGTGATTGATGCCGGAACCAGTGAGCAAGGCGGAAAGATTATGGGCGATGCCGATGTGCGCTGTGCCCTAGTTGCGAGTGTGTTCACACCGGTTCCGGGCGGCATTGGCCCAATTGCGGTTGCGCTCATTTTCAAAAATCTTCTCGTGCTCGCTACAGCGCGCCGCAAAAAATAATGCTCGCCCCGTGAGACCGGGCTTACTATAGGGTATAATTATTTCCATGGATCAAAGCATCGTTCTTGCATGGCATGGATTTTTTAGCGCCAATCCCGCTCTTGCTCAGTTTGTAATATTTTTTGCACATTGGTTTCCATACCTGCTCGCTCTTTGTGCAGCGGTGTATGCTTTTGTTTTTCGCGGACAAAATAGCGTTCTTCGCTCCTGTGTGTACATTTTTCTTCCTACGTTGCTCGCGTGGATTGTTGCAGAGATAATTAAAATTATTTATCCGGTTGCTCGACCATTTGAGGCGCTCCATTTCACTCCGCTCATTTCCGCAAACGACTCATTCGACTCATTTCCTTCCGGACATGCCACATTTTTTGCTGCACTTGGGGTAACGATATTTTTGCGTAACAAAAAAATCGGTTCAGGATTCCTTCTCGGTGCGTTGCTTATCGGTCTCGCACGCATTGCGGCCGGTGTTCACTTTCCGGGAGATATTCTTGCGGGATTTCTGCTCGGTGGATTGATTGCCTATCTTTTCCATCGCATGTTGTTTAAATATTTTTTAACTCCCCTCTTGTAGGTATACAGGATCACCCTCTGTGTTTTTTCCCTCTTCAGCGAGGGAAATACTTACCTATTAAAAACATTGCGGAAGCCGACGGGCTGAGTGTGGCATGGGGTGGGACCCATGCCACAAGACCTTTTGAGATATTTTCTGAAATATCCAAAAGGTGTACAGCTCCTGTAGGGAGTAGCAATCCACCAGCAGGCGGATATGTGAGTTTTTAATAGGTGAGTATTTCCGAGTGCCTCGTTATCCCCATCCCACCCTGTCGCGGGGGGTAATGATACAATAAGTGCGTCAATTCAACCCCCATTGTTTGTGGCGATGGGTGGGTGGGGGATTGCACGATAATTTTCATGCCACTCCGTTTTCACCAGGGGGAAATACAACGAACGACACCTTCGGGAACTTTCTCTTTCCGCAGTGTTTCCGCACAGCAGGGTTTCGCCCCGGTCATCCTCATCCTCCTGGGAGCCATGGGCCTCACGGTCGGCGCCCTCACCTACCACTTCCTCCCCACGATCACCACGCTGATCACTCCGCTCCTTCCTCAACCAACGAACAGTGCAAGCACGCCCACCACCCCCTCCCTTACCCCCTCCCCCCTCCTCCTCCAAAACGCCGCCGCACTCTTGAAGCAACGCATCACCGAGACACAGAACGAACTCGCCAGTTGGAAACCCCTCTCCAACACCACCACGATTGCCGGTGGTCCCCGTGGACCTCAAGGAGCGCAAGGTCCCCAGGGTACCTCCGGCGTCACCCCGCTCGAGCTCACAAACAAACTCGACGCCCTGCGCACTGAACTTGAGGCCGCGATCGCTGTTGCACTCACCACCACCAACGGACGCATCACTATCACTCCGCAGTATCAACAAGATCTCACTCGTGCGATTGCCTTTGCCGGTGCCACTGCTCCCTTGATGGACAAGACCACCATCACCAATGGTACCTTCACCGG
>OBEQ011616715.1_pt1 | contig 13030 bp, 13 predicted proteins | sample 1670901 | NCBI WGS metagenome assembly OBEQ01 (sample SAMEA104232315, study PRJEB22302) | groundwater metagenome | biome: forest; feature: aquifer; material: groundwater | place: USA | collected 2011-08-07 | depth 5.4 m
CCCGAAGACGCAAGTCTGCCCGCGGGAGGCAAAACCCGTAAGATTGGGCAGACAATCAAAGGCCAAGCGGCCTAAAAGTAAATCAGAAACCATTTCTTGTCGTCCAGTTTTCATTTTTGAGCTATTTTGCAACAGTCCCATCAACTGAACAACGTCGATCTTATTCGTTGTTCGGAGAACCGTGTGGCAAAGGCCATGCGAGAAGCCAAGATCATTGCTATCCACAAGCGTAAGTTCCGTCTGACGACGAACTCAAAGCATGATTATCCAGTCTGGCCGAACATTCTTTGCCGGAATTTTAACGTCGAGCGGCCGAATGCGGTCTGGGTTTCCGATATAACCTATATTGGGACATTCGAAGGCTGGTTATATCTGGCGGCGGTGCTTGATCTGTTCTCGCGGGGCGTTGTTGGCCTGGCGATGGATAAAACCATTGCCGATACTTTAGTCATGCAGGCCATGCGGCAAGCAATTTTTCGACGGAATCCACAAGGGTTTGATTCTTCATTCGGACCGTGGCAGCCAATATGCTGGCAATGATTTTAAGGCATTGCTAACTCAGAACGAGTTCGTTGGGAGCAGGAGCAAAAAAGGCGACTGCTGGGACAATGCCGTCGCAGAGAGTTTTATTCATACGCTCAAGGTTGAACTTATCCATCGGAACAAGTTTAAGACCAGGAATGAAGCAAAAATAAAAATCTTTGAATACGTCGAGATGTATTATCATCGCAAACGAGCTCATTCAACGCTTGGCTACTTAAGCCCTTTTGAGTACGAAAGACAGGCTATCCTGTTTAAACAGCGTGTGCCGAAAATCAACCTGAACACCAGTAGCATTTAATGGCAGTAGAAAATAATTTATTAGGTAAGAGTGTTCTTTAGAATTGGAGGTTACAGTGAAGAAATTTGCTTGGATTATTTTTGTATTGGCAATAAGTTTGTGTGGGACCACGAAAGGCTTGGCAGAAAAGTCGGCTGAAAAATTCTGGACGGTCTATGAAATGAAGTTGGTTCAGATCAGAGATGAGGCCGGATCGCCGTGGGCCTATGTTATTGGGTATTCGGCTTTCCGAACCGTGCAAGGACTAAAAGATTGGGTGGCGCAGATTCCAGAAGGCAATACACTTAAATGGGATTCTGGAAGCGACATTCCTATTCCTGGAGATCCCTTAGGAAGTTCAGAAGCGGCAGAGGATTTTAGAAAATTTTGTGAAACTCGGAAGATTAATCTTGAAATCGTTCCTCGTCCCTAATAAGAAAGAATATGCTTTACTAGCTTAACAATCTGTCCACTAAAGAGGGGAAGGTCATTTTAATAGACATTAATAAAAATTACATTGATGTCATAAAGAATGAAGCAAAAAAATGGTTAGGGGAAAAAGCACGAGAAGTACTGTGCGTTAATTGTGACTCGATAAATTCGGAAGATTATTTTCTCTAAAATATTAGAAATGAATATAGAAAAGACTAAAATTACCGATTTGATGCCTAAAATAGGGAAAGATCTAATCTCTTATTCTGGCAAACAAGTGATTGAAAAAGTTGGAGATGATATTATTCGAGATATTGTTGGGTCAACGCTTTGTGGTCAAAATATTAGGGATTTAACCGAGGATTTAACCAGAAGAAGGGTTGCCATTATAAATGGCGCGTTATTATAGCCCTGTTCAAAAAATATGCAATATATTACCCGTCGTGGGAATATTACGAATTTTTGGAACTGGGCTATAAAAGAGAAAGTGATGCGACTGCACTTTATGAGCCGGGAAAGGGTGTTAGATTTGATATCGGATTTATTGGTCCCGGGAATACCGAAATTTCTTTAGATAAAGTCTCACGATTCGAGAGAGAAATGGATTTTGGTCGACAGAAACATTTCATGGCGACATTCATAATTGTAGATAGAATTGGTGATAGGAGTAGAATTGCTGAGTTGGCCAGAAAAATTGATGGAACGATTATTCAAATGAGTATGGCCTTTTGGCCGCAGGTTCTTTCAAAGAAGTTGGGGGAGGTATTAGGATTTCAACACCCACTTCAAAAAATGAGTGGAAGCGAAGTTGAGAGCTTCATTAAATTGTCTATGAAGTCAGTTAATTTGCAATCTTTAGTGGAATAGGTTTTTAAAATTCTTTTAGAACACAATGATCGACTTAAATCTAAATAAAGAATGGGATTTTGTTAGCCGTGAGACAGTTCAAACCCTTCCTGAATCTTCGCGGGTTTGATGAAGCGACTGGGCGTCGTAATCGCTTTAGAAGATGAAACAATTATTTTGTTAGCATATTTTTTTTCGGCCGATAGCTATGCGTGCTCTGGCCAAAAAAAATTTCCGCCGTTTCCATGATGGTTTCAGATAAAGTGGGATGAGGATGGATACTTAATTTTAAATCACTTGCAACCGCGCCCATTTCGATCGCTAAAACCCCTTCAGAAATCAAATCTCCCGCGCCAACTCCGACGATTCCAACTCCTAAAATACGTTCGGTCTTTGGATCGACAATTAATTTCGTTAACCCATCGGTACGATCCAGCGTCAGCGCCCGGCCGGAGGCGGCCCAAGGAAATTTTACGACTCGAACGTCAATATTTTGTTTGACAGCGTCGGTTTCGGTTAAGCCACACCAAGCCAATTCGGGATCGGTAAAAACAACGGCCGGAATTGCTTTGGGTTCAAATGCTACTTTGTGCCCGGCGATCGCCTCAACTGCGGTGCGGCCTTCGTGCGAAGCTTTGTGGGCGAGCATAGGATCTCCAGCGATGTCGCCGATGGCGTAAATATTCGGATCCGTTGTCTGGCGCTGCGCATTTACTTTGATGAATCCGCGTCCGTCGGGGGTCAGCTGAACTTTAGTTTTTTCTAATCCGAGATTTTCTGAATTGGGTTTGCGGCCGATGGCAACGAGAACTTTGTGGTATTCTTGTTGAGTTTTTTTCCCGTCTTTGCTTTGAAAACTAACGTTGATCCCGTTTGTGGTCGGTGTCAGCGAAACGACTTTTGTTTCTAAAAGAATTTGCTCAAATAATGTTTTCGCCCGATGAGCTAAAACGTCCGCTAAATCCCGGTCGGCCCCGGGAAGAAGCCCGGACATCATTTCCACAACCGAAATCTTTGCGCCCAGTTCGTGATAAGCCATTCCCAATTCCAATCCAATGTATCCGCCACCGACAATCAGCATGGTTTTGGGAATTTCCTCTAAATGTAAAGCGGAGGTCGAATCCCAAATATGAGGGGAGTTGGGCAGTCCCGGAATCATCGTCGGGCGCGAGCCGGTGGCGATAATCGCTTTATTAAAGCCAAGCTCTGCGGTTGAGCCGTCGGTCTTTTTGAGGGATAAGGTGTTTGAATTTAAAAAGACCGCTGCACCTTGAATGTATCGGATCTTTCGCTGTTTGGTAAGTTGTCCCAGCCCGCCGGTTAATTTGTTGACGACATTTTCTTTCCACGTTCGCAATTTGGTCAGATTGACTTGCGCCGGAGGAAAGTCGACCCCAAAATGCTCGGCGGATTTAGAATCGGAAATAATCTTGGCCACATGCAAAAGTGCCTTCGATGGAATGCATCCGCGGTAAAGGCAGATGCCGCCGGGATTCGATTCACGATCGATTAAAGTTACTTCGAGTCCCAGATCAGCAGCGAGAAATGCGGCTGCGTATCCGCCGGGCCCGGCTCCGATGATCGTTAAGTTTGATTGCATCATTTGAAAATTCCAGATTTACGTAAGATGTAAGACGCCCGCCTGAGGCTTTCGTGACTAGCGGGCTTAGGGAGGGACGTTAGATGGTAGGTCTCACCTCTTACATCCCTTGTAAATCAGCCACCCAGATCCATCAAAAATGGCTGCCGAATTGCCTCACACACCCAGCGCAAAAATCGCGCGCCGTCGGCGCCGTCGATTAAACGGTGGTCGTAGGATAAAGACAAAGGAAGCATAAGCCGAGGGATAAATTCATTATTCATGTAAACCGGTTCCATCGTCGAACGCGAAAGTCCGAGGATCGCCGCCTCCGGCGAGTTGACAACAGGCGTGAAGGCCGTTCCTCCGATGCCACCGAGATTAGTGATGGTGAAGGCTCCTCCTTGCATTTCTTCAATCGTTGTTTTCTTGCTGCGCGCACGCTCGGCGATTTCATTGAGTTCGACGGCCAGCTGCATAATATTTTTTTTATCCACATTTCGGATGACCGGCACAATGAGTCCGCGGTCCGTATCAACGGCGACACCAATATGATAATATTTTTTATAAATGATTTCATTTTTTTCAGCATCGATACTTGCGTTAAACTGCGGAAAATTTTTTAAGCCCGAGGCAATGACTTTCAGAATAAAAGCGGTGATGGTGAGTTTACCGCCGAGATTTTCAGCCTTCTTGGCAAAACGCTTACGCAAATTTTCCAGCTCAGTGATATCGGCTTTATCGAATTGCGTCACGTGGGGAATAGTCGTCCATGCGTAAGCGAGATGTTCGGCGGTTTTTTTTCTCACCATGTTCATGGGTTTACGCTCGATATCGCCCCATTTGGTGAAATCAGGAAGTGCTTGAGAAGTTAGCGGCCTACCGGCAACGGGCGAGCGGCTGCCGGTATGGAGCTGTTTGGCAAAGGCTTTGACATCCTCAAGGGAAATTCTTCCGGCGGAGCCGCTTCCGGGAACTTGAGAAATATCGATCCCAATCTCTCTGGCAAAGCGGCGCACCGATGGAGCCGCGGGAACATCTTTGTGAGTCGTGACGGGTTCGATTTTGGTTTCGACTTTGAGTGATTCCTCTTTGGGGAAAAACGCCGGAGTCTGTGCGGCTTTTTTCTCTGTCTCTTGGGAGGAGGCGGACTGAATGGTTGTTGTGGATTTTTCTTTCTTTGCTTCAGCTGCAGTTACCGAGGCATCGCTGGTATCAATTGTCATGATGACCTGTCCCACTTTGACTTCGCTGCCTGTCTTCACCAGAATTTCTTTCACCGTTCCGCTTAAAGAGGAGGGAACTTCCAAAACAGCTTTATCCGTTTCCAGTTCAAGAACAGGCTGATCTTTTTTTACGACATCACCGACGGTAATCATCACTTTAGTCGCGATGCCGGATTTGATGTTTTCCCCTAAGTCCGGGAGTTTGAAATCGGTAAGCATATTGTCCTTTTATTACGAAATCATCGGATTTAATTTTTCCGGATTAATCTTCAGATCTTTGATCGCTTTTTCGAGTAGATCCGCTTTGATTTTATTTTCACGGAATAATCCAACCAACGTCGCAAACGCGATATGACGGCTATCCACTTCAAAGAAATCCCGCAAGGCCTTGCGGCTGTCGGAGCGGCCGAAGCCATCAGTCCCTAAAGTGATAAAAGGTTTGGGTATCCACTGACGGATTCCATCGGGCAGGGTTTTTAGATTATCCGATGCCGCCACAAAAATGCCTTCTTCCTTCTTAAGAGCTGCGCTCATGTAAGAAATTTTGGGCGGTTCTTTGGGATGGAGTAGATTCCAACGTTCTGCCAGCAGACTTTCTCGACGGAGTTCGTTATAGCTGGTGACACTCCAAACATCCGTTGCCACTTGATATTTTCCTTCCAGAATTTTTTGCGCCTCCAGCACCTGATTCATGATCGAGCCGCTGCCCAATAGATGCGCCCGGAGGAGTAAGTTCGTTTGATCGGTTTTTTTGAAACGATACATTCCTTTTAAGATTCCTTCTTGGACCCCTTTGGGCATGGGAGGCATTACGTAATTTTCGTTTCCCACACTTAGATAATAGAAAAGACTTTCCTGCTTTTCATACATGCGATAAATCCCCTGACGGATAATCACCGCCAGCTCATAGGCAAACGCCGGATCATAGGCGGCACACGTCGGAACACTAGAAAGTAAGAGATGACTGTGGCCGTCTTGATGCTGTAATCCTTCGCCGTTTAAAGTGGTTCTCCCGGAGGTGGCCCCGACGAGAAATCCGCGGCAGCGCATATCGGCGGCCGCCCAGATAAGATCGCCGACTCGCTGCGGCCCGAACATGGAATAATAGGTGTAAAAGGGAATGGTATTGATCCCCAGCGTTGAATAAGCGGTTCCGGCGGCAATGAAGGAGGAAATCGAACCGGCTTCGTTGATGCCTTCCTCGAGGATTTGTCCGTCGGTGGCTTCTTTGTAATAAACGAGACTTTCTTTATCCACCGGTTCGTAAAGCTGGCCAACGTGGGAGTAGATTCCGCATTGACGAAAAAGCGCTTCCATTCCGAAAGTGCGGGCCTCATCGGGAATGATGGGAACAATTAATTTCGAAATTTGCGGATCTTTCAGAAGTTGCGAAAGGATTCGTACATAGGCCATCGTGGTAGAAACCTCACGCCCGCCGGTTCCTTTATAGAATTCTTCAAAAAGTTCATCGGCAGGTGTTGAAAGCGGAGTGCTTCTTTCACAGCGTTGAGGAAGATAACCGCCGAGTTTTTCGCGGCGTTCGCGTAGGTACTGCATCTCGGGAGAATCTTCCACCGGTCGGTAAAAAGGTGTTTTAGCGATGTCCTCATCGGAAACAGGAATGTTAAAGCGGGTGCGGAATTCTTTTAACTCATCTTCGTTGAGTTTTTTCTGCTGATGGGTGATGTTCTTGCCTTCGCCGCTTTCTCCGAGGCCGTAACCTTTAACGGTTTTAGCAATGATCACCGTTGGAGCGCCTTTGAATTCGACGGCTGCTTTGTAAGCAGCATAAACTTTTTCGGGATCGTGTCCGCCGCGGCGCATTTTTTGCAGTTGTTCGTCTGAAAGGCTTTGGAACATATCTATCAGTTTAGGATTTCCTGCGCAAAAGTCTTTACGGATGTAGTCTCCGGTTTCAACCGAATACTTCTGATATTGTCCATCAACGACCTCGCCCATGCGTTTGGCCAAAATTCCTTCCGTGTCCTTCTCTAATAGTTCATCCCAATCGCCGCCCCAGATGACTTTGATCACATTCCACTGGGCCCCTCGGAAAATCGCTTCCAATTCCTGAATGATTTTTCCGTTGCCGCGTACCGGACCATCCAGGCGCTGGAGATTGCAGTTGATGACAAAAATCAAATTATCCAACTTTTCCCGTGAGGCCATCGTGATCGCCCCGAGTGATTCGGGCTCATCGCATTCCCCGTCTCCCAGGAAGACCCAGACTTTTGCATCATCTTGGGGTTTAAGGCCGCGATCTTCTAGATAACGAATGAAGCGGGCGTGATAGATGCTCATGATTGGACCCAATCCCATGGAAACAGTGGGGAATTGCCAGAAATGCGGCATCAACCACGGGTGCGGATAAGAGGAAAGTCCTCCTCCGGCTTGTAATTCTCGACGGAAATTATCCAAATGGGCTTCGGTTAAACGGCCTTCCAAGAAAGCGCGTGAGTAAACTCCGGGCGAGGCGTGGCCTTGGAAATAAACAAAGTCTCCGCAGAAATTTTTCGTTTTGGCCCGGAAGAAATGATTGAATCCGATTTCAAAGAGCGTGGCGGCAGAGGCGTAAGTCGAGATGTGCCCGCCGATTCCTTTTTCGTTCCGTTCTCCCCGTACAACCATCGCCATCGCATTCCAGCGGATGATGCTTTTAATGCGGCGTTCGATCTCCCGGTTGCCTGCAAAGGCGGGCTGTTTGCTTCTGGGAATCGTATTGACGTAAGGGGTGTTGACGGTAAACGGTAAAGTAACTCCGGCTTCTTGCGCGCGGATCTGCAGCTGATGAAGAATTTTTTGCGCTTGCTCCAAAGAACCGTGTTTGAGGACATAATCCAGAGAACTGAGCCATTCTTGGATTTCAATATCTTCCACTTCGGTCAGGTTTTTGTTCTCGTTACTCATAAACTTCCTTTTGTTAGTTGCTGGTGTTGCAATTGAACGACAATTGCAATTTTTGGGTTGAAAGGAGAATGTATTGTATTATGGAAAACTTGAGGAGGCAAGGGGAAAGTTGGGGTTTACGGGTGTTGATATAAAGCAAAAAATTTTGTTCAATCTGATGAATAATTGTGCTGTAATATGTTGCTTCGAAAATTGCTTAGTTCACATATTAAAAGAAAAATAATGGTGGGCTTTTAAACCAGGAGGGGCAATATGAATGAAAATGCTGTTTTTGATCTAAATTCTCCCTTTAACATCACGGTATTTTTTAAACGGCTTTTTAGCGCAGATTTTATGCCTCATGGGCACTGTTATTTTTGGAGATCCGACATCCTCTGGTTAAATGTATGCTCGGATATTGCGATTACCCTGGCCTATTATTCGATTCCCATCATTCTTATTTACTTTGTCATGAAAAGAAAAGATACTCCTTTCCATTGGATATTTTTGATGTTTGGGGCCTTTATTTTTTTATGCGGGACAACTCACTTAATTGCCGTTATGACAACGTGGTTTCCATTTTATCGTTTTGAAGGTATCGTAAAACTTATCACGGCGATTGTTTCCTTAAGTACGGTGGCAGTCCTCATTCCGATCATGCCCAGAGCGATCGCTCTTCCCAATTTAGTGACTATTGTCCAAGAACTTTCTCATAAAAGTGAAAAGTTAGAGAGTACGAATAAAGAATTAGAAAGATTCAACCGGGCTTCTTTGGGTAGAGAAGAAAGGATTATTGAATTAAAAAGAGAAGTTAATAAATTATCAAAAGAGTTGGGGCGCAAAGTCCCCTACGAAATTATTGATTAAACCAATAGAGGAATAAATGAAAGTTTCTGACATTGAAAGCCGGGCGCAAGAGTCCTTGCTGCGCCGTATTCTATTATGGATTCTTGCGTTCGTTGTTATGCTATGTTTTAGTTTTATTCCCTTCTTTTTTGTTCAAGAGAGAGTTAAGGGTTCTCCGGCGGATTTCGAAATAATCAACAAAACTGCACAGCAGCGTATGCTTTTGGGCAAGACGGCTTATTTATCCCATCTGCTAACGATCACTAATCCTCAAAGCCAACCGGATATTCGACAAGAAATAGAAAATGAGATTAACCAGATTGAGATGAACCACCAATGGATGATGAACAGTATCTCCCAAATGGGCTCAAGAGAGCTCTATCCAGAAGCAATGAAAGATTTAAATTATAGTCTGTTTCATCATGTGGATAGTCAAATGCAGGAATATTTAAGAAACTTAAGGGCATTGCTCAATCTCCCCGTGGAGCAACTGATTGTCACCAATCCGTATGCGGAATCGATTAAGAACACAGTGGAATCCGGCGCATTAGCTAATAGTTTAATCGAATTAGCCCAGGAGCATGAAAAGGAATTTCAAACCGATATTAATAATCTCCAGCGCCGAGAGAAATGGATGTTGGCCTACAATCTCCTCATGCTCTGGGGCATTGCTATTTTTATTATCTTTCCGATATCCAGAAAAATTCGCAATCAATTCAATAGACTTAATATTGTGAACAAAGCCCTGAATGATAAAACCGATGAATTAAGACGATCTCATCTGGCGGCACTCAGCATGATGGAAGATGCCATGATTTCCCATCGTGAGGCTGAAAAAAGCCGCGATGCAGCTTTAAAATTAGCGGCGATCGTTGAATCTTCCAATGATACCATTATTAGTAAAACTTTAGACGGTATTATCACCAGTTGGAATAAAGCAGCGCAGAGGATGTACGGATTTACAGAACAGGAGGCGAAGGGAAAAACCATTCATATCATTGTTCCCGATGATCAATTCGAGGAAATCTCCGAGATATTGAAAAAGCTCAACCGGGGAGAGAGAATTGATCATTATGAAACAATCCGCCGACATAAAAACGGACGGTTAATAGATGTTTCTTTGACGATATCTCCGATCAAAGATTCTGCCGGGAATTTGATCGGGGCCTCCAGCATCGCCCGTGATATCACCGATATTAAACAGGCCAGGTTTGCCCTGCAGGAGAGAGAAAAATGGTTTAGGGCTTTAATTGAAAACAGTACCGACCTGCTTCTTCAGTATGGCCGGGACACTAAGATCATTTATACCAGCCCATCGGTGACACGGATACTGGGATATCAACCGGAAGAATTCATCGGCCGAAGTATCTTTGAACTTATCCATACAGAAGACCTGGGGCACATTAATAAATTATTAAAGGAACTAATGATGATCGACGGGCATATCATCACAACGCAGTGCCGGATTCTGCATCAAGACGGTTCCTGGCGGTGGATCGAGGGAACAGGATGCAATTTACTTAAAGAACCGCATATCAGAGCCATTGTCATTAACGGCCGCGATATTACCGAACGAAAGAAAGCCGCTGAAGAATTAAGAAAAGAAAAAGAGCGGGCCCAAAGATATCTGGATATCGCGGAAGTCATGCTGCTTGTGCTTAACGAACAAGGACAGGTGATCTTGATAAATAAAAAGGGCCTTAAAATTTTGGGATATGAGAATGAAAATGAGATTTTAGGAAAAGATTGGTTCGAGTATTTTCTGCCTGATGAGCTGAAGGGAAATGCTCAAAAAAATTTTGATCTTCTTATGAGCGGACAGCTTGAGGAGGCTAAATATTATGAGCATCCGGTGATCACACGCAGTGGAGACCAAAGGCTTGTGGCCTGGCATAATAGCTGTATCACCAACGAGAATGGCCAGCGTATCGGCACGCTGAGTTCCGGAGAAGATATCACCCAGCGTAGAAGAGACGAGGAGAAGTTAAAGCGATACACCCAAGAGCTGCAGGTGAGTAATAAAGAGCTGGAACAGTTTGCGTTTGTGGCCTCTCACGATCTTCAGGAACCGTTACGCATTGTTTCCAGTTATATCCAGTTATTTGCCAAACGATATCAAGGGAGTCTCGATAGTGTTGCGGATAAATACATTGATTATGTGGTGACGAATATTGATCGTATGCAAAAGATGATTGAGGGATTGTTGGCTTATTCCCGGATTGGGAAAAGAGAGCAGTTTTTAAATCAGATTGATGCGGGCGAGATGTGTGACCGGGCAATTTCGAATTTAAAACTTTTGATTGTCAAATGCCAGGCCGAAGTTACGCGAGATCCTCTGGCGACTCTCTGGGCGAGCGAGACAGAGTTGATTCAACTTTTTCAGAATTTGATTGGCAATGCCATTAAATACTGCGATAAAGAAAAGCCAAACGTCCACATTTCTGCCCGGCAGCAAGGCAGCGATTGGTTGTTTTCTATTCGCGATAATGGCATCGGTATTGAGAGCGAATATTCGGATCGTATTTTTGAGTTGTTTAAACGTTTACACACAAAAAAGGAGTATCCTGGAACAGGAATAGGTTTGACCATCTGCAAAAAAATCGTGGAAAAAAACGGTGGTCGAATTTGGGTCGAGTCAGTCTTAGGAAAAGGCAGTACGTTTTATTTTACCATCCCACAACGAAATGAGGTGTATCATGAACAGCAAACCAGTTGATGTTTTATTAGTGGAAGACAGCCCGGAAGATGTGGATTTGATTAAGGAGGCCTTGGGGACAAGTGACCTGGTGGTTAATCTATCCGTCGTCGAGGACGGCAAAAGTGCCATGGACTATTTGTTGCAGCAGGAAGCTTTTGTTGGTGCCAACCGGCCGGATTTAATCATCCTCGATTTGAATTTGCCTAAGAAAAGCGGACACGATATTTTAGCGGAGATCAAAAAAGATCTGGAGTTAAAGAGTATTCCCGTCGTTGTTTTCTCGACCTCCCGTTCTCCCGAAGATATTAATAGGGCCTATCATAACCATACGAATTGTTATATTTGTAAGCCGCTCGATTTTGAAGGTTTCATTCAGGCGGTGCGCAAGATCGAAGATTTCTGGCTGAATCTTGTTCAACTGCCTGTCTATACGAGGAAAGTATGAATGCGCAGCCTCTAGAAATTTTATTCGTCGAAGACAGCCGGGAAGATGTGGATTTAGCTAGTACCCCGACAAACTCGTTTTTGTATGTTGATTCCTCTAAATTTAAGGAAATCAACATACAAAAACAAAACTGTCGGGGTACTAGGGAAGCCCTGCAGGAAGAAAAATTTTAAAATCACCTTCATGTGGTGGATCATGGAGAAGATGTACTTTTGTATTTAACCCAAGAATTGCAATTGAAACAATTGCAATTCTTGCCTGTAGGGCCGCTAGAAAAAAATCTCGGAGAGATTTTTTTCTGCACAGCGGGGTTAAACCCGAATTTCAGTTTCTACTACAAGTTAATACAACAAGCGTCAAACTGAAATTCTTGGGTTTAAAAAGGCAGGGCCGATTCACCGATTCGGTCTCTTATTGACCTTCTCTCACCTAAACAGAATGCCAAATCTTCCGATGCCGTCGGGATTAGAAACTGGAGATCCTTCGACAAGCTTAAGGATTGGTTGCAAGATGGTGAGCAAAGTCGAACCATTTGGCAGGGTCAAGGAAAAGGTCAATAGCTGTTCAATCGTCGATAGGCGAAGCCGGATTCCAATATCCCAATAAATGCCCGCCAAAATTTCTCAACAAAAAGCCTTCCTTTTCCTTTTATTAATAATTTTCCTTTTAAATGTCCTTGTTTTTTATCCGTCTTTTTTTCACCCTGCCCGGGCTGATCAGCTCATTTACCTTACAGAGACTGCTGGTTTTAAGGATTTTGGGGATCTTTTGATTTATTCCTATTCTTACCCTCGGCACCGATTAATATATAGCGGAGATGCTTTTTTATTCAGGCCTTTATTTTATTTTTTCCTTTCTGCAGAGAAAGCCTTATTTGGATTCAATTCTTTTTACTGGCAGATAACCGGATTTTTATTTCATTTGGTTGTCCTCGCACAACTGGCAAGAATTCTATTTTTCATTAGGCCCCAGCTGATGGCCTTATTATTCGTACTCAATTTTTCTTTATTCTACGTTTCAGAAGAAATGGTAATCTGGCACCACATTAATGGCTATATTTTGTTTATGATTTTTATTCTGGAAGCTTTTTATAATTCTTTAAGATATATTCAAAATCATTTGAGTCCAAATTAAAGATAGAAAAAGCCTAATCCAGTCCTTAAGATTGTTGATGCGGAATCACATAACCCTGCCGATTCCCGTCGGCAAGTAAGGAGGATTAGGCTATGGCGCATAATAACACAATCTTAAA
>OBEQ010150373.1_pt1 | contig 13029 bp, 10 predicted proteins | sample 1670901 | NCBI WGS metagenome assembly OBEQ01 (sample SAMEA104232315, study PRJEB22302) | groundwater metagenome | biome: forest; feature: aquifer; material: groundwater | place: USA | collected 2011-08-07 | depth 5.4 m
CGTTCGATTTCTTTACCCATAGAAGGTTACCTCTCAAGGTACAGTGTACCCGAGATAGCGAATAATTTCAAAAAATAAACTTGACTCCCGTTTCGTCCTACATAAAAAGTCCTCCTGTTTTTTGGAGGACTTTTTATGGAGTCGTTAATGAAATCGGCTCGCACCTATTTTAGCAGAAATTGACGGGATTTACCTAGTCACGCGGGTAGTCAGTCGCTCTACCTCGGAATGACTACCCTCCATCTCTAAAACTGCCTATCGTTCCTCGCTCTTTTGGTGGTGCTCCTCTCAATTCCCAAGTCCGACTTCACTCCGGTTTACCCCTTCACGCACCCCTTCACTCCGGCATGCCTCGTGTGAAGGGGTACGCCTCTCTGTTTCTGGCTTCAATACTCGTTTTTCTAGGCCTGTCGCTCTAAAATCCCAAGTCCGACTTCACTCCGCTCCTCCTTGCTAGTCGTCGCTCCGTGAAATGTCGCGGGTTCGCGTCTGGTGGCTCGGCCTTCTCCTTCCGTCCTGCTGTTTCTTTTTGATTGGTGGGGGGGGTTAGATACGTTGAAATGGATAGGACGGGAAGGAGGAAGGCCTCGTTTCCGGGGGTCGGAAAGCAGGTATTTCAGGGTATCCCAATATGCCCAACTTATTACCTTAAAAGTTCGTTGAGAGGTAGACGCGACCCCCTCCGATTGAGCCCCGCGACATAACGCCCTTACGCGATTGGTAGTATTTCGAGTGAGACGATCTCCTACGACAACCTCTCGATTTCTTTGCAGAGCTTTCCTTACCGGTTGAGAGACATAACTGCCTCGCGGTGAATAGAGGTTGCTTTTGGAAACCAACTGTGCTAAGGTAAATCCGTATGGAAGACAAAGTTAAATTTTATTGGCACGCAAGCACAAGTAGTGGAGGCACATTAAGCCTTAGTCTTAGTTTTGATGGAAAGTTAGAAAAAAAGAAAAAAGAAAAAATGCTCGCTCTTGGCTTACACGAAGCCTACAAGCAAATGGAAGAAAAAGGATACATACCTTTCAACGCTCGGCTCATGTCTTCACGCGACATCGCAGAGGAATACGGCAATACTCGGCAGTATTGGGAGAAGTTGCTAAACGAGGGAAAAATTTTGTATAAGGAGACATCGGCCGGGCGCATAACGACCGACCTTTGGGTGAAAGGATACTTAGGCAACAGAGACGAAGTTAATAAGTACGTTCGTGATGTTCGCCAAGTCCTTAAAACTATTGCGGACTCTGAAAAAAAACATGGTAGCGTCGAGTGTCCAGTATGTAGCGCGCGGCGCTTTGAATATCATGTTAATTATCAGCAGACAAACGGAATATGTCGCGCTTGTGGCTTCTATGTCCATACGACCAATGAACAAAAAGATTAAAATGTTTGAAAAACTAAACATCAAAAATAAGAACTACCAGAAGCTTGCCAGCCAAGCCATTCTTATAACGCCGGAGCTTAAAAAGAAACTCGAAGGGAGCAAAACAAAATATGGTACTCGGTTTGCCCTCCTTGAGACTTACGGGTTCAAGGGTGGTAAGCACCTTATTGAGCAACTTCAAAAAGGCCTCGGCAAAGAATTTAAACTTGTTCTAACCCACGCTCCCTCAAAGATTGACGGCAATAATATTCACATTGAGCTATTGAAATTCAGATCGCTCAATCAAAGTTTATTTATGAGCCTGTATAGAGAGACCGGCAACAGAGCCGCCATGGAATTTTTATCAACAGAGTTTCCCTCAAAATTTAAGACATCGAGCACTCCTATTCCAAACAAAAAAGAAGTTGCAAAAGTGATGGACAATTTATCCGAATCAATCGAAGCACTTCCTAAGAAACAGCGAAAAGAGATCCCGGAGAAGATTCTCCAGCTGATCGAAAATGAAGACCCCAACTTCGTTTTTCAAATTTTGACTGCTGTAGGCGGTACAAGCGAGAGATTCAAACTTGAGGTAAGGGAGCTTTTGCGAAAAATACCAAAGGATAAAACCTCAACCAAGGGGCTTGAGGAACTTGGCGATTTCATGGACAAGTGGAATTTGCACCAAATCACATCGCTCCTAAGTATCGTCAAGTCGAGACTTCAGACAATCGCAACCTTTGAGCAGATGATCCATGATGACAGCACATATGAGATAAAGGGAGACAAGTCCATTCACCGCGTCCTTGAGAAAAGCATGTGGCTCGTAGATGATAAATATTGGATTGTTTCCTCGAATAAATCTTTACGAGAATTTATTGGCAAAGAGCTAGAGAATAAGGACAAACAATATGCAAAAAAACGACCCGACTTCGTGTGCGTGAATCACGGAGACAGAATCATTATTCTTGAAATAAAACGACCGTCAATTGAGCTTAAAAAAGAAGAGATGGATCAAGCGGAATTATACTTAAGACTTATTAAGAAATACAAAGCCGAGAAGAAGAGTGTCGAGGTTATCCTTATAGGGAATAAGATTTCTGAGGAGGCGGTGGATATATCAGAAATTCGCACCGCTATAAAGATTCAAACTTATCAGGATTTTCTAGAAAAATGTCGTGCGCGGTACGAACAGTATCTCAAGGTAGTAGAGGAAGATTGATCTCGCTATGGATAAAAAGCAATTTTCTAAAAAACAAATAAAGGTTGGCGGAACTACTGGCGTGGAGCCAGTATCAATAAAATATAAAGACAAGGATTATACTCTAAAAACATATCCGGAGAACAAGTCTAGCGCAACAGGTCATGTTATAATTGCAGAACTTTTTTCAAGCGATGATAAATTGGAGAAATTTATATTTCGGTGGGATCATAGCGCAAGTGCCATGGATATTGACATCTTTCTTGATGGAAAAGATTGTAAAGATTTATGGAAACAAAAGGGGTATCAAGGACACTGGACAAAACTTACCAATGATGAAAAGCGAGAATACTCGGTTTCGATTGAAATACCTGGACGTAAAATATTTGAAGGTGTCATTAGGGTAGGGCTTCTCACGGAACTTAATTCCCATGATGACATTACTATAGGTGAAAGTGTAGACGTTAAAATTATTTAGCCTGCGCCCACTCATTGAACTTTAATTCAAAAAATTGGTTTGAAAAATAATTTTCTCGGCCATACGGCCTTGAGTTTTATTTTTCAATCACGATTTATTACCCCCCCCACCAACGAGCAAAAAGAAATAGCAGAACAGGAGAGAAGGCCGAGCCACCAAACGCGAACCCGCGACATTTCACGGAGCGACGACTAGCAAGGAGGAGCGGAGTGAAGTCGGCTTTTGATTTTGCGAGGTGGTGCTCTGTAAAAGGTAATGTTTAATAGGGCTTTTAGCTTTTCTGCCTAGTCATTCGGGCAAGGAGCGACTGACTACCCGCGTGACTAGGTAAAGTGCCTCCATTTTTGCTAAAATAGATACGAGCCGAGTTCAATAACGACACCAGAATTAAAGTAAGGTCAGTTTTAGAAATTTTTTCTTTGGCGTTCGCCAAAGAAAGCCAATGGTTTTGGGCAATTCCGAACGCTCCGCGTTTTTTTAAGGTGAGGTTCACGAAAATACAAAGCCGAAGATTTTTGGAGGGAGATTTTTTTGGAGGGGAGGTCGGAACGCAATACATAACACTTGCCCCACCCTACCCGTGCGCGTGTTAAAAACTTTTGCCGTCTTAAAAGATCGGCAAACTCCCTTAATTATTGCTAGAATTTTCCACAATTTTTTTACCAATAGTCTTAATGTCAATACCACGCTTTACAAACTCTTCTTGCAGAGCGGCATGAAAACGTCCCCTTGCACTTACCCAGCCTTGTTTTTTTAGATCTTCATTGTAAGTGGCTATCAATTGTTCATCATTCATTTTTTGAAACCTTTCTTTAAACTCATTAAAAATAACATGTGCTTCATTAGATGTTTTAGCATGTAAATCTCTATTGGTCTGCTTTCTAGCAACTGCGTCCGAATGAATTTTTTGGTCGTTTGCTAACATTTCAATACGATTTTTTTCAGCGTTTTGCTCCACTTTTTTACTTTCCTCAAAAATAACCCCTGACTCAATATAATAATTGCCACCGTTAGAGGCAATCCAATTGTATAAATCAATAAACCTATTGGCATCTTTTTCTATCAGTGTGCCAAATAGGTTGCAAATTGTAGTCGTACTAGAGCCACCATATCCAGACTTAAACTCGATTATGTGTATGCCCTTAATCAAATCTACAATAAAAGATACTAATTTTTCATCCTCATTTCTTAATGATTGTGCGTTTCCCTTAGTGTCGATAGCGAGAATATCCCTGCGTGTCCAATGCTGTGTGCTAATACCATACTCACTCCTTAAAACATGGAGAAGGTCTTTGTTTGCTATATCTGGCAAATTTGGTAAAAAATAAGAAAGCTCTTGATCGGTACAAGTTCCTCTTTTGCCTATTTCTACGATTTTATTTATATATTCTGTGTTCATAGTTTTTTGTTTGAATTTTCTACAATTTCAATTTCCTCTTTACTTAATTTGTCTTGAAGACCGGCAAACTCCCTACTGAAATATTTTGTAAAAGATTTTATTCCTCCCGCGAAGCTAAAATTTTATCAGCAACATACTTGAACATTTTCTTTTCGATGTATTTATTTAACTCTGCATTATTGCGCAACTGTTCCCAGAGCTTACGATCTGCTTCAAACTGGTCATCTACCTTGTCTTCAAAAACTCCTTCAAAATGAATTCCGGCATTTTGTTTAACATTATTTGTAAGGACATTTTGTAGGGTTTCATCAGAAGCCAGCTCCTCGCTCATTGTATTTAGGGTCTTTTGTTGCTCCGGCCCGAAATCAACTCCCCATCGTTTGTTTACATCTTGAATTATCTGTGACAGGGGGTCTTCTTTTTCTTCAAATGGCGTACCGGGCACAACTTCTTCTTCACGCACATCACCCCCTTCGGGAGAAAGAGCAATGCTCGTTTTAAGTTTGCGCACAACGCGCACAGAATCCATATCAACATATTTCAAAATCTCAATAAGCGGCGTTTTGGGGTCTTTCGGCAGTTTCTTCAATAGATATTTCAAGAGTAAATATAGTTTTTCATGCGCCATATCCGAATACCCTAAAACTTGTGCCAAGTACGGGTAGCGCTTGAGATACATGTTACCGATAGACAAAAACTCGCCATATTGATCCTCCTCAATCACATCATTCTTATTCCCTCGCGGTAACTCCGCAATAATTTTCTTCGCAATGTCATCAAGAAATGAATTTGCCTGCTCGTGAATTTCTTCCGCGTCCGGGTCGATCAAAGTAACAAATCCGTCCAACACTTCATCGTCAAGCGGATATACAGCGAACAGTGCGCCGCGCAAATCGTTAAGTGCGTTAATATCCGTGCCTTCGGAAATAATTGTACTCGTATAATACGGCTCAAACGCCTGTTTGATTTCGTCTATCTCATTTATAAAATCAAGAACATATACTCCATCCTTGTCCCGAGCGGTGCGGTTTAAGCGCGAAAGCGTCTGCACCGCCTGTACACCGGAGAGTCGTTTGTCCACATACATCGCACACAAAAACGGTTCGTCAAATCCCGTTTGATACTTTTCCGCAACAATCAAAAAGCGATAATCCGGTTTTTTGAACTCATTGGCGGTGTTATCTTCCGGCACGCCATCATTGATGGAAGTTTCCGTATATGACTGGCCATCTATCTCAATGCTGTCTGTAAACGCGGCAAGCGTCTTATAGGGAAGGTTCCGCTCGCGCAAGTATCGGTCGAGAGCAAGCTTGTATCGCACCGCGGCCTCGCGTGAGTTTGTCACAATCATCGTTTTTGCCTCGCCGCGCAAAAGATCTCGTACCGTCTGCTCAAAATGCGCCATGATAATTTCAATCTTTTGTTCCAGCGTTGTATCGTGCAGTTTCACATACCTCAAAATTGCCGAGAGTGCGCGGGCGCGCGGCACAGTCGGATCTTCGCCAACTTTTTTAAGAAGCTTAAAATAGGTGCGGTAGGTTGTGTAATTTGTAAGCACATCCAAAATAAAACCTTCCTCAACCGCCTGCTTCATTGAGTACAAACTAAATGGCTTAAACGACCCATCTGGCCGCTTCTCGCCAAAACGCTCCAATGTCTCATGTCTTGGAGTGGCGGTAAAAGCGAAGTACGAAATATTCTTCGGTTGTTTACGGCTAGCAAGCTGTCGAAGAAGCCATTCCTCCTCGTCATAATCGCCCAAGGTTTCTTGAACAGTCCGCCGCAATTCTCCCGACTGCGAGGAATGCGCCTCATCCACAATGAGCGCAAATTTTTTAGCCGAGAGTTTTGCGACGACATCTTCCACAAAGGGAAACTTCTGTATTGTGGTTGTGATTATTTTTGCGCCACTCTCAAGGGCGTCTTTGAGCCGCATATTATCTTCTCCTGCCGCGACCAAAACCCCCGGCTTCGCTTCCAATGCTTTTATGGTATTTCGCAATTGCTTGTCTAAAATTCGCCTGTCTGTGAGCACAATCACGGTGTCATATTTCTTCTCGTTTCCCGCAGTGTGCAAATCTGCCAAGCGATAGGCAAGCCATGCGATAGTCAAACTCTTGCCGCTTCCGGCACTGTGCTGAATAAGATAGTTTCTGCCAGCGCCAACTTTGCTTGCAACAGCAAGTAAATCAAGCACGGCCCGCCACTGATGATAGCGTGGGAAAAGCTGGACTTGCTGGCGATATTCCTTGCCTCGTCGGTCTTCGCGTATCTCCTCGTACGCATGCACAAATGATTGTAAAAGATCGGCAAGCGCTTCCGGCGCCCACGTCTCTTCCCACAAGTAGTGCGTCTTGTGCTTACCCTCTACTGGTGGATTGCCCCCGCCGTTTTCGAATCCCTTGTTGAAAGGCAAGAAAAATGTCCGCTCCTCTTTGAGCTCGGTTGTTACATACGCCTCACTTGTATCCACGGCAAAGTGCGCTACGCATCGCTTGAACGAAAGAAGCTTCTCACGCGGGTCGCGGTCAGTGCGGTACTGGCGCATAGCGTGATGCGCGTTCTGGCCTGTAAGTTCGTTTTTGAGCTCGGCAGTAAAAATGGGGATACCATTTATAAAAATCACCATATCCACCGACTGCTCTGTGGTTTGCGAAAACTTTACCTGTCGCACAACAGAAAAAATATTGCTTCGAAAAAGTTTCTCTATGTCGGGATTGAGCGACGCAACCGGCCGAAAAAACATCAATTCCAGCCGCACCGGCCCCTCTTCCACGCCCTTGCGCAACACATCAATCACTCCGCGCTTGGTAATTTCTTCATCAATCCGACGCACAAGGCGCAATTCCAGCGCGTCGCCGTAAGTTTCTTCCAGCCGCGCGAGCTTGTCAGCTTGCGTGGCACGCAAGAATTCAAAAAGCAAAGCGTGGTCAAGCGCAGTCACCTTATCATAATCCGTCTCGGCATTCCGCTTGCGAAAACCGTGCATATGCACAAGCTCTTTTTCAATGTGTTCCTCAAAAGCGATCTCTTTTAGATTTTTATGTATTTTGGGCATAGTTATATTTTTATCCTTCCCGTCACGGCGGAATGAATAAACGACGAGCGGTATTCTTTTAATTTCTCAATTTGCGATTCAATGAGCACGGTGGCTTTATCCATCTTTGAGGTTTCGGCGTCCAAATAATCTATGATATTTTCTTGAATACTTTTTGGAGGCAACAATATCAGCGCTGAAATATATTCCCAAACTTTCAAGTTTGGATATGTTGTTGACGAACACATCAATTCAATTCGTTGTCTAGTTAGGTGTGATGTAAGAAAATAATACAAAAATTTAGGACTAACAACGCTTAATGCGCGTATTCGAAGTAAAAAATTCCCGAAAACAGTCCCGACTTCTTTTTCTGAAACAAATCCCGCTTTCCCTGATACAATATTTGTTGATGATCCACTAGATTTTACAACAACAATATCTCCGTAGATATTTTTAAATTTTTTATATTCATCCTTTGTAAAAAATCTATCTTCCATTTTTTCCCAATACCATTCTCCGCTCATAGATAACTGTCCGGTTGTTACAAGTTTTGCTTCCACATCGCCAACCATTTCATCACCGAAAATTCCACTAGTGTCAATGCGTGATATATATTTTAGCTTGCGCGCTTTCCACTCCTCTGTAATATCGCCGAGCCAGTCAATGCCGGAGGGTTTGAGTTTGGCATTAGGATCAAGGCCTTTTGTGACGGCACCAGTAATAAGCGCGCCGCGCTTTTCGTGCAGAAGCTCAATAAGCCGTTCTTTATTCGCAATCAACTCATCAATAATTATTGTCTTCTCATCTAAAAAATCAGCAATCCGCTTTTGGGTTGCAAAAGGAGGGTGTGGATTTAAAAGGCTCCAAAATATATGCTTTGATACGACATTTCGTAGCCCTGTGCAAAGATGTAAAAGTTCTTTCCTATTATCCAACCACAGAAAATAATAATAGTAATATTTAGAGTGTACTGCGCTCTTTGGTATCAGTCGTGTATATGCTCCGGTTACAATACCTTTTTGAGCAACATAGCCAACAGTGCGTGGCGTAACGTCGTAATCAAAAAGGCACATTACGAGGTCGTTTGGGAAGACTACCTGATAGGAGTCGTAATCTGCCGGATGTTTTCCCGAACCTTCATCAATATCTCGGGGAATCACGCCACCGAGAGTTAGACTTAATAAAACATAATCCGAAGCCATTGTGCCAACCCGCTCTTTCTTCATTTTCATTAAACTCCGCATTGGCACAACGCTCCAGTCAGCCGGAATTTCCCGCACCCATTCAAGGGCAGAGGGCTTAAACTTATTTTTTTGCGAATTAGTTTTGGTCATCATTTTTTTTGTTTATAAATTCAAGGGGTTCTTGTGTAGAAACGGTGCGCGGAATATGTTTTTTTACCTTAGACACAAAATATTCGTCGTTTACAAATACGTTTGCCGCCTCATTGAAAACTTGAACTATCTCTAAATCCGCGATCATGCGATCACCACTTCTGAACGCAACTTCACCCTTACCAACTCTTGCTATAAATTCCGTGTCGGTTATGGAAGCATATATTCTATTACCGTCATAAAAGAACTCCCATTTATAATTCTCACGGAAAACGATTTTGAAAACAGAAAGCTCTTGGTCAGGTTTAACTTCTTTTTGTTTTCTTTTCTCGACCTCGCCTATATCGGACGCCATTGGCCCAAAGTCGCTTTTTTCGGCGCGAAAGATTTCTTCGCCGTTATCTTGGTCAATAATCTCAAAGTCATCAATTTCTTCCGCATCCTTCAGTTTTGTAAAGGTCTTTTTTAATCCCTCTCTCGCTTTTTCAGAACTTTGATATATGTGAAAAACATTCTTATTGATGGTAATTTCGCCGTTATTATTTTTCACTTTTACAGCATTTTCGTTGCGCTCAATCGTATCCGGCTCGCCGTTTTTAGAGAGCCACTGCTTAAACTTATAAAGCCCTCCGACGATCGTAACAATACTCGAAGCGTACACAACATTTTGGGCCGTAAAAAGGTTATTTCCGGCATTCGCAATAACATCAAGTAGTAATTCAAAACTTCCCTCTTGTGTTGCCTTGATTTTTATATTGACTCTGCTATCCGGAGATAAGTAAACAGAAACTTCCTGCGTAACTATTGAATAATTGACAAGGGATTCAATCAAGACATCGGCGTCTATATCATGAGAGCCACCGCCGAATACGATTTTTAAATGTTTTGTTGTTTCTTCTATTCTGGTCATAATAGTTTTTTCAATAACTCCAGCGTCTCTGCTTCGGTTTTTTTGATATCCGTTTCAATTTCTTCAACCTTTCTCGGCTCTTCGTATTTGTAGAAATAACGGGCGAACGGGATTTCAAAGCCGACAACCCCTATTTGGCCATCTTTTTCATCGTGTATTGATTCATCTATCCATGCGTCCGACGCGTAGGGCTTCACTTCTTTATCAAAATACTTACGAATATCCATACCCCAAGGCACGCGCTCGTAGTCCTTAAGCTCGTTATCGGCTTCTGGCTTACCGTCTTCATCCACACAAATTTCCGCGTCTTCATCGCGTACCCCAATCTCTTGCCAGATTATTTTAATAGTTTTTTCGGATACTTTTAAATCTCTTTTTAAAAATTCTATTTTAAGTTTTTTTAAAAACTCTGCGCGTGAGAGAATTATTTTGCCTCGCATATTTTCCAGTATTTCATAAATCGTGGTGCGAAGCTTTTGCCATAATTTACTCTCCGCTTCACCTTTTCCGCCGGTCTTTTTACTCGGTCGGTCGTTTATAAAATCCTTGTGCTCCTTGAGCCGCAAGAGAGATTCGTCCGTAATTTCAAACTTGAGTCGTAGTGGGCGTTGGATAGTAATTTCGCGGTATGCGAAAGCTGTTGTCGGAAAAATCTTTGAGCATTCATTTTCTTTGGACGCAGAATATAAGCCGAGGATTTCTCTCGCATTTTCTTCGCTCATTTCGTAGCGCTTCGCGCCAAGATTGCGACGAAGCTGGGTGTGAATTTTTCTTGCGTCTATCAACTGTACCTTACCTTTTCTTTCAACATCTTTTTTATTGGAAAAAATCCAAATATAAGTAGCAATTCCGGTATTGAAAAAGAGCTGGTCAGGCATAGCAACTATCGCTTCTAAAAAATCGTTTTCCAATACCCAACGGCGAATTTCGCTCTCCCCAGAACCGGCACCTCCGGTAAATAACGGGGAGCCGTTGGTGATAATCGCGGCGTCGCTTCCGCCTTCTTTTTTCGGCTTGAACTTGGAAATCGCGTGTTGGATGAAAAGAAACTGTCCGTCAGAAATTCGCGGTAAGCCAGCACCGAAACGACCAGAAAAGCCCCGTTGCGCCTCATGCTCAACTACGTCTTTATCTTTTTTCCACTCCACGCCATATGGGGGATTGGAAATGATGTAGTCAAATTTTTTGTCTTGGTGTTGGTCATTGGAAAGGGTGCTTGCCTTGTCGTGTTCCTTATCGCCACCCCTTATGCCTTCCGGGTCTTTATCTTCGTTTTGAAGTAGTATGTCTGCTTTGCAGATGGCATAAGTGACAGAATTTAGTTCTTGCCCAAAAAGAAAGACGTGGGTTTTCGGATTAAAATTTGCCTTTACATAGTCGCTCCCAACAGTAAGCATACCGCCAGTGCCGCAGGCAGGATCATAGAGAGTAATCACTTTCCCGGGCTTTGATAGCTCTTTCTCTTCGCCCGTAAAAATAAGTGCGGTCATCAAACGCACGACATCGCGCGGGGTGTAGTGTTCTCCTGCTGTTTCATTTGATTGCTCGGCAAACCGGCGAATAAGGTCTTCAAACGCAAGGCCGATGACGTGGTTAGGCACACGTTCTGGGTGTAGATCGATCTTGTCAAACTCTTGAAGGATAAGATATAAAATGTTTGAGCCCTCAAGCCGCTCTAACTGTCTTTCAAAATCGAATTTCTCAAAAATCTCTTTGATATTAGGTGAGAAACCATCAATGTATTTGCGCAAGTTCCGTGCGATGTGCGTTTGGTCATCAAGAAGTTTTTTGAAAGTAAACGGCGAAACATTGTAAAAATCGTAGCCAGTAATACGGCGCAATATACGAAAATCGCTCACCTTGCCATCTAGTTCGTTGTATCTTTCAAGTGCTTTTTGTTTGGTCGGCTCAAGCGCCGCATCAAGACGCCTCAATACCGTGAGCGGCAAAATGACATCTTGGTATTCGTATGCCTTCCAAGAACCTCGCAAATGATTAGCAATGTTCCAAATTGTACTTGCTATTTGATGGTAAGTTTCCATAAAAATTCTCTGTTTTTATTTCATCAAATCGTCAATTCCGACTTTCAGTGCGTCGGCGATCTTCTTTAATGTTTCAACGCGGGGATTATAAGTAACCCCCGATTCAATCTTAATGATTGTGGTATAGGTAACATCGGCAAGTTTTGATAGCCTGTCTTGAGAAATACCAAGCTTGGCTCGATATTTCTTTATATTGTCGGAAATGGCTGATTTTTTAGACATTGGTATAGCAGTTATTTGCTATGCTATATGATGGTAGTATAATATAAGCACGCTACTATCTACCTAGATTGATTATAGCACTTTTTCTAAAACCACATAAACAACTATATGAACACTAAATACTTTCTTTATTGTCGCAAATCAACCGATGTCGAGGACAAGCAAGTCCTCTCCATTGAAAGCCAACTCGCCGAACTGCGGGCACTCGCCAAGCATGAGAATCTTTCCATATCGGACGAATTTATCGAAAAGCGTTCGGCAAAAATGCCCGGTCGCCCGATCTTTAACGATATGCTCTGCCGCATACAGACGGGCGAAGCACAGGGCATTATTTGTTGGAAGATTGACCGCTTGGCTCGTAATCCCGTGGACGGCGGACAGATTCAATGGCTTCTCCAACAAGGCGTGATCGCACACATACAAACGCACGACCGAAGCCATTATCCAAACGACAATGTTTTAATGATGTCCGTCGAGTTAGGCATGGCTAACGAATATATCCGCCAACTAAGTGCGAACACCGCAAGAGGATTACGGCAGAAAGCACGGCAGGGAGATTTCCCCGGCCTTGCCCCGCTTGGCTACATCAACAACTCCAACATCAAGAAAATTGCTGTCCATCGCAAAAATGCGAAGCTCGTCAAAAAAATGTTTGAACTTTACGCAACGGGAAGCGTCCGTCTTGAAAATCTTTCTGTGGTTTTGGAACAGGCGGGTATCTATTCCAAAAATAACAATCGTGTTCATATTTCACGAATATCAAATATTCTCACGAACCCGATTTATTACGGACACTTCCGCCATGCCGGAGAAATATACGAGGGCAAGCACGAGCCGATAATCACTAAAGACCTCTTTGACAGGGCTAACGCCGTCTTGCGAGGCCGAGGCCGCACCCCCGCTAAAAAGACCGACCCAAGGCCGTTTTGTGGCCTTCTGTCGTGCGGATCGTGCGGTATGGGTATTACCGGAGAGATACGGATAAAGCGGCAGAAGAACGGCAACACCCACCGTTATATTTATTACCATTGCACCAAGAA
>OBEQ011231804.1_pt1 | contig 13029 bp, 14 predicted proteins | sample 1670901 | NCBI WGS metagenome assembly OBEQ01 (sample SAMEA104232315, study PRJEB22302) | groundwater metagenome | biome: forest; feature: aquifer; material: groundwater | place: USA | collected 2011-08-07 | depth 5.4 m
ACCTTGGGATGCGTCTCGGCCGGAATGCGAGAAAGACGCGGAAACGTTGGAATGACAATCGCAATAATTGTACCCAGCGATCCGAAAAACAGCAGGAGGAGGATGCCGTTCACAAGTGTCATAGCGATGCCAGTGCCCGCATCATCGCGAGGACATTGTCACTCTTCAGTGACGCCGACCCCACGAGCACACCCTCCATCTGCCCATCGTGAATAATCGCAGTGATGTTGCCCTGATCCACACTCCCCCCGTAGATGATCCGGATACTCTGCGCAATACGATCGGCATGAAAGTATTCGCGCAACGCATTGAGCATCACCGCGCGGGCTTCGCGAATCTGCTCGGGATTGACCGCGTGACCGGTGCCAATGGCCCAGACGGGCTCGTAGGCAATCATGATGGCTTGGGTTTTTCCGGAAAGTTCGATGCCGTCGACTGCGGTCGCCAGTTGCCGTGCAATGACAATATGATGTTTTTGTTGCTGGCGCTCGTCGGCGGTCTCGCCAATACAGAGAATCGGCGTCAGCCCCGCGGCGAGTGCAGCGCGAAGCTTTTTGGAAACATCCGCATCGCTCTCCCCCAACGCGCGCCGCTCGGAGTGACCAATGATCACATATCGACAACCGATATCGTGCAAGACATGGGCCGACACTTCACCGGTAAATGCACCACGCGCTTCCCAAAAACAATCCTGCGCACCCACCGCAACGCGTCGACGAATCGATGCAACTGCCGCAAGCATTGGGAAGGTCGGGCACAACACCACCTGGCCCGCAAAACCGGTGCCGGGAATGCCACGCTCAATGGCTTTCGCTGTTTCGATACTCTCCTCAAACGACAGCTGCATTTTCCAATTCGCGATAAGAATGGGGGTGTGCATAGAGGCCGTGTTATCGCGCCGCCGCACTGTGCAGCACCGTATCGCGCGGGGATTCTGCGGGTGGAAATTGGGTAAGCTGCGTCGTCCCGAACGTCAGCAAATCAAGCGCTAAATCAAACCGTTCACGCGCGCTCGTTGCGGATAAAATAACGGCGAAGAGATTCCGTTGCGGTTTCTCCGCTGTTTGAGCGTGAACAATAAAGCTATACCCCGCTTCGTCGGTGGTTCCGGTCTTGCCTTCAACCACCTGAAAACTTTTTGCGTGTTTCCCCAGAATGATATTGGTGGAATACACCTTTTTCTTTCCTGCAATTTTTTTACCCGCAGGAAGGACGGAAACGGTCGCCGAGGGTTGTCGCAACATTCCGGCAATCGTTGGCTGGACAAAGGCGGCATGTGCGAGACGAACGAGATCACGTGCGGTCGACATATTTTTCGGGTCCAGACCCGTCGATTCAACGAACGATGTCTCATCTAAACCCATCGCGTGTGCTTTGGCATTCATCGCGGCAACAAATGCTTCTTCACTCATCCCACTCGCCGTCACCAAGGACTGCGCTGCCGTATTATCCGAACGAATTAACGCGACGGTAAAAAGATCTTTGAGCGATATCTGGTCGCCAGCAACGAGCACGCCCCGTCCCGAGGAGCGGATATCCTCCGATCTGATCCGAATCAGCCGCTGCCAGTTTGGATGGGCATCGAGAAACACGAGCGCCGTCATCAGTTTTGTGAGCGATGCAATCGGCAATTCGAGTGCAGGAGATTTTGCGAGTAACACTCCGCCGTGGTCAGCTTCGACAAGCAGAATCGCACGCGCACGGCTCGTCAGATCCGCAGATTCGGCATGCGCGTATGGGGCAAAAAAAACAAACGCGACGATGATCGATATGGAAAAAAAAGTAAACGTATGCAAGGATTGCATGCGCATCCTCAATCCTAAATTCTGAATTCTAAATCCTAGATTCTCAACCGCTCTCATACCATCGCCTCCTTATCAACGACATCATCAACGATGCTCGCAGTATGAAACCCGTCAAAATCAGGGAGGTCCTCAATGCGGGTCAATCCGACATGACGGATAAACGCGGCACTCACCCGATACTGGGCGCTGCCGTCGTCGTTGTCGGCATCATCCCCCTCGCCCTCGACCAGCCCGCGCATGAGTAAATTGCGAATAATTTGCCGACAGTTCACGCCGCGAATTGCGTCAAGCTCCCGTTTTGCAACCGGACCGCGATAGGCAATGACCGCGAGCGTTTCCAGTTGCGCCCGCGTCAACTCGCCCAACACTTCTTCTTTTGCAAACGCATATACCTGCGGGGCACATTCGGGGTGTGATACGAGCTGCCACGTCGATTGATTTTTTAATAGTTGAATGCCGCGCCCTTCCTGTGCAAAGCGGTGATGCAGATCTTCCAGCGCCTGACGCACCGCCAATGGCTCTGCTTGGGCGTACTTTGCAATGGTCGTCTCGGTCAGTGGGTGGCCAGAGACAAACAGGAGGGCTTCGATGGTTTGGGAGAGTGAGGGCATATCACCGTCGTTCAATATGAATTTCCGCATGCGGATGCTCTTGCTGTACCAAAACGAGCCGTTGCTTCGTGAGCTCAAGCAGTGCGAGAAAACTCACAATCGAATCCATCTTTGAACCCGCGCCGATCATCCGCGAAAAGGTCATCCGTCCCGCCTGTCGTAACAATGATTGAAGATGTTCAATTTTTTCAGAGATCGAAATAACCTTTTGAAGCACCGCTTTGGGAATGGCTCGGAGCGGCTCTAACTTTTTCAAGAGCGCCGAAAAACTTTCGGCAAGCGTCATCGCGGTGCAGTGTTTTGGGGGATAAAAACCGGGCGGAATCACCGTCGGCGCGTCACGTTCAAATGCGTAGTCCGGCGAGTGGTATAATTTCTCAATCCGTTTTGCAGCGTCAGCAAACTGCGCGAAGCGTCGAAGTGAGGCTTCCAGCTCGGCGGCGCCCACATCGTCGTCAAGCACCAACTGGGGCAAAAGCATCTTTGATTTTAAATAGAGGAGCCGTGCGGCAATAAGCAAAAAATCGGCAATCTCCGCCGGGTGGATACTGCCCGAGCGAACCACCGCGAGATATTCATCGGCAACTTCGGCCAACGAGATCGTTGAGATGTTGAGCTCGTTGCCCTCGATCAGCTTCAACAGCAGATCGAAGGGGCCTTCAAATTGTTCGACCTTGATGTGGTGCACACGATAAACGGTAATCGGGAAATTAGAAATTGGTGATTAGAAATTGCGGTCGTCTCGCAACGTCTCAATCGTGAATTACTAATTACTATTTACTAGTTACTCGTCGCTTCGGCCGTTTCGCTTTCTCTGCCACATCCGCAATCGTGGCTTCCGCGAGTCGGACGAGTTCTTTGGCACTCATCTCAAGTGAATCAGTAAAGGTGCCAGCGCCCATCAACACCTTCTTCGCACCCTTCAGCGATTTGTCGACAAACACGCCAATGCCTTCAGTGCCCTTGATGAGCAGGGGCGAGATGGCGCCCGGCTTGACCTTCAGCCGTGTCTTGATCATCTGTTCGGTGGTGAGTCCAACCTGTTTTGCGCCAAGCAACTTTTTCACTTTCTTCAAGTCCACCCGACGATCGCCCGGAAGCACGACGAGCGTAAACCCGCGGTCGGCTTTCACGAGCAGGGTCTTCGCCACGGTGCCGAGCTTGCGCTTTAAGGTGCTCGCAAGATCATAGGCCGTGTAAACGGTCTTATGAGAAATCACTTCGTATTTTGCTTCGGCCTTCTTGAGTGTCTTGAGGAGATGTTTGGAAACCATAGTGCAGTACATTAAGAACTCAATCTTCACTTTACTTCAACCGCATCGTCAATTGTTGGCCCTGAAACCGTTTTGCAAATTTTTTTCCAAGCGCCGTCACGCGCACACTCTTGATATACCAGCGCTCTTGGGTGCGCACACCTTCTGCGACGAGCAGACCCTTATCGGTAAGATTCTCAACCGCTTTCGTCACCACATTTTGCGCATGCCTTTTCATCATCTCGGGGTTTGTCTTCGCATACCATCCATCGAGGACACCCCGTGGACAGCGGCCACCATGATTGAGGCCAAGAATGAGCAGATGTTTCTGTAATACACTAAAACGCATCATATCTCTGTGGCGAAGTAACCGGTAACTCGTAACTGGTAATCAGTACATCGTGATTGTTGACCGTTGCGGGTACCAGTTACCGATTACTGTTTACCGATTACCGCTATATGCAACTCCTTCAGCTGCTGCGGCTCAACACCGGCGGGTGCGCCCATCATTAAATCCCTGCCGTCGCCGGTCTTGGGAAATGGGATGACCTCCCGGATGTTGGGCTCGTCTAAGAGAATCGCTAAAAAGCGATCAATCCCCGGGGCAAACCCTCCGTGCGGCGGAACGCCATATTCAAAGGCCTCAAGCATGTGGGCAAAAAATTCTTTCCGCTCGGGAGAAAAACCAATGAGATCGAATATTTTTTCTTGAATTTTTCGATCATGAATACGAATGCTGCCCCCGGCAATCTCGTAGCCGTTTAAGGCAAGATCGTGCTGATAGGAACGTACCGCTCCGGGATCAGTTTCAAGCAGCGGGATGTCCTCAATCTTCGGCGCGGTAAACATGTGATGCGACGGCGCGTAGTGGCCGCCGACTTTTTCCGGCTCAAAGAGTGGGAAGTCGATAATGTACGCAAACGCCAGGAGATCATCGGCGATGAGCGTAAACAAACGCCCCAACTGCAACCGCACGCTCCCCAAGGCCGCGGCAACGATGTGCGATGGCGCTGCGGCGACAAACACGATGTCCCCTGCTTCTGCTCCGACGGCACGACAAACCTCGCGCAACTTTTCTTCGCCAAGATATTTTGACAAGGGCGAAGCAACGGCTCCCTCGGCCTCAACGACAATCTGACCCAATGCCGGAAGACGTTCGGCTTTTGCCGCGACCTCAAGTTGCGCAAGCGATGCGCGAGAAAGTTTTTCTTTTCCTCCTGGAGCACGAAGTGCGCGAACCACACCACCGCCTGCCAGCGCATCGCGAAACGGAGCAAACGTGGTTTCGGCGAACAAAGCGGAGACATCCTCAATTTCAAGCCCAAAACGCAAATCCGGTTTATCGCTGCCGTATCGACTCATGGCCTCGTCGTACGACATCCGTGGCCACGGCGTTTTCCAGATTCGCTTCTGTGGAAAAAATTCTTTCACCATGCCGGTATAGAGCTCTTCGATAAGATCAAGAATATCGTTTTGGGTGACAAAGCTCATCTCAAGATCAAGCTGCGTAAATTCGGCTTGTCGATCACCGCGTTGATCTTCATCGCGAAGACACCGCGCAATTTGGAAATACCGTTCCACACCACCGACCATGAGCAGCTGCTTATATTGCTGTGGCGATTGGGGCAGCGCGTAAAAACTGCCGGGGTGCAGTCGCGCCGGCACGAGATAATCCCGAGCACCTTCCGGCGTGCTCTTCGTGAGCATCGGCGTTTCCACTTCAAGAAAGCCCCGCGCGTCAAGAAATCTTCGAATGTGCGAGATCACCCGATGCCGCATGAGCAAATTGCGATACGGCCGCGCCGAGCGAAAATCAAGGTAGCGATATTTCATCCGCAGCTCTTCGCGGACATTGCTCTGCGATCCGGAACGATCCAACTCGAGCTCCACTTCAAAGGGTGGGGTTTTTGCACGACTTAAAAACGTCATCTCTGCGGCTTGCAGTTCAATAGCCCCGGTCAGGATCTTCTCGTTCACCATTGCCGCTGGACGACGCGCAACAATTCCGGAAACACAAATCACATCCTCGGATCGTGCATCGTTGGCAAGCTCCCAGGCCGCCGTGGATGCCTCCTGCCGAAAGGTCACTTGCGTGATGCCGGTACGGTCGCGCACATCCAAAAAAATAACCCCGCCGTGGTCGCGACGACGGTGTACCCAACCGGAAAGCGTATGGGTTGATCCTGCGTGCAATGCCCGCAGTTCCCCACAATTGAGCGTACGATACATAGCTGTTATACTACAATATTTCCAAATGATTGGCAATAAAAACTGGCTCGATCCTCCCCCCGAAGAATCGAGCCATACACGACCTTATTGAACGCCTCATATGAGACACTTCATCGGTCTCGGCGCCCTCCGTAATGGCTTCTTCAACTGATCGAAGAGCTCATTGAGGGATCCGCCACCGAAGATTCTCTCCAGCGCTCGGGCGAGCAACGGGGCGACTGATACGACGGTTACCTTCCCGGTCGCAAGAACCTCGGGAGCGGCCGGGATCGTATCGGTCGTGAACAAGTGATCAACGGCATCATCGTTGATGTTCGCAATGGCACGCGTCCGGTTCAGGGACCCCCCGAAAACCGCATGAGTAAGCATGCCATACACGCGGGCATTCTGATGCTTCTTCTTGAGCGCTCGTGCCGCCTCGACCAAGGTTCCCAGACTGTCGCCGATGTCATCAACGATAATACACTGATCCCCCGGATCTCCAATGACCTCACTCACCGCAGTCACACCCGGTGCCAATCTCTCTTTGTCGATGATGACGAGTTTGGTTCGACGGACGCCAGCGGTCAGGGTACGAACGCGGTCCACCCCACCAGAATCCGGCGATACGTACGTAAAGTCCGACAGGGGCACATTGATGCGCCTTCCGACTTCAGTCAGCAAGACCGGTAAGGCGTACAGGTGATCAAAGGGGCAGTTTGCATACCCCTGAATCTGAGCCGAGTGAAGGTCGACTGAAACGAACCGATCCAGTCGCCCTTTGCACACATTCTCGATCACTCCTGGGATCCACGCCGCAGTAATGTCGACCTGTGGATGCTTCTTCTTGTCTTGACGCCCAGGGAAGTATGGACACACCACGCTAATCTTCTGTGCCGATGCTCGCACTGCAGCATCACACATTGAGAGCAACTGGGTGAGTGCGCTGTCTACCGGAATCAACGACTGAACGATGACGACATACGCAGCATTCCGCAGATGCCGCAATTGAGTCTCTGGGGCCCGATCATTGAACCAACCCCGCTTCTGGCATTCCAGAAACTGAACGGGAATGCTATGATCGTTGATCCTCACCTTCTTAAGATCACGACAAATGCTCCTCGCAAGAGCATCGGAAGACTCTCCAGCAAAAACAACTACGCCCTGCTGCATCGACCTCACCACCTTTTTAGCTTGTCAACAGTACAGTTGCCACCGGAGTCTACCAATACGGGGGCGTACCGTCAAAGTGGCTCCGCCAACCACCGAAGGCTTTTGAGCTCTCGGTTGATGTGTTCTAAAAGCGGTGGCTGTTCGCCCAAGGCGACGACGACCTCATGCTCAAAACGACTGCGCACGTCTTTGGGATCATCCCCGACATGCAGTGAACGAAGTGCGGCGATGAGGAGATCCCACAGCGCGGGGTCGGGATGGTTTTCTTTCGTAAGTACATCAACGAGTTCCAAAATATAAAACCCCATGCCCAGTGTGGCACTCGCCTGATGCAGCGATGAAAAATTCTCGATGATCTCGGCACCGGTGAGCTTCTCCCACACCCGTGCTGGCACGGTGCGTACCTCGCTCACAAAAAAATAGCCGAGATGCCCTGCCAGTTTACTGGTTATTTTTGCCGTACCGATACCCAACACTGTGAGCTTCCCGCGCTCTTTCGTATACACCGTGTAGAGTTTATCGTGCTCGCGATGCGGTCGCACCCGAAGCACGGTGGCGGTGAGGGACATTGGTGCTGATGATTTTTATCATCCTAATTTCTTAGGTCTTTTCCCTTTCGTGTTCTCAAAATATTTTTGCGTATCACGATCAAAATCAGACAGAAACTCACGATCTTGAACCACTCGGTACTCTTCAAATTCCTTTTCCGCTAACGCCATCGCGACCTCGTGCGATACGGTACCGGGATTATCAAGTATTTCGTATTCATTAAAACGGAGGAACGCGTCAAGTTTTTCGGCCCAATCCTTCATCGTCATTGGTCGCTGCTTCTTTGCCTGATTTTCGGCATAATCTAAATACATGGAAACGATTCGATTGAGTTCGGATATTTCTTTTTCCGCCAGATAATTCTTCGCAACGGAAACATCGGTTTTGAGGATTTTTCCTTTTGGAGCATTCCTCCAACTCCGAAGCCCCATGTTGAGTTTTTTGCTGCTCACCCGACCAGCAATCAATTCTGCCGCTGTTTGACCAGTAATCGCCCAATGGAGTTTGTTCTGTACGGTTTTGAAAAATTTCTTCGTGAACTTGGATTCTTTGTCATAGTCAATACTGGCCTCGACATACAGATCGGTAATTTTTTGGTAGAATCGTCGTTCACTTGCGCGGATTTCCCGAATCTTCTCCAGTAGTTGATCGAAGTAATCTTTACCAAAGTGGGGGCCATTTTTCAACCGATCATCATCAATTGCATACCCTTTCACAATGTAATTACGAAGTGTCTGAGTCGCCCAGATTCGAAACCTCGTCGCTTTTTCAGAATTGACGCGATAGCCCACGGAAATGATGACATCGAGATTATAGAACTGCGTTTCATACTCTTTTCCATCTTTGGCAGTTATTCGAAGTTTTCGAATAACTGAACCCTCCTTTAGTTCAGCACTTTTGAATATCTCCTTGATATGATAGTTGATGGTATTGACCTCAACTCCAAACAGGTCTGCCATCCGTTTTTGTGTCAACCATACAGTTTCATCTTGAAATAAGACATCGACACGAACGTCCCCATCAGGGGTTGTGTAGAGAAGAAAATCTGACTCTTGAGGAACAATACGGTGCGGTTCGTGCATATTTTTAAGGTAACGAGTCGAGGTATCCCTGCAGGATCACGGCGGCTGCCACAGCATCGGGTTCGGCAACGCCGCGGTAGCCTGTGAGGCGATCGGCGAGCTTGGTTGACATCCGCTCATCGGTGGTCTCAATGGGTAATCGCGTTGCCTGGCGAAGTTCAACAATAAATTCATCGACTGCGGGTCGCGATTGACTTTCCGACTGCGGCAGGCCGACGACGATCGTTTCCATCCGCTCGCTGGTGGCGATGCGAACAATTTCGACAATCAGCGATGTCCGATCACGAAACGCACTCCCCGCCCCCCACGCAATAACAGCAAGCGGCGCCGCCGGGCCATCCGGAGGCGCAATCGCCAGCCCAACCCGCTTCAATCCAAAGTCAATGCCGAGATACATAAAAACTATTCGGAAACGGGAGCTGACAGAAGATCACGAAGGTCTCCCCGGAGCACCTTCCCCTGCCGAAACTCTTCTTCAGCACGAAGTACAGCAGCGGTAGCCTCTTCTTCTACGAGCCGACTATTCATACATGAAAGCTTACTATGGTACATGATGAATCAATAAAGCTGGCACGTCAAAACGCGCTATGCAATAACAGCGTTTTGGGATCTTTACTCTTAACTACTTTTGTGACGTCCGAACCTTATCCCACGATGGACCAGCGTCGCAGTGAAATTGTGAAGAAATCGGTTTGAGTCCTGCAGCCACGCGTGTTGTGTCGATCTTTGCTATTTCATCCCACATAATTTCTCGCTCAACATAGACGCTATCCGACCCCAATCCCTTCCCGGGATCACAAATGGGATTTCCGACCCCACCATCAACTGGATACCCGGGGATGCGGATATCAAGATTCTTCTGAAAGGTCAACTGTTTCAACATTGTAATGATGGGAGCGGCGGTGACGAGCGCATGATTCCGGAACGAGATCGTAAGTGGCTTCTCATACGAGATACCGAGCGCGTCAAATGCCGGTATCGTGCCCCACTCGTTATCATAGAATTCAATGCTTAGAGGTTTTTGGGGGTCGGCACTGACGCCAGAGAGGATCACTCCTGGGTCCGGCAGAGTGTCCGCATCTGACACACTGGGGTTGTTTTCGTGAAGAGCAGCTCTGTGATCTCCGGGGTTCAGTCGCTCAATGGTAACCCGCTCAAGACTCGGCATATCACGAAGGATAAACTTTCCTGACGTGACTACATTCTCAAGCACAAAGACTCGACTGCCATCACTCTCTACCACAAGATTTTGTCCATCTTTATCATTGAGATAGCAATTGCGTACCCGCCAACCGCCCGGAATTTCCGGGATATCATCACCAGTACAATACACAGCATTATAGGCTCGCTCCTTCGCGCGGTTGAGTGCGAGAAAGGTAGCATGGATGGGGATTTCAAGAAGTAGTCCTTCACCGGTTGCCTTTGCGCCACTCATGACGAGTTGAGTCTTTGTGCGGCTGCCAAGATAGTTGAGCAGCGCTACTGGCAGTGTTCGCGCTCGAAAACGCGCAATCGAGGTGAGGAACCTATTCACCTGTGGCCACCCTTCGGTATAGGGTTTGTACTCGGGCGACGCCGAACTCGTTGGCAATTCAACGACCGGGGCTTTTGGTGGTGACTCTAGTGCCGGAACAATACGAGGAGGGGTCGATTTCAGGATGACCGTTCTGTCCACCACTTGACCGCTCGGATCCTTTGAAAAATCAGTAATAAACCGAACGTAGTATCCATCAAGGCTGCCTGGAATAACTTCTGGTTTTAGCTCAACCGTAAGTAGAACACGCCCGTTTACTACCCCATCCAGGTACTGAACTCTGCCGACCGTAAACTTTGCTATATCTTCAGGAAAGAATTGAAGGAGCTGTCCACCAACGTTGACCGTTGTTTTTGATATGGCTTTAGCAACCCTTTCTAGACCCAATAAACCTGGGGTAGGCTTCGGAACCTTGATTGCAGGTAATAGCGATGACGGTGTGGGTGGCTCCGGAGGAGGCGAGGCCTTGAGGTCGAGTGAACCGTCTAACACCGGCGAATGAATGTCAGGTATCGTAGATCTACTCATTGCGATTAACTTCTGTTTTGGAATGTCCACCTGCACATTCAGCACTTGATTAAGTTCAGGAAAATAGATAGGAAATCGAATGATGCCAGCTGCATCTCCCTTTATCTCTTGGTACACGACACGTTCCATCATGTGGAAATGCTCATCAGCAATGGGACTAGTCCCCTTATGTAGATAAAAAAGATCTAAATTTTTCGTAGTTATCTCACGAGAGTCAGCCACGATCGAGACTGCTTTATCCAACTTTTCATACATCACATAAGTGTCATGGCTCATCCCAGCCGAACGTTTAACATAGGTACCACTCATCCCACCGGAAGATTCGACGGCATATGCCACTGGCGTCCAAAAAAAAGCGAGTACGTCACTCAATGGCGACACCTTCGCAACGGGTACTCCGGAACACTGATCATTATTGAAACAGCGGGTGAAGTTGACGAGCATATCAACAAACAACCCATAGCGCGCCTTGGCAGAAAGCACGTGAAACAGTTGATCGCCTTGGAGGTCAGGAGGCTCACCACCATTTCTTTCGAAGATTGCCTTCCAGTCATCGCGAATACCATTGTCGGCTACCTGTGCCAGCGCCACCATCGCTTCATTAAACCCACTCAAAAAAGCCAACCCAACATTGTCAGGGAGCTTTTTCGCCCCACAGTATTGGGGTGGGTGTGTGCCCCCCCCGCAGTATCCGGAGACCATTGCGGGTTCTGCGCATCCTGCATGATCCGGGCGCGTTCTGCAAAGAGCTGTCGGGCGAGGCCACTCACTCCCCCGGGAGGCATGCTGGCTGCGGCGACGTTGCCGACAAATTGTCGTTGGAGGGCTTTGATATCTGCATTCGCAGAGAGTGCTGGTGCTAATTTCAGGTTACTCTGAAGGTATGCATCCGCGTAGAAATCACCCTGCTCATCCGTCCCAACGCGAGCATCATTCGCCAGGCTTCCGTCATTGGTGCGGACCGTCTTGGTCCACAGTGCAAAATTGAGCAAGAAGTCCGGTGAAACACCGAGGGCTTCTGCCGCACGCTCGATGAGGGGTGAATTCGCCGGTGCGGTCTCCGCAGCCGCTGCATCACGGGGGCGGGGGAAGGGGCCAGTGGTGGGAGTGGATGATTGGTGGAGGGCGGAAGGAGATGCACCAAAGAGGGCTGATGGCGCTTTCACAGGCAGCAAGGCCTGAAAGGGCATGAGGACAACAGTGAGAATGGCCGCGATGATTTTATCCACAAAATGAAAGCAATACTGGTAGTTTAGCACAAAAAAGCCCGAAACGGGCTTGATGGTACGAATTACCTACCGATCTACAGCCTCGTCAACACCTCGGCGCCGGTTTCGGTCACGGCAATCGTATGTTCAAAATGGGCGGCGAACGAGCCGTCTTTTGTTTTGACGGTCCAGCCGTCGGGCCCGTGAATAAGCCACGGAGAACCCATGATGACCATCGGTTCGATGGCAAGCGTCATGCCGGGTTTGAGGATCACATCGGGAAACTCACGACCGACAAAATTGGGAACTTCCGGCGGCTCGTGCAGTGCCCGTCCGATCCCGTGGCCAACATAATCGCGCGCAACAGAAAAACCATTGCTTTCGATATGGCGCTCGATGGCGCGCGCGACGTCTTTAAGATGTGCGCCTGGTTGCACGACCGCGATGGCGCGATCGAGCGCTTCGCGGGTGACGGTGAGCAGCGTTTGAACGCGAGGGGGAATGTTGCCGACTGCGACGGTCACCGCCATGTCGGCGTAGTGAGGGGTAATTGGTAATTGGTCATTGGTAATTTTTGATTGCGGGTACTGAAGACCGAAATCGAGGCCGATGATGTCGCCTTCGTTCAGTGTGCGCGAGGGCAATGATGGCCCATGAATAAGCTCCTCGTTGATCGAGGTGCAGAGCACACTGGGAAACGGTGGGCGTGCGCCACCAGCGGTGTAACCCAAAAATGCGCTGTCGGTTTTGAGTTCCTCAAGACGTCGCCTGGCATGCTCCTCAAGCATCCCGGTGGTCACGCCAGGAGCAACCAATCCGGCGAGTTCATGAAGAATCATCGCCAACCGCCGCCCTGCTTCTCGCATGGTCGTCAGGGCCTCCGAGTTCTTTAATTCAATCACCGGTTTTGACATCATGGCTCTTCAATTCTGTGAGAATCGTTGAGAACACCTCATCAATGCCTGGTTTACCGTCAACTTCAATCAGCATCCCCTTCTTTGCGTAATATCGACGCAGGAGTGTCATGCGATCGCGGTATTCGGCCATGCGACGTAACACCACATGAAAGCGATCATCA